>TARA_R110002073_G_scaffold5624_27_pt1 | contig 13979 bp, 10 predicted proteins | sample TARA_R110002073 | Tara Oceans TARA_R110002073 (sample SAMEA4397174) | marine metagenome | biome: Polar Biome; feature: [DCM] deep chlorophyll maximum layer (ENVO:01000326); material: water (ENVO:00002006), including particulate matter (ENVO:01000060) such as... | depth 40 m
CCGCTACGGAAAGCTTGGGTGGCTGACGAAACTTTTGGCGAGTTTCGCTACGGGAACAATCACAGAATGCTAGGCGCTGGCGTCAGGCTTTTTGACCTTCATATGCTCGAACGCTTTATGAGTCGCCATCCGGCCGCGACGTGTTCGCACAATCATCTCGGTGCGGAGCAAGAACGGCTCGACTTCGTCCTCGAGCGTGTCGCTGCTGACGTTCATCGTGTGGGCAATGGCTTCGAGGCCTGCCGGGCCTCCCAAAAAGACCCGCATTAACGTATCGAGGTAGCCGCGATCCTGTTTATCCAGCCCCAAGGTATCGATCCCGATCATATCGAGCGCCGCTGCGGTGACCGTGGCGTCGACTTTTCCATTTGCCTTACTTTGCGCGTAATCACGCACCCACAGCAAGCGATTGTTCGCCAGCCGCGGCGTACTGCGACTGCGGCCGGCGATCACGCCAGCGGAACCATCGTCGATGGCGATTTTCAGTTTTTTGGAGTTGCGTTGTACGATTTCGCAGAGCTCGGCTTGATTGTACCAACCGAGATGCTCGCGAATTTGAAAACGGTCTCGCAGCGGAGCACTCAGCATCCCCGCTCGCGTCGTTGCTCCGATCAAGGTGAACGGCCGCAATTCGTAATTCAACGTCCTCGCGCTAACCCCTTCGCCTAGAATGATGTCGATGCGAAAATCTTCCATCGCCGTGTACAAATACTCTTCGACCGATTTGGGGATGCGGTGAATTTCATCGATAAACAGCACGGCGCCTTCGGAAAGATTCGTCAAATAGGGCAGCAAATCTTTGGGGGCTCGCAGCCCCGCACCATTGGCCATTTCCACCGACGTCCCCATCTCGGCGGGGATCACGGTAGCGAACGTCGTTTTGCCAAGTCCCGGCGGTCCATCAAACAAGATATGGCCGAGCGGCTCGCCGCGTCCCTGAGCCGCATCGATCGCGATCTTCAGCCGTTCGATGACGTCCTGCTGGCCAACCATTTCGTCCATACGCCGAGGGCGCAGCGAATTGTCCTGCTCTTTCGGCATCAACGCTTCGGTTTCGGACTCGGGTTCGGTTTGTTGGTAGACTGCTTCTCTGGCCATGCATTACACTCCCTTGGTTGACTTAGCCCTCCTACTTTAACGATTTCCCGTGGTTTGGCGTACCGCAAATTCTCTCGACTCTCGCGATGACTTCACGAATTACTGATAAACCACTGCAATTACACAGCAACGCACCGCTCACGCTCGAAAAAAACAGCGTTCCCGCCCCCCCCGAAAGCCAAAGTTTTCATTGGCACGGGTTCACACAGATGGCCGATTTTCAGAACATCGTCATCGAGCGTGCCGAGGGCTGCTGGCTAACCACGACCTCTGGAAAACGACTTTTTGACGGCGTCGCAAGCCTGTGGTGCAACGTCCATGGCCATCGCAATCCGAAAATGGATGCGGCGATCCGCACCCAACTCGACCGCGTCAGCCATGTCACCACGCTGGGCATGTCGGCGGATATCACCGACCAATTGGCCGAGCGATTGGCCGAAGTCACCCCCGGCGATTTGAAGCACGTTTTCTTCAGCAGTGATGGGTCCTCCGCCGTCGAGGCCGCGCTGAAGATGGCGCTGCAGTACTGGCATCTAAAAAACCAGACGACGCCGAACTCGAGTCCAACTTCGACCACCAAAACTCGCTATCTGGCACTCTCGTCGGCCTACCATGGCGACACCACCGGTGCGGTTTCACTGGGTGGAATCAAGTACTTTCACCAATTATTTGCCCCGATCGTTTTCACCCCAGTTCGCGGGCCATTGCCGTGTAGCTATCGGTTGCCCGATGGTGTCCACTCCGACAACGCCCGTGATTACTACACCAACGAAATTGAATCGCTACTCAAGCAACACCACGCCGAGCTTGCCGCCGTCGTGATGGAACCGCTGGTCCAGGGTGCGGCGGGTATGATCACGCACCCGACTGGCTTGCTCGCCCGCATCCGTGAATTGTGCGACCAATACAACGTCTTGCTGATCGTGGACGAAGTCGCCACCGGATTCGGCCGCACCGGACGCATGTTTGCTTGCGATCACGAGGGCGTCACGCCGGATATTCTGTGCATGGGCAAAGGAATCACCGGAGGCTACTTGCCGATGGCGGCGACGATCGCACGGCCTGCTGTGTTTGAGGCGTTTTTAGGAAAATCATCCGAGCGAAAACAGTTCTATCACGGCCACACTTTCGGCGGGAATCCACTTGCCGCCGCGGCCGCAGTGGCGTCGTTGGACCTGTTCCGCGACACGAACTTGACCGACACGATTGACGCCAAAAGCCAGTTTCTACGTGAGTGCCTCGCTCCGATCGCAAACCATCCCCATGTCGGTGACATGCGAGGCCGCGGTTTGATGGTAGGGATCGAATTGGTGGCCGATCGCGAAAGCAAAACGCCGTTTGACAGCGACCAACTCATCGGACGAAAAGTTTGTGAGCGTGCGACTGAACTCGGAGCCTGGATACGACCGCTCGGGGATGTCATCGTGCTGATGCCGCCGTTGGTCGCATCGAACGAGGAACTGCGTTTCCTGGCAGAGACTGTCACTCAAGCGATCGAAGAAGTATTGGCAGATATCGACTAAAATGGGGGGCGGCTCAAACGCGAATTGCCTGCGAGCCATTTCACCTGTCACGGATGCTTGCCACGCCCTCGAGAACAAGACACAGCGATGTCAAACACATCGGACTCGGAAGACCAAACGCCCATCGACACGTCGGATCCGGCAATCGTCGCTCGCTATGAACCGTATCTTCGCATGCTTGCGAAAGTGCAGATGCGGCGGGCACTGCAGGCCAAAATTGGAGAATCGGACATCGTCCAGCAAACGATGCTGCAAGCGGTCCAAGCGATTGATCAATTCCGAGGCACAGGCGACGCCGAATTCCGCGGCTGGTTGCGACAAATCCTTGCCCGCCACCTGTGTCATCTCGATCGCGATTTCCGCCGAGACAAGCGGGACGTTCGCCGCGAACAATCGATGCAGCAACAATTGGCAAAGTCCTCGATGCGGCTCGAGGGTTTGTTGGCGGGTGACGGTCCCACGCCCAGCCAGAATGTAGCGTTGGGCGAAAACGTGGTGCGAATCGCCTTGGCAATCGAGCAGTTGCCCGAGGCGCAGCGTGAAGCGATCCGGTTGCACTACATCGAGGGCATGAAGTTGAGCGAAGTGGCCGCAGCGTTGGACAAGTCCAGCGGCGCGATTGCGGGACTGCTGCACCGCGGAATGAAGACGCTGCGTGAACAACTCGGTGAGGCGTAAACCTGCTCGATCGACATCCCAAATCGACAACGGTGTTTCAGTTCGAGCGAATATCGTCCTCCTAACAAACTCATTTGATCAGCATGCTAAAGAACGTCCCCCTGCCTAGCTTCAACGACGCGTCGCATCCAGACGAACATCTCGAATTGATCAAAGAAGCGAACGAGCGAGTGGACGTGTTTACCAAAAACCGCCGCGACACGATTCACAATTTTGTCGTGTCCGATTTTGAATTGGTCGGTGCGGCGATTGGGTGGTTAGTCGAAAACCGCATTGCTTGCGGCGATTCGTTTCTGGAATGGGGCAGCGGTTTTGGCGTTGTCACCATGTTAGCAGCGATCGAAGGCATGGACGCGGTCGGAATCGAGGTCGAGCGTGACTTGATTGATCAATCTCGCCTGCTCGCTGAAGACTTTGACATCGACGCCGAATTTGTCGAAGGCAGTTTTTTGCCCGACGATCGTTCGGTGATCGAGTCCGTGATCCAAAACTTTGAAAACGTCGATATCGACAGCCCGAGTGCCTACGAAGCGTTGGGAAAATCGATCGACGAATTTGATTTAATCTTTGCCTTTCCATGGCCTGGCGAGCAAGGGTATTTCGCTACGATCTTTGATCAATTTGCCGCCGATGGGGCATTATTGCTGACGTACGACGGACGCAACCAACTGAGGCTTCAGCGACGCGAATAAACGCCGACTAGGCAACATCAGTGGGCTTCGGATGCGGCCGGCGTTTCCGCATTTTGATGGCATGTCAAGACAACTCGGATCGCTTCGTAGGAGATCTTGCCTTCAAAAAATTCATGCATCGGCTTGATCCGCCCTTCTTCCACCAAATGCAGATTGCCGAGGATGGAATCACGAGTCTGCTCGTCCACCCAAGGCGACGGATCGGTGATTTTTTCTTGACGCAAAAAATCCTGCAGATAACCGACAACGGTCGAGACAGCTCGCCCCAACTTCTCGGCAACTTCTTCGATCGATTCGCCCCGGCGGAAATTATCGAACGCGGCCATCGAATTTGCATTGGGCAAGACCGCTCGGGGCGCAGCAGCGGTTGCCGCCGGCGCGGGCACCGTTTTCACATCGGTTTCGAGATTGTGGGTTTCACAATAAGAGCGAATCGGCTCGAGAAACGTTTCGCCAAAATCAGCCAGCTTCCGATCGCCGACTCCTTTGATCTTGCCAAACGCCTCGAGCGTCGCCGGACGAACGCTAGCGAGTTCACGCAGCGTGGCATCGCCGAACACGATATAGGCTGGCACATTCTTCTCCGATGCGATCGCACTTCGCTTGCTCCGCAACGCTTCAAATAATCCGCGATCCACACCGTCCCACGAATCGACCGACACCACTCGGCTTCGCGAGCGAGTTTTTTTACCAGGGACACTCAATCGTGGATTTCCATCACGGTGCAACAAGCGGCGGCCCGACTCGGATAGCGACAAAATCTGGTACTCACCGGTACGTTGCAAATACGATTGCTGGACCAATTGATCAATCCACATCCGTACCGCATTTAATCCGTCGTCGGTTAACAAGCCATGCGTACTCAATTTGTTGTGCCCGAGTTGGACGATCCGCTGTTCCGTTGATCCGACGAGAACCTTGGCAACGTGCGAAGCTCCGAACCGCTCTTGCACTCGCAGAACGCACGACAAGATCTTTTGGCTCAACGTAATTGGATCGTCGACCAACTCGATTTCATCCAGACAGAAATCACAGGCACCACAATTTTCATGGGTGTAGGGTTGGCCAAAATATTCGACCAGAGCCTTGTGCCGGCAAACGGGGCTGCCGCACAGCTGATTGATCGCTTCGAGCGATTGCAGTGCACCGCCGCCGGTGGCCTGCGAGTCGCCCTGCATGATTTTTTTCCATGTGACCACGTCGCCACCGGAGTAGATCAAAACGCATTCGGATTCCAAACCATCACGCCCGGCACGTCCACTTTCTTGTTGGTAGTGCTCGATCGATTTGGGCATCCCGGCATGGACCACAAACCGCACGTTTGACTTATCAATTCCCATTCCAAAGGCGACGGTGGCGACGATCACATCGCACGTCTCTTTGATAAATGCGTCTTGGCTTTGCTTTCGATCCTCGTCACTCATCCCGGCGTGATAGGGCAGGGCAACGGTACCCAATTGATTCAGCGCCGCCGCGGTCCGCTCGACTTCTTTGCGGCTAATGCAATACACGATCCCGGATTCGCCACGATGACGCTCGATCACATCAACGACTTGTTGCAATCGGCCGTTCGCCCGCAGCATGCGATAGGTCAAATTAGGACGATCAAAATCGCCGACCAACACCTCCGCTTTCTGCAGCCCCAGTTGGCTGACGATATCATCCCGCACCGGCTGCGAAGCGGTCGCAGTGTAAGCATGCACGGCGGCCGCAGGGAATTGCTCTTTTAGAACCCGTAGCCCGCGGTATTCGGGACGAAAGTCATGCCCCCAATTGCTGATACAGTGAGCTTCGTCGATCGCGAAAAACGAGATCGGTGTCTGGTGCAAAAACTGCAGCATCCGGCTGGACAACAAGCGTTCCGGAGCGACATACAACAGTTTGGTTTTGCCCGCTCGGATTTGCTCGGCGACCTCCCGTTTCTCAGCCTCCGTCAACGAGCTATTGATGAATGCAGCCTCGACACCACAGGCGCGCAGCGAATCGACCTGGTCCTTCATCAACGAAATCAGCGGCGAAACGACCACCGCCATGCCATCCATACAGAGCGCCGGCGCCTGGAAACAAAGCGATTTTCCGCCCCCGGTCGGCAACACCGTTAAGCTATCTCGGCGATCCAACACGCTGCGGATCGAAGCTTCTTGTAGCGGCCGAAACGAATCGTATCCCCAGACGTCCTGCAAAACTTGGTGAACCGGAGTCATCGCGTCCGGGGCCACGGCATCCGATGGAGAAGCGTCCTTGGTCATCATTTCATTCCACTAAGAATCGTCGCCCCGTCTGTCGAGAACCAAACCCAACCATGATGCGACATGAGGAACGCATGTTCACAATCCTAACACTTTGCTGCTGAACCGCAAACGAACGACCACTGCGCATTGCCGCAAAATCGGCTCGTGATCGCGGCGCGATCCCTCCAAGTCCCAACGACTCGGTTGGCCAGCGACTTTGTTGTCCAGCGACTCGGTTGGCGAGGGTCACGGATTTGGATTCGCGGTTCGGATCTTGAGCATGGCGGTGGCGTAGCGTTCTCCCAACAACCACTGGCTGGCAGCGTCAAAGTGTGTCCCTTCGTCCCAGGTGGACGTCCCTTCGCAGGTCACCAAGCCGAATCCTGCACCGCGAGTGCCGACCGCTCCGATCGCGGCGCGAACCTTGTCCCGTTTTCCGTTATCGAACACTTTCCCCACGACCACGGGCAAGTCCGGTACGCCAACGTCCTGGCGGATACGATCGACGAACTGCAACAACCTTGCTTCGTAATCGTCGGAGGCGAGCTGCGAATCGGATTCGCCTTGGTGCCACAAAAGCCCACGAATCGTGTAACGATCCCCTCGTTCGCTCAATGCCTGCGTTGCCATTTGGATCGTCTCGACGAAGTCGCGGTAGCGTTGGCCCTGCGTTTTCGGTTCGCCCATCACACCGGGTTTCCAATCACTTCGCAAACTCGATCCTCCCTTGGATCCCTTGATGAGGGCCAACTTGCGGTTTGGCTCGGCCTGCAACATCCCATGTGCGAAGCCGAGTTCGGGACCGAACGTGGACGAGGGCACTTCGCCTTTATACCCGGGCGCGATACTGAACCCAGGAGCAAGCGGTTGCCAGCCATCGCTCGACTTTGGCAGGTTTCGATAATAGATGATCGCATGATCCGACGGCTGACGTTGTTCCTCGGTCAATTCACTCGCTTTGCCACGGCCGTCCATGTTGGACTGGCCCGCCAGCAAGTACACGTCGTACTCGGCCGCGCTCAAGAAAGAAGGAGTGGCGGCCAACAACACAATCAAGCAAACGACATTAGCGGGTTTTAATTTCATCAAGAGATCCTCGTCTCGGTGGGCTGCAGCAAAGGGGACCGGAACCATGTTATAGCTGTATCCGCCCCCAACGGGGCGTTTTGGGCGAGGCGTTTCAGGCATGCCAGAGCTTGTTTTCTGCGATCACGATTCAAAAAAACACCCATTTTCTGCAGAAAGCCATCGGCGGCGGTCTGGAATTTGCCGTTGCAAGCATTTCTCTCCCCCTGACGGAGCCGCAGAGAAATCTCGTGCCGATCATGCTTAAAAGGATTTCGTAATCCCACGATTTCTACGGCGCTGCCTTTACAGGTCAGCCGGTTTCGTGCCGATAGGTTAAATGAGGCTAAGTGGAATGAGGCTTAGTGGATCGTAGAGACAGCTTTATGTAGCGATTGAGGATCTTGGTTATCTTATTACGTGAACTGAATCTCAATTTCTCTCCCCGAAATCTATCGACATAAGAAGAGATTGAATCATGCGTGTCCTAGTGACGGGCGGTACTGGCTTGCTTGGGAATACCGTGCTGCGGCAGTTAGAAGCAGCGGGGCACGAGACGGTTGCCCTGGTGCGTGGCGAACCCGATCGAGAGATTTTCTCGGGTCTGAACGCTCAATTTCTGCATGGGGACATCCGCGATGCTGACACGATCCAGACCGGTGTCGCCGATTGTGATGCCGTCATTCATTCGGCCGGACTGATCCATTTGGGATGGACGCGGCTGCACGAATCGATGCAAGTCAATCGTGATGGCACCCGCGTGATTGCCGAAGCCTGTCGCCGCTATGATCGCAAATTAGTTCATGTCGGCACCGTGGATACGCTGGCGATCGGTTCACGAACGACCAACGTGGACGAATCGACCCCGATCACGACGAGCAACGATCAAATCCCTTGCAGCTATGTACAGAGTAAACGTGCGGGCGTCGACGAGGTGCTGGCGCAAGTCAAACTGGGGCTGCGTGCTGCGATCGTGCATCCTGGGTTTATGTTGGGACCATGGGACTGGAAACCAAGCAGTGGCAGGATGTTGATCGAAGTCGGTCGCGCCTGGCGTCCGCTAGCGCCCCCGGGCGGATGCAGTCTGTGCGATTCACGCGACGTTGCCGCAGGAACGATCGCGGCGATCGAGCGGGGCGGCGACGAGGGACGACAATTCATCTTGGCAGGAGAGAACGTCACCTATTTCAAGCTCTGGAAAGAGATCGCCGAGCGAATGAACTCACGCGGCCCCCTAATGCCCACCGGTCCTGCCGGATTGTGGATTGCAGGGAAATTGGGAGATGCCTTCTCGCTGGTTTCAGGCAAAGAAGGTGATTTGAACAGCGCCGTCATCCAAATGAGCCGGATGTTCCATTGGTACGACAGCTCGCGAGCGAAGGCCGAATTGGGGTACACGATCCGCGACCTCCAGCAAACTCTTGATGATGCCGCGAAATGGATCCAAACGCATCATCAGCATCATCAACGCATCCCGGCTTGACCGCCGCTGGAATCACTCGGCGTCGCATTTCTCGTGCAGCGACGCGATTCGCTTCGGTCTCCACTTCGCGATTCGCTTCGGTCTCCGCTTCGCGATTCTCTTTATGCCTCGCGTTGGGGTACGGGATCGCGGTGGGAAGGATGCTGTGTTGGTTCGAGGACAAAAATGATCCTATTTTTACGTTCCAGCGACGGATTCGGCCCTCTGCCGAGATGAGCTTTCGCCGTCGGAAATCGGCCACCTGCCAGCGGCCCTGGCCGCTTGAACCAGCATTTAGCGTGTAAATCACGGCATTTCCGCTGCGTTTACAGCCATACTCGCGCGGTCCACTCGCCCGATTCGATGGCGAGCTCAAGGCTGTATTGAGTGTGCTGGCGGGTCCAATTTGGTAGCAAATCGCTTCGCAAGCGGCACCGACCGATTGATTTCCAAAAGTTTTAACGGAAACCAAAACGCCCTTACAGCGTTTGAGAACCGATTTTTTACGGGAATCAGAGCCGGCAAGTTACCAAACCCCCACTATTTGGGTGGAATCGCAACAAAACATCGAATTGACAAGTGGCCGTTCACGCGATCAATCTGTTGCGATCAATTCGACGTGATTGATCCGACAAGTCTGCTTAAACGCGATTAGCCAGATCGATCATTCCCGATTCCCTTGCCGCTCCGGTAAGAATGGAATCACAAGAAGCGAATCGCCGATGGAAGGTGATGTCGAACCCTGACACGTTTGCGAGAAAAGTGAATGACCCGAGCGAAGCTCGATGCGATCCGAGACGCGGCGCCGGCAGTATTGCCGAGCATGCTGATTTGTGACTTTGGTGACTTACGGTCCGAAGTCGCAAAATTAGCCGACGCGGGGACGAAAGTATTGCACTTGGATGTGATGGACGGGCATTTTGTCCCGAACCTGACCTACGGGATGCCCATTATCGAAGGTTTGCGTCGTCACACCGACCTGCCGTTGGACGTGCATCTGATGATCAGTGATCCACTGAAGTACGCGCGGCCGATGGTCGACGCCGGTGCCGACATCCTGACGTTTCACGTCGAAGCGGTCGAAGATGCGGTCTACACCGCACGCGAAATCAAGAAGCTTGGTGTGGGTGTTGGCGTGGCGCTGAACCCGGATACGCCGATCCGAGACCTCGATCCCTGTCTTGAGGACGTGGACATGGTGTTGGTGATGAGCGTGAATGCAGGTTTTGGTGGCCAATCATTCAACCCCGTCGCCTTGGACAAATTGAAACTGTTGCGTGAGAGCCATCCTGATTTGCTGCTCGAGATCGACGGTGGAATCAACAATGAAACGATTGGCCAAGCTCGCGCGGCAGGTTGCGACTTGTTTGTCGTAGGTTCTGGAATCTTCCGCGCCGACGATTACGGTGACGCGATTTCGCAGTTAGACGGGGCCATTGCCGCCGCAAGCGGGCAATCAGAAAACGGGCAAACAGGAGCAGGATCATGATCACGCTTCGTATGCCGGTGATGTCACGCGTGCTGGTGGTGCGGCCGGGCGCCACCAAATTTGACGACGAGCAACGGATCAAAGGCTCGCTTGATATGCCAATGAGCGACCGTGGGACGGTACAGGCCAATTTGTTGGCTGCCGAGCTCGCGGATGTCCGCTTCAAAACGATCTACACCTCTCCCTGCGAATCGGCGCGTGAAACGGCCGCACGGTTGGCGAAGGGACGTGACATTCGGATCAAAGTGGTGGATATATTTCGCAACATTGACCATGGGTTGTGGCACGGCAAATTGATCGAAGAAGTCCGCCGAAACCAACCGCGGGTCTACCGCACCGGTCTGGAATCGCCGGATGACATTTGTCCTCCGGGCGGAGAAACGATCCGCGAGGCTCGCGCGCGAGTCATGAAGGCGGTTCGCAAAGCGGCCAAGAAAAGCCGTGATGAAATCGTCGCGATCGTCGCTCCTGATCCAATGGCGACCATCATCCAAAGCTTGCTCAGCGGGGACCCTCTTCCCAATTTGTGGCAAGCGGAAACCGATTCAGGAACGTGGAATCTGGTCGAGTCCGAGATCGCTTGATCGACCGCCCCCCCTCGCGGTAGCTGGCAATCGATAGATGGCAAAACTATCGATAGAGGGGAAGTCTGGATCGCAGCAGAGCGAAGATCCGGCACCACGGTGGCGACGCTTTGGCCACCCTCCCCCCCCCGTATGCTTTTTGGACATGTGCCCTCAGTGCATTTGCCCAAATGCATTTGCAGGGCTCCAGACTGCAATTTCGTTAGAAAACGGCGACTTTTTTTGTCGCTTGGGGATCTGACGGCGTTTCAATCTTTGTGAGCAGGGAATTTCGCTAATAGAATAGGGGTTGTGCCCGAGCGTGCGAGTACATCTCACATTGCTCGACGTTACTACATTGTCACCCTGGAAATGTCTAACACCATCGCGGTCACCGTCGACACGAGACTGCGAGTCACAAGATCATCTTCGCCTGTTTTGGCCTTCTCGTGCGATCCAATCCCTAGCGGGTGCAATCGAGATGATTCTGTGTTTGCAACTCCATGTTGGGGGTGACTGCAACTCACGTGACTGCAACTCACTATGCCTAGCGGAAAATCTGCAATGATGCGAGCGACACAGCGACACCGAAATACAAATGGGTTCATCAGGCTGGTTTTAATGACCAGCATGATGGGGATGTCGTTCGTGGCAGCGCCGCCGGCATCGGCTGCCGACGCCGTACCAAGCCAAGTCGCCTTGATCAACGACGCGATCGAGCAAGGTTGGCGTGACTACGAGATTCGGCCGGCTCCGGAAGTCGATGATGCGACCTGGTGTCGCCGCGTTTACTTGGACGTGATTGGCCGGATCCCCACGCTCGAGGAACTCAAGACCTTTCTCGACAGCAAGGGAAGTGACAAACGGGCCAAATTGGTCGATCAACTGCTGTATGACGACAAATACACCGAAGAGTACGCAAATCACTGGGGGTCAATCTGGACGAACGTGCTGATCGGCCGCTCCGGTGGAACCGATCGACGCTCGATGACCAGCCGCGATGGTATGCAAAAGTATCTTCGCGATGCATTCGCGACTAACAAACCTTACAACACGATGGTTTACGAATTGGTCACCGCCGAAGGTTCGACCAAGCCAGGAACAGACAAATTCAACGGAGCGGTCAATTTTTTGGTCGACAAGGTCAACGATGAAAATGGCGTGTTGGCGACCAGCAGCACCTCACGAATTTTCCTTGGCCAACAAGTTCAGTGCACACAGTGCCATAACCACCCGTTCAATCAGTGGAAGCAGCAAAAGTTTTGGGAGTTCAATTCGTTCTTTCGACAAACACGTTCGCTGCGACGTTTTGTTAACGGGACGCGAGACATCGACCACGCTGAATTGGTAAGCGAGGACTTTGCCGGCGAAGCGGGTGACCCCAACGACGCGTTGGTGTTCTACGAACTTCGCAATGGATTAACCAAAGTCGCCTATCCGGTATTCACCGACGGCACCGAGATTGAAAAGAGCGGTTACGTAAGCGAGGTGAATCGTCGCCAGGAACTTGGCCGTTTGATGTTGGAAAGCGAATTCCTAGACAAGATGGCGGTTAACCGAATTTGGTCGCACTTCCTCGGCTTTGGCTTCACCAAACCGATTGATGATCTAGGGCCTCACAATCCTGCTTCGCATCCCGCGTTGCTGGAGGATCTAGCAAAAGAATTCCGCAAGAGCAGTTACGACACCAAACAACTGATCACCTGGATCACGCTCAGTCGCCCCTACAACTTGAAGGCTTTGCTGGGACCGGCCAATGAAATTGATGATCCTACGATTGGCGAGATGCCCAAATTCTCTCGTTTCTATCTTCGTCAAATGAGTGCGGAACAACTCTACCAATCGCTGGTCAGTTCGACCAACGCCGGAGGTGGCGGCAGTTACGAAGAACAAGAGCGTCAGCGTCGCCAGTGGATGCAACAATTTGTCGTAGCGTTTGGCACTGACGAAGGTGACGAAGCGACCACGTTTAACGGCTCGATCCCACAAGCGTTGATGTTGTTCAACGGCGATTTGGTCAAAAACGCGACCAGCACCAAACCCGGCAGCTTCTTGGATCAGCTTTCGCAAAGCGGGCGGTCACCTCGAGATCGTTTGACCGATTTGTTCATGGCCGGTTTGGCACGGCGACCAAGCAAAGACGAGTTGACGATCGCGGGCAAATTGATGGTGGCCCGTAAAGGGAACGAAAAAGAGATGTTGCAAGATATGTGGTGGGCGATTTTGAACACCAACGAATTTATCATGCAGCACTAACACCAACCTGTAACACCTGCACCAGTATCCCCAACCCCAAAATTTTTCGGCTTCGTTTTAAGGCAATTGAAAGGCACGTTTGAGATGATGAATCAATGGTACACCCCAGCGGGGATGACTCGGCGTCACTTCATGAGCCACCTAGCCGGCTCATCGGCCGCTGCCGCAGCAGCGTATACGATGGGAGGTTCGATCTATGCGAACAGCGACGAACTGAAGAAGAAACGACGTTCGGCGATCATGTTGTGGATGGGGGGCGGCCCCTCGACGATCGACATCTGGGACCTGAAACCGGGTGCCAGCAGCGGCGGACCATTTCGCCCGATCTCGACGACTGGCGACATGCAAATTTGTGAGCACATGCCGTTGATGGCTCAGCAAATGAAACACATGTCGATTGTCCGCAGCATGTCGACTCGCGAAGCGGATCACAATCGTGGCCGTTATTACATGCACACCGGATACGTTCCGAACCCAAATATCGAACACCCCAGCTATGGATCGGTGTTGTCCCACGAACTGATCGACCAGCGGCCTGAGCTAGAGATTCCACCGTTTGTATCGATCGGTGGCGCCAGCACCGGCCCTGGATTCCTGGGCATGGCATGGTCTCCGTTTTCGGTGACCAGCAACGGTCGAATTCGCAATCTCGAGATGAGTATGGAGAACTCGCGGTTGATGCAGCGGATGGCGGCGCTCAATATGATCGAGCAAGATTTTGCCAAACGCACGCGAGATCTGCCGGCAAGCGAGCACTCGAAAGTCCTTAAAAAGACGTTCGACTTGATGACCAGCGAACAAATGAAAGCGTTCAAAGTCGCGGAAGAACCCGAGGAAGTCAAAGAGCGTTATGGCACGAACGGATTCGGGCAAGGCTGTTTGTTGGCCCGCCGATTGGTCGAAGCCGGGGTCCCCTTTATCG
>TARA_R110002073_G_scaffold39270_5_pt1 | contig 13973 bp, 10 predicted proteins | sample TARA_R110002073 | Tara Oceans TARA_R110002073 (sample SAMEA4397174) | marine metagenome | biome: Polar Biome; feature: [DCM] deep chlorophyll maximum layer (ENVO:01000326); material: water (ENVO:00002006), including particulate matter (ENVO:01000060) such as... | depth 40 m
CCACTGCCCGCGCACGGGCAGTGGAGGCGAGAGCATGCGTGTCACGCACACATCATTGTGCGGGTTTCCTGGCACCCACGAGGACGTCTACCCGACGGTTCTGCGCACGACCTGCTGCGGTATCGTTAGAGGCAACGGGGTCGCGCTTGCCCATGCCAATGACATCAATGATATCGCCAGAGATGCCGGCACCAACGAGGAACGCTTTCACAGCTTCAGCGCGTCGCACCGAGAGGGCCTGGTTGTAGGCATCGGTACCGATACTGTCGGTGTGACCGACCACATCGATGTCACCGACAGACATACCCTGGCTTTCAATGACGCCGGCGATTCTCTTCAGCTCAGCTTTGCCCTGCGGCTTGACAACAGACTTGTCAAAGTCAAACAACACTTCCGCAGAGACCGTGTGAGTGGTGTACTCCAGGCCTTTTTCCACCGGGGTCAGCAGGGTGTCTGCGACGTAGGTGGACAACGCTGGGCCAGAAGCCACATCACCGACAGCCACTGCACTGTCGCAACTGGCGCTGTCAGTAATGCTGGAGATCAACGCATCGTGGGCGGTATCGTTTCCGACTTTCACTGTGTGCACACAGATCTTGTCGGGATGCTGGGATTTCAACTCTGCCAGCGATGACTTCACTCCGTCCGGATCATTCCAGTTGAAGTCACTGACAATGATGACCGCCGTGCGGCCGGTGTCTTCCGATAGCAGTGCCGTGGTTGAGTCAATGGCATCGACGATCGGAGTGGTACTCGCGGCGCACTTGAGCGTGCCCAGGGCGTTGGAGAAGCCTGCAGCGTTATAGGTGGTGGGGCCGTACAGCGTGGACGCCAAACCGTAACCGATGCAGGAGCCGGTAGCGCCTTTGCCGAATGTCACCACGGCAGCATTGAAATCCATCGCGGGAACGGCATTACCAAAACTGGCGGTCCAATCCTCAGCCGTGTACATGCGCGGCCGCCCCGTATCCTCGGTCTTCATGGAACCGGAGGTATCCAACAGAATGACGAACGTGTCGACCTGTTTGGTGTAGGCCCCGACATCGATGGGATCGCCCTGTTTCGCTACGGGCGTATAGGGTGTGCCTCCACAGGCGGCAAGTGCCGTCAGCGCGACGCCCACCATTAAACTTCTAAAGGGTCGTTTGTACATATGTTTCTCCAGCCTCTAATTGAATGATTTCGAGCTTGCGTATCTTCGCAATTCCTGAATCACAGGCGGTGATCACCATAGACTCTGCCCTGACAGCGATGCGGGTACTTGAGTAAAGCATATACCGGAACTTCCCGCAAAAGAATGTAGGCAAGGAAAAATATCAGGGGGCGGGTAGAGAAAAAACCGCTATTCTACGCACCATTTATGCGCTTTTACCGAGGCCTGCACCGCGCTGGTGCAAGCCTCGCGCCCGTCATCTCAAAACGCGAAACGAATCAGGCTGACAGACCGGTGAACTTCGGAATCTTCTTGGTACTGAGGAATGGGTCGATCAGTGTCGGATCCTGCCGGTATCGATTATCCCGGGCAATTTCCTTGATGGTCTCGACAGGCAGTTCCGAGCGCGTGAGTCGGTAGAGGCGGTGGTAATAATCGTACACCTCACGGGAGGGCTGTTCGTCGACTGCGGCTACCGCAATCGTGTTGGGATCCTGCTTGGCCAGCTGATTTTTCTCGCTCATGACCGAATAGCTATAGGTCGGGAAGCTGATCATCTCGCCGAATGCCAGGCACTTGAGTTCCTTCGGAAACTCCAGCAGGAACTCGAAGGTCGCTTTGAGGTCTTCTTCTTTATCGAACTCATTGATCGTTATCAGATCGAAGAAGCCCGTCAGTCCCGCTTCGACGATCTCGCGCCCGGCCTCAATCACACGTTTTGTTTTGGTAGGCCTGTTGTAATACTCCTTCAAGATTCGCTCACTTCCGGACTGCACGCCCATGGTGATCGAGGTGCAACCGGCGGCTTTCAGTGATTTCAGCAACTCGGCATTGTGTGTCGTCGGGTAGGTATAACACCAGAAAGGCAGGCCGATCTCCTCCTTGTAGCGCGGCAGGAACTCTCTCAGCCACTGCGGATTGACCGTAAACACATCATCGTAGAACAGCACTGTCTCGATATTGAGGACATCCTTTGCCCAGTGTAACTCCTCGAGAACGACGTCTATATTGCGACGGCGAAGCGAATCTTTCTTACCGAACATTTCCTGGTAGCGGCTCTCAATACAGAAAGAACAGGAGAATGGGCAGCCGCGCTGCGTCATGATCGGGTATTCCTTGCCCAGGTTTAGCGGAAACCTGCCGCGCACGAGACGATCACCATCGATATGAATGTAGTTGCCCCGTCGCCAATCCGGGATCGCAATATCATTCAGGGGTATATTGGGGCGATTCTTATGCTTGAGCACCTCACCGCCGGCAGTCTTGACCCAGGTGCCGGGGATATCATCCCAGGGCAGACCGGCATCAATGCGATTCGCGAGGTCAACAATAACCTCCTCACCCTCGTTAATGCAGAGGATATCGGCATGCGGGATACAGAGCTCGGGCTCCAGCGTAGGAGCGGCGCCTCCCCAGATAATCGGTACATCAAAATGTTCGCGCAGTCTTCGGGTTACCTCGGCATTCGGTTTGATAATGCCAGAGTACAAGCTGAAGCCAATCAGGTCGGGATTGAACTCCTGCAGTGCGCCCACCAATAAATCAATTTCTGTGTCGTTGATCGGCGTGTAGCAGTTCCAGATAACCTCTCGACCATCAATAGAGAACAGGCGACCCGAAAAATCCGCGACTTCATAGTCGCCGATTTCGCTGACCTCGTGATCCTCGTAGTTTTTGAAATAGATGACTTTCGACTGGTGTCCGGCTCTTAGCAACTCTCCGGACAGCTGTGCGGGGGCAAGGTTCAGGCCTGTGAACAGTTTGATAAGTGCTACGCGAGCCATTGATCTACTCCGGACATATTATGGTTTCATAGGCCCGGCCTGCTGCCCTGCGGGTGGACGAATCGTCGCACCGACAAAAGGCTATCTCAGGCAGAGGCGCTATGAGAGCTTGTTTCTCCGGGAGTATAGGGACTTTGAGGGACTCTCCACAAGCCCCATCGAACGGAGTTGCGACGCGGTTCCCATGTTACCGGTTGGGCCCTGCCGTGAGCGGGGCTTGGCCCGATATGCCGTATTCACCTGGCGTCGGCGCTGCCTGCTCCCCGGAAAAACTCCGCCGCGCCCATACGCAAATTGCGCAGCGAATAACCACCCTCCTGCACGATCAACAGGGGCAATCCCGTTTCAGCCAGCATTCTGCCAATGCGATACATACCGCGGGCACTGACGTTGAAGGTACCGGTTGGGTCACCCGCCATAATGTCAAAACCCAGCGACACCACCAGGTACTTGGGATGGAAGCGCGTGATTGCCTTTATCGCCTGGGCAAGGGTCTCACAATACGCGTTGTCATCGACACCCGGATAGAGCGGATAGTTGCGATTGAAGCCCAGTCCTTCCTCCTCCCCCCTCTCGTCGCGATACCCGGCAAAATACGGGTAGCACAATTGCGGATGTCCGTGTATCGACAGGAACAACACATCACTGCGCCGGTAGAAAATATCCTGGGAGCCATTGCCGTGGTGGTGATCGATGTCCAGAAATGCCACCTTACCCTGCGCCGACAGATAGTGGGCGGCAATCGCCGCGTTATTGAAATAGCAAAAGCCGCCGAATGCTCGCGTCTGCGCGTGATGCCCCGGTGGCCGGCACAGGGCATAACACAGGGGTGACCCCCGGGCGACGCGCTCTGCCGCTGTCAGTGCCGCATTGACCGCAATGCGGGCAGCCCTGTAGGCATTGGCCGTGACCGGTGTAAAGGTGTCGATACAGAAGTATCCCGCCTGGCTCTCCCAGGACTTGGGTACCCGATCTGGCCTGCGCACTGGAAACACGTTTGGATACAGCAGTTGCCCACTCTCCAATTGCTTCTCTCCCTGCTTCAGAAACGTCAGCAGGCTTTGACTGTGCACAGCCAGAATATGTTTCTCTGGAAACACTTTTAGCTTGAACTCCTTCACTGGAATCGCAGCCAGGCCTTTCAGGATGGCGTGCACTCTGGCGGGTCGTTCCACGTAGCCCTTTTCTCGCAGGTGATGAATCTGGTTGGAATCACCGGTACTGATAAACTCAAGTGTTCGCTGCACTGCCGTGGGAGTATGCACCACGGGCTTGCTGTACACAGGCGGCCTGAGTTGGATGGGATCATCCTTGATTGAATCCAGAATCAGTTTCAATTTAGGATCGCCCTCCCCGATACCCGCTTTGGCTGCAAGTATCCGCGCTACGATATCCCGCGCTTCGCGCCGCGAAGGGGTTTTTCCCAATTCCAGGTCATCGAATACCAAATAGGTAAAAAAGCCCTGGTTGGCTTTGGTCCAGGTACTCTCATAAAGGGTGTTGGCCACAGGCCTGGCGCCAAAGCGCTCGTAAAAGGCCAGCCGTCGCCGGTTTACAGCCAGCTCGGATTTGTCTATCAGCAGTGCTTCATCATCTGTCGGCACATCCATGAACAGGCCTTTACACTTGCGCTGCAAGAGGTATTCGCAGGTTGCCTCGTACAGAGCGCTACCATAACCGCGTGTGTTTCGCTTCTGGCTGGCAAGGATGTAATCCAGATACGCATAGTGCTGGCGCGCAAAATAGAAACAGAGCGTAAAACCCGCGATGCGCTTCTTGCGCCCCTCTGCCACCAACAAGATAACATCGAATTCCTGCTCGCTAGTAAACTTCAGCAACTGTGCAATTCTGGCGGCGTACTGCGGGTAGTAGGAAAAAGCCTCCTGGTAAATATTCAGCACTGCGGAGAGCGCCGTCTGGTTCTCGGGCGAGACCGCATCGTGCACCTGTCGTATCTTAAACATAGAGCACCTCCTGGGCGGTTACTTATCCGCCAGTCGTTGCTGCCAGATCTGCAGCCCCTGGGCATTGAGTTGCATATCGAAGGCAATGCGCTGTTCCAGCTGTGCTTCATCAACACCGGCATCGAACTGGCGCAGCAACCCTAGCGTGTACTCGCTCAGGCATTGCTGCAGCGCCCCGGCATCGTTGCAATGAGCAGCGGCGAAATCGCAGTAGGATTCAATCTGCTGTGCCAGCAACTGCGACGCGGTGGCTGAGTAGGCCAGCTCGCCGTAATGCGTCAGGTACATTCGCTGCGGCGAGCGGGCTCCCAGCAACGCCAGCGAGGCGAGATAGGCCTCAGGATCGAACTGGCTGGGTGTGGTGGAAGGCAGCACGAAGTCGGCCCCGGGAAAGCGACACCAGGGATAGGAGACACCGAACATATCACCGCTGAACCAGCCGCGGCTGGTCTCATCCCAGACGCAAAAATGGTGCTCTGCATGACCGCGAGTGTGCCGAAACTCGAGTCGACGACCTGCCAATGACACGGACTCACCATCCTGCATCTGGCGCACGCGCTCTGGCGCTACCGGTTCCACAACACCGTAGAGTGACTGGAAGAGCTCTGCGCCATACACCGCTTTAGAGGCCTCAACCAGACGGGTCGGATCCACCAAATGCCTGGCGCCACGCGGGTGGACCAGCAGCTGCGCATTCGGCAGCGCGGCCATCATGGTGCCGGCGCCGCCGGCATGATCCAGGTGCACGTGCGTGGGAATCACATAGCGCACCTGCTCCGCTGCGATATCCCGATCGCGCAGCACCTGCCAAAGCGCGGCGGCGCTGTGACTGGTACCTGTCTCCAGCACCGCATAGTCATCGCCCTCCTGCATCAGGTAGAAGCACGCCATACCCTCACTGACGTAGGCTGCATCAATACAGGTGATGCCATAATCCAGAACCGTGTATGCGGATGTGTTCACTGACTGTCGCTCCAGACGCTTGTCGGGCCCAGGCCCTGTCGAACCGCACTGTATCAAAGGCGGATATTGGATTGCACTTGCAACTGAATGGTCTGCCCCAGTTCCCTGCTGACGAGCGCTTTCAACTCACTGACCTGCGCCGCATTCAACTGTTCCTTCGCGCTCAGTTCCAGAGTCACCAGCGGCGGGTCAACCAGCGTGACGTCGGCGTGATCCACATGCACCTGCAGGCCCCGCAACTGCACCTCGCCCGTTGAGATGCGCTCCAGAATACGCTGGCGTTCGACCAGGTGGGCGAATGACAGTGACAGGGGAACACTGATTGCCGCCAGCAGCAACAGCGAAAAACCGAGACCGGCACGCGCGCGTTTGAACGGTGAGAATCCCAGCACCAGAAAGGTAATACTGGCAGCGAGTGCGATACCGACCAGATTGGTAATCAGCAACAGCGACGCGCCTGCCGCCATGGCCCAGTCACCCCAGCCCACACCGATACCCACCACGCTCAGTGGCGGCACCAGCGCCACCGCAATCGCCACACCGGCCAGGCTTTTGGCGATCTCCTCCTTCGCATTGGCGTAGGCGCAGGCGACGCCGGAGATCACCGCCACCAGTAAATCCAGCAGGTTTGGCGCCATGCGCATCTTCATTTCATCGGTCGGCAGAGCCAGCGGCATCAACCACGCCATCAGGATGCCACACACCAGGCCCCAGACCACTCCCAGCGCCAGTGTTTTCATCGCGGTGCGAATCAGGCCGAGATCGGACCGCGCCAGCCCCATCGCCAGCGACACAATGGGCGACATCAACGGCGCCAGAATCATCGCGCCAATAATCACTGGCGCCGAATTGGCATACAGGCCGGCCAGCGCCAACAGCACGCTCAGGACCATCAGTACCTGGTATGAGGGCGTCACCCTGGCGTTGTCGCGCAGCGACACAAACAGCTCCCGGTACTCCTCTTCAGTGGCGTGACTGAACAGTGGCAGCGGCTGCTGCAGCAGCGGGCCCGCCTCTTCCTGCTGCGGGATATGGTTCAGGCGTACCGTCTCCTTGGACACTGTCGTCGGCGTCTCAGTGCGCAGCACCATCGCCGGCCCGGGCAGGAGATGAAGGCGCCCCTCCAGCACGTTGAACTCGATCTCGGAGGTGTGCACGGGCTTGCCATCAAGCAGGTACTCCATGCCCTGCGGTGCGACAATACGCAACCTGTCGGTCTGGATCAGTCCGAGTGACGCCGGCAACCGTCCCAGACTGAATTTTTGCGGCCACAGCAGTCGCAGCAGAAACCACAGGTAGCTGGTGATGCTCCTCGGCGCCAGAGCCAACAGCGACAGTCTGCGATCACCGACGCCCAGTTCCTGGGTGAAAGAACGACCGACCAGCGCACTCTGGGTCTGTCCCATCACCACCATGCCCAGTGCGGCAAGATGAATTTCTTTTTCTTTGCCGGTGGTCAGTTGATACAGCGCCAGCTTCAACTTGCCAAGGCCCCTCAATGCGCCGACCACCAGATTCCAGCGCGTCTGTGGGCGGTTGATATCGAAAGGCCGCAACGCCAGTACGCGCCCGATAACCACCGAGGAAAAAACCAGCTCGTCATTGCAGGTGAGCGCATCTGCCTCGATCACAGACGCGCTGAGATAGTGCTGGAAAACCTGCTGCAATTCGCCGCGCACGCCGAGCGCGATCATTGCCTGCCTGGCCTCGGCGTGCGGCAGCACCCCAACCTCCCACTGCCGCTCCACGGCCATGGTTGCCGCCTCGCGGATCATTTCATCACCGAGGCAGAACAGTACCCGGGCCTTGCGCGGCGGTGTCTCACGCTCTGCCCAGGTGAGAAATGTCACGCTGGCCAGCGCAGCCAGCTCCGCAATTGCGCCGCCCTCAAGGTTTGCGTCATGCAGCAGGAACAGCGGATTCAGTTCAGGTGCCAGTGCCGCGTCTTCAGCCATCCATCGTACTCCCCGTATCAACCCCAGCGGCAATGTAGCGTTCAATGCACTGTTCCAAAGTGCAGTCCCGACGGCGCCTATCGTGCACTTGCGCTGCGCTGCCGGCCGTCGCCTGCTTCAGCCGGCATTAGCCACCAGGCCGCCATCCAACACGATCATTTGTCCCGTCACCCAGGCCGAGGCGCGGGAACACAGATAAATCGCCGTGCCCGCCGCATCCTCCGCATTGCCGAGCCGGCGGCATGGGATTCCAGCAGACATCTCGGCCTCGTGGGGCAACATATGGGCGGTCATTTTGCTGGGGAAAAAGCCGGGCGCGATGCCATTGACATTGATGCCGTGCGGCGCGAGGTCGGCACCGAGATGCGCGGTCAACTGGTGCACCGCGGCCTTGCTTGCGGAGTAGGCGTAGTTGGTCATATGAGGGTGCCTCATACCATTGACTGAGCCGATGTTGATCACCCGCGCCGGATCGTCTGTGCTCCCCGCTTGCCGCAGTGCGGGCAGCATTTTCTGCGTCAGGAAAAACAGCGATTTGACATTCAGATCCATTGTTTTATCCCAGCCGCTTTCCGGAAACTCGTCGATCTCGGCCCCCCAGGTCGCGCCGGCATTATTGACCAGGATATCAACGCGCGCTTCCTGCGCCATGACTGCTGTGGCAAAAGCGCTGACACCGTCCAGCGTGGAGAGATCGGCCGGAATGGCAATGCACTGGCCCAACTCACTGAGTTCGCTCTCGGTAGCGCGCAACTCTTCCTCCTTACGCGCTGTTATATAGGTCTTCACGCCATTCTCGACGAACCCGCGCGCGATCATCGCGCCGATGCCGCGCGACCCCCCCGTAACGATTGCCACCTTGCCTTCGACACTAAACAGATTTTTCATATCCCTTCCCTTACTGGAGTGAATTCAAACCGCGACAACTCACGGCTGTGTTGTTGCCGCTCAAGCTCGGCGATTGTCCCATCCCCGGCCACAGTCGCCAACTGCGTACCCGGGGAACGTTGATTTCCTCATTCCCGGCGCCAACTTCAACGCTGCCGGTACTCGGTGGGAGCACAGCCGCACCATGACTTGAACGCATTCGAAAACGAGGCCTGATCGGAATATCCCAGCAACAGCGCAATCTCGGTTACCGCAAGTCGCGGATCATCGAGGTAGCGACGCGATTGTTCCTCGCGCACATCCTGCAATATCGATTTGAAACTCGACCCCAGTGCGCTGAGTCGACGCTGCAAGGTACGGCGGGAGATACCCAGTTCATCAGCGAGGCTGTCGATGGTCAGACCGCCACCGGGCAGCGCCCTGCGTATCGCGACCCGGGTATCGCGTAGAAACGGTTCAATACTCGCGGGCTCCTCAAACACCGAGCGCGCTCCCGCCCAGAAGTCGTCACCAGCATCGAGTTCGACATCAATCAGCGGATAGCGCACCACCTCGCGTGAGAAGTACAGGCAGCTGACCTCGCAGCCAAATTTGAGATTGGGACCGAAGGCACGCTTTAGTGCACGGGTGTCATCGGGTGCGGGGTAGGTAAACTCGGCCGCGCGAACGGGTACCGGCAGCGCGCAGATCCCGCTCACAATCTCGGCGGACGATTTCAGCATCTCGTCAATCAGCGGTCGCCAGGATGCGGTACCCGCCGTCAGCGGATGCCATTCCAGTCGGATAAAGTCGCCCAGCGGGCGGATGAGCACGCGCCCCATATCGCCACGCAAGCGGATGGTGCTGGGAATAACGTTGAAATACTCTTTCAGGTTGCGACAGATCGTTGTCATGTACAAGTGCAAGTTCATGCCGCTGAAGTATGTGATATGCCCCACATGCAGTCCGATATCGGCATTGCCGCTGCGCTCCCGCGCCATGCGATAAACATCCAGGTAGCGCGTCAGCGGTATGCGCTCTACAGGGGTGCGCAGCAGCTCCCTGTTGATGCCCGCATCGCGCAACAGCTCAGCGCTGTCCACACCCAGCGCCGAGGCAGCCTGCAGCACCGCCTTCAGGCACGGTGTGGTAACACTGCCGTGGCTAGCGACGGACACGCGGTTTAGCGGCTGCCAGCGCCCGCAGAATAGCTGCACGGGTGTCCGCCGGATCGATCACCGCGTCCAGTTCCAGGTAGGAGGCTGCTTCCGAAGCCTTGCCTACCTCATACATACGCGCCACCAACTGCTGGAACAACTGCTCGCGCGCCTCCTCGTCCTGCTCTGCCTCCAGCTCTTTTTTGAAGCCCAGGCGCACGGCGCCCTCCAGTCCCATGCCGCCAAACTCACCGGTCGGCCAGGCTGCTGCATAAACGGGTGCCACAAAAGTACCGCCGGTCATCGCCATGGCGCCGAGACCGTAGGCTTTGCGCAGGAATATCGCCACCACAGGGACACGCAGGCGGGACCCTGCCAGAAACAGTGATGACATACGCCGCACCGCCCCCTGCGCCTCGCTATCCGGACCCACCATAAAACCGGGGGTATCGGTGAGCGACACTACGGGGAGTGAAAAGGCATCGCAGATTCGCAGGAAGCGCGCCGCTTTCTCCGCCGAGACAGCATCGACAGCACCGCCCAGTTGTTGGCAGTCGTTTGCGATCAGGGCGACAGGTTTACCCTCCAGACGCATAAAACCGGTGATGATGCCGCGCCCGTAAATTCGCTGCAATTCAAGGAATGAGCCGGTGTCGGCGATCGTTTCGATGATGCGACGAACCGGGTAACCCCAGCGCCTGTCCTGGGGAATGGCATCGCGCAGAGTATCCTGCGACACCGTCGCCCACGCTGGCACGTCACCCTGGAAATAGGAGAGCAGCTGGCGCGCCAGCGCTGTCGCATGCGCCTCGTCCTCGGCGACAATATCAACCACGCCGTTTTTTTCCTGTACGTCAATCGGACCGATGGCTGTCGGCTCATGCTTGCCCATGCCGCCGCCTTCGATCATGGCCGGGCCGGCCATACCGATCCAGGAGTTGCGGGTGGCGATGCAAAAGTCGGCGCAGCCGAACAGGGCGGCGTTACCGGCGAAACAATAGCCGTTGTTGACCGCAATACGCGGCACCACACCGCTCAACCCGGCCCAGCTGGCGAACGATCGGGTATTGAGGCCAGCGATCTGTGTGGTGACATCGGTGTCACCGGGCCGGCCACCGCCGCCCTCGGTATACATCACAAGCGGCAGTGTATGCTGCTCCGCCAGTTCACAGATGCGATCCAGCTTGCGGTGATGGAAAAAACCCTGGGTGCCGGCGAGCACGGAGTAATCATTGACGATAATGCCAGCGCGAGCGCGCTCCGACCCCACCAGCTCCCTATTGATGGTGCAAGTGCCGGTGATGACACCATCGGCAGCGGTGCTGGTTTGCAGATCCTGGTAGTCGCGGCGACTGCGCTGGGCGGCAACCGCCAACTGGCCGTACTCCTGGAAAGATCCCTCATCGGCGAGGTCGGCAACATTTTCCCGTGCCGTGCGATACCCCTTGGCGTGGCGTTTGCGGCGGGCCTCATCGCGGGCATCGTCTAGGGTGTTTGCCAATCGCTGCTGCAGTGCCTGCAATTCCGGCCTGGTCTCACTGTCCATGGTTATCTCCGCGTCACTTCAGCGGACTACTATAGCGTAGATGGCGGCTCCCGGTGCGGGTTCAACGCCCCCGCCAAACAGGGGCGCGCTTTTGCATGAAAGCCAGTACACCTTCCTGCGCATCCTCACTGGTGATACAGATGTGCTGGAGTTTCGCCTCTTTGGAGATGGTGTCACTGACCGAATCCTCGATCGCCGCATTCACCGCCTCCTTGGCATAGCGCAACGACAGGGGCGCCTTGCCGGCGATTTCAGTCGCCCACGCCAGTGTCTCATCCATCAACGTGTCAGCGGCCACCACACGATTGCACAGTCCCCACTGCTGGCATTTATCGGCGCGAACCTTTTCGCCGGTGACGATGACCTCGTAGGCGCGTTTTCGGCCCAGTGTGCGCACCAGGTGCCAGGTGGCGCCGCCATCGGGAACCAGGCTGATCGCGGCAAACGCCTGGTAGAGATACGCGTCATCCGCCATCACCGTGAGGTCGCAAACCATCGCGAAGGCGCTGCCGATGCCGGCGCAAGCGCCATTGACCGCACTGATCCAGGGTTTGTGCGCCTCGTGTATCTCCATCAGGATGGGCTTGTACTCGCCGTTCAACTGGTCTTCCACGCGGAAGTGGGTTTTATCCTCCGGCATATCACCGAGGTCCGCGCCGGCGCTGAAGGCGCGGCCAGCGCCGGTAAGTACAACCGCTCGCACGCTGTCATCGCCGTTGACGTCGCGCACCGCCTGCAGCAGTTCACGGCGCAATTCGCCATCAAAACTGTTGAGTTTGTCGGGCCGGTTCAGGCTGACGACGGCCACCGGACCGTGTTGCTCAATCAATACTGTGTTGTACTTACCCATGCGAACAAACCTCTACTATGTGTGTTTCAAGTAATGGAACCGGCACTTCTGAGTCGCTCAAGTTCCTGCTCCGCGAAACCCATCGCCTTCAACACGGTGTCGGTATCCTGTCCGGCTTCGTGAGCGCCGTGCTGCACCCTGGAAGGGGTGCGACTGAAACGGGGCGCAGGGGCTGGCTGCGTCACACCGTCGATTTCTATATAGGTCTCGCGAGCAATATTGGCCGGGTGTTTCGGTGCATCCATAAAATTCAGTACCGGCGCAAAACAGACATCGGTGCCCTCCATGATCTCACACCACTGGGCCTGGGTTTTCTGCTTGAAAATCGCCGCCAGCTTTTCTTTCATTAACGGCCAGGCCGCCTGATCGTGCTGCGCGCCAAAGTCCGCGTCGGGCAATTGCGCCAGAGACATCAACAATGCATAGAACTGCGGCTCGATAGAACCGATTGAAATGTATTCTCCATCGGCGCATTCATAGACATCGTAAAAGTGCGCTCCGCCATCGAGCATATTGGCTTCTCGCCGCGTCGCATCCCAGAGGCCGGATGACTCGAAGCCGTGGAACATCCACATCAGCTGTGCGGCGCCGTCCACCATCGCGACATCAATGACCTGCCCCTTGCCGGAGTTGGCGGTCTCCAGCAGTGCCGCCAGAACGCCGTTGACCAGCAGCATTCCGCCGCCGCCCATATCACCGACAAGATTCAGGGGCGGTACCGGTTTCTCGTCCCTGCGCCCCATGGCGTAGAGTGCACCGGTGATTGAAATATAGTTGATATCGTGTCCTGCACTCTGCGCCAGCGGGCCCTGCTGGCCCCAACCCGTCATCCGTGCGAACACCAGTTTGGGATTGCGCGCCATGCAGACATCCGGGCCAACACCCAGTTTCTCGCAGACACCGGGGCGAAAGGGATCGATCAGGACATCGGCGTTTTCCACCATGCGCAAAAGTGTTTCCAGCCCACCGGCGTCCTTGAGATTAAGGACTACCGATTTCTTGCCGCGCGCGCTGACATCGTGCAACCCCGATGCGCCAGCCGAGCGATCAATTCGAATGACCTCGGCACCCATATCTGCCAGCATCATGCCGCCCATTGGGGCCGGACCGATACCGGCAAGTTCGATCACTGTATAGCCGTGCAGTGGGCCCATACGGTTTCTCCTGTGAAGTCGTGGATGAAGGCGCCCGATGGTTCGGGCGCCTCACGGTAGGACAATGCCCTACGCGGGACTACTTGGGCTGCATGCGGATGCCGCCGTCCATACGGATGCATTCGCCATTGATGTAGTCGTTTTCAACCAGTTGTTGCGCCAGCTGTGCAATTTCGTCGGCCCGCCCCAGACGCTTGGGGTACAGCACCTGGCTGGCCAACGGCTTCAGGTATTCAGCGATTTCAGGGCTCATTTCCTCAGCCCCGCCCATCATGAGCGGGGTGGCGATGAGGCCGGGGACGATCGTGTTTACACGGATTCCCAGCACCGCCAGATCGCGGGCTATCGGCAGCGTCATGCCGACGACGCCACCTTTGGATGCGGAGTAGGCAGCTTGTCCAATCTGGCCCTCGTAGGCAGCGATAGACGCTGTATTGATAATCACGCCGCGGCCACCGTCATCATTGAGCACAGCGTTGTCGGCCATTTTCTCGGCGCACAACCGCAGCACGTTGAAGGTGCCGACCAGGTTGATCTGGATAATGAGGTTAAATTCATCCAGCGGAAATGGGCCATTCTT
>TARA_R110002073_G_scaffold5619_6_pt1 | contig 13969 bp, 10 predicted proteins | sample TARA_R110002073 | Tara Oceans TARA_R110002073 (sample SAMEA4397174) | marine metagenome | biome: Polar Biome; feature: [DCM] deep chlorophyll maximum layer (ENVO:01000326); material: water (ENVO:00002006), including particulate matter (ENVO:01000060) such as... | depth 40 m
CTCCTCGATTTGAATTAATCTACAGCAAGAAATAAAAACTACTGGCGGCGGCATCATGTTGTGTTTAAAGGCTTCAGGAATGCCTCAGGAAAGATCAATAAAAGTCTAATGAACGTTTAGGGAACACTACCCATGACCACCGTATTTGAGGCCGTCCAACAACTTTGTCTCTCCTTTGCCGAGACAAGCGAATCGTCATCCCACGGATTCCCGAATTTTAATGTCCAGGGCAAGCAATTCGCCACATACTCTCTCAACCATCACGGTGATGGCAAAGTTGCCTTACTGCTGAATGCCTCGATTGAGACCCAGACCATGTTAATTGAATCCGCCCCGACAATTTTTTTTAAGCCGCCCTATATCGGCAACAAAGGGTGGGTCGGAATTGAACTCAATCAAGACTTAAAATGGTCCCGGGTCCAACAGCTCACCCATCAGGCTTATCAACGCACAGCATCGGACGCTCTGGCACGATCGAGCGAACTGGGAAAAACCCCTGAGCCGACGGAGGAGATGAAAGCCGAAGATATTGATCCCCTAAAGAGTAAATCTAATCTGGCCATACTTCAGAGGCTCAGGTCTCTGTGCGCAAAATTACCGGAAAGCGTTGAGGATCAACAATTTGGAAATCCGGCATTTCGTGCGGGCAAAAAGGCCTATTGCCTGCTCGCCCATGGACAAAATGGGCCTTATTTACAAATTTGGGTTGGCCGGGATGCCCAGGAAAGTTTTACCGACAAACGATTCAGCATCCCTCCCTACGTCGGCCACAACGGCTGGCTTAACCTTAACTTAAATGAGCAACCGGATTGGACTGAGGTCCCAGCGATGATCAAAACCAGCTATCGACACTTTGCCTTAAAGAGAATGTTAAAAGCTCTGGATGGCGAAGAAAAATAAAAACGCCCGGATACGTAAAGGGGGGGAACGTATCCGGGCGCTATTTCATGAATCACAAGATTCGCCTTATATAATTCAATTATCAGGCCAACTTTTATGGTCTAAATCCCCCTGAAATCCACCAACTCGCCGGATTCCCGCACCATAAAACAGCAACATCAGATTTATTGAACCAACCCGGCGCAAATATGAGGATTTAGTTCTCGGTAAAGGATTTGATTTTCTATCTACCGATCACTACTATCGCCGCCGCAGCCCTAGTCACCATCACATCAGGAAATCCCATGCGAACCTTAATGCGTTCAAAAATTCACAAAGCTATCGTCACCGAGGCGAATTTGAATTATGTCGGCAGCATTACCATCGATCAGGATTTGATGGATGCCGTGGGCCTCTGGGTAGGCGAAAAGGTCCTGATCGTCTCAAACACGTCCGGCGCGCGACTCGAAACCTACACCATTGCCGGGAACCGGGGCAGTGGTGAAATTTGTGTGAATGGCGCCGCTGCGCATTTAATTAATGTGGATGAGGAAATTATTGTAATTGGCTTTGAGCTGACGGATAAACCGGTATCACCGAAGGTCATCATGCCAACAAATCGAAACCGAGAATTTGAATACCTGGTCGAGGTGCCTGGCGTTTCTGCATAGAAAAACCCTCTCCGCTACGCACATTCGTTTAGCGATTCACCCAGGGCATTAATCAATAGATCCATCTCAGACTTTTCGGTAATAAATGGTAGACCGAGCTGAATGGTGTCCGCGCCATATCGAACATAGAAACCTTTCTTCCACATAGACATAGCCACCTCATAGGGGCGTCGGGCTGGCTCACCTGGATAGTGGGTCAAACTCAAACCCGCGGCAAAACCACAATTACGAATATCCTCAATGTTCGGGCATTGTTTCAGATCGTGTACCAGTTCCGCAAAATAGCTCGACAAATCATTAACCCTGGCAACGAGTCCGTCTCGCTCGAGCACTGCCAGGGCCGCCAACCCTGCAGCACAGGCAACGGGGTGACCGGAATAGGTATAACCGTGGGGTAGCTCAAGCAAATACTCGGGTTTGTCCTGGCCCATAAAAGTATCGTAGATCCCTTGCTTGACTACTGTTGCACCCATCGGAATCGCACCATTAGTAAGCTGTTTAGCAATGGTCATCATATCCGGTGTAACGCCAAAGGCTTCTGCGGCGGTGTTCGCTCCAACTCTACCAAAAGCGCAAATCACCTCATCAAAAATCAATAGAATGTCATGCTGGTCACATATTTCCCGTAGTCGGCCAAGATAACCTTCCGGCGGCGGCAATACACCGCCAGATCCCGCCATTGGCTCAATGATGACTGCGGCAATTGTCCCGGCATCATGCAGCGCGATAAGGTCTAACAATTCTTCAGCCAAATGTGCGCCAACGGGCGGCTGCCCCTTTGTGAATTTGTTTTCTGGCAAAAGCGTATGTCGAAGATGATCGGCACTCAAGGCATCACCAAACGGCGCTCTATTCGCCGCGATGCCACCAACACTAATGCCGCCAAAATTGACGCCGTGATAGCCTTTTTGCCGACCAATAAATTTGGTCTTGTGAGGTTTACCGACAATCCCCCAATAGGCCCGGGCAATCTTTAATGCCGTTTCAACGGCCTCTGACCCTGAGTTGGTGTAGAAGACTCGATTGAGCCCCCCGGGCATCAGGTCGGTTATTTTTTCTGCAAGCTGAAAGGACTTGGGTTGGCCAAACTGAAAAGAAGGACTGAGGTCGAGGGTACCAAGTTGTTCGTAAACCGCCTCGCGGATCTCCGGCACATTATGACCCAGTCCACTGGTCCATAACCCGGACAAGCCATCAAAAATCTTCCTCCCATCGGCATCGGTAAAATAAGCGCCGTCCGCCGCAACCAACAGTCGTGGATCCGCTTTGAATTCCCGGTTCGCACTGAAGGGCATCCAGTGGGCGTCGAGCTGTGCTTGAGTCGGTCGATCTGTGGTCATAACAATTCCTTTGTTGCCACGACATTGCCGAACAGTCTGTGCTGGGTCAAGGCCTTACAATGTCCTGATCTGTAGCGGGCATTGAATCACCACAGGTTATAAAGAGTAGCAAGGACTATTGATTTTACGATTGGATATTCGACGTGCCCGTGGCAGTTTGCAGCACTGACAGTAATCAAACTGATCTTCAGCAAACTTTAGGGCCCAGATGCTGCAAGTGAAGGGATTATTCGGTAAATCTCCACTGGAAATTTGCACCGGTTTGGTCCACCCTTCTTCGCCGTATAAACAGATAAAGACAGGTATGAATGACAGAAAGAGTTAAGAACGCCACGATCCGCCCCCTCCACAGCCTCAACCTCCTCTCCCACCGTGAAATGGAAAGCCTGTTAGCCACAGATGAGAAAATTTTCCGCCTCTTTCGCCAGTGTGCTCTGGCGGTTTTGAGCTCCGGAGCTCTTGAGGACGATGCCGCAAAACTGCTCGCACTATTTAACGACTTTGATATCAAGGTTGTGCCCGAGTCTCGCGGCTTAAAACTGACAATCAACAATGCACCCTCAAGCGCCTTTGTCGATGGGCGAATGATCACTGGACTACAGGATCACCTCTTCGCTGCCTTGAGAGATATCGTCTACACAGAACAAACCCTATATATGGAGCAACGGCTCGATCTCGCCACTAACGAAGGCGTGACCGACGCGGTATTTCAAATCCTGCGTAACGCAGATGTTGTGAGGGCCAATTTTAAGCCCAACCTGGTTATATGCTGGGGTGGCCATTCTATTAGCCGAGACGAGTATGACTATTCAAAAGAAGTCGGCTATCAACTTGGTTTACGTCGACTCAATATAGGTACCGGCTGCGGGATTGGCGCCATGAAGGGGCCCATGAAAGGAGCTGCAGTTGGACACGCCAAGCAGCAGGTTCCCGATGGTCGGTACATCGGCATTTCTGAACCCGGCATCATCGCCTCCGAAGCACCAAACGCAATTGTAAATGAGCTGGTCATACTACCAGACATAGAAAAGCGCCTTGAAGCATTTGTTAGACTGGCACACACAATTATTGTGTTTCCAGGCGGCGCCGGAACCGCCGAAGAAGTTTTATATTTGCTAGGCATACTCATGCACCCGGATAACAAAGATATTCCATTCCCGTTGATTTTTGCCGCCCCGGAAGGGAGCAAGGACTACTTCAAGGTACTGGAAGAATTTATTGTTTCGACTCTGGGTGAAGAGGCAAAACAGTACTACGAAATTATTGTTGGCCAGCCGGATGTTGTTGCTGACCGTGCGATGAAGGGTTGTAAATCTGTACAACGATATCGTCGCCATACAGAAGAATCTTACGCCTACAACTGGCGGCTAAAAATCGACTGGGAATTACAACAACCCTTCGAGCCTAACCACAAGAATATGTCAGAGCTAAAATTGACCAAAGACCAGCCGGTCCATGATCTCGCTGCAAATTTGCGCCGAGCATTTTCTGGAATTGTCGCAGGTAATGTTAAGGCACCTGGAATCGCTGAAATCCAAAAGCACGGCCCATTCCAGATAAATGGTGAAGCAGACATGATGCAACGCCTGGACAGTTTGTTGCGGGGCTTTGTGGAACAGAAACGTATGAAGCTAGGTCATGAGGAATACATTCCCTGTTATGAAGTCATCACCTAACGTATTTTTTTCGAAGTTGTGTTACCCACAACAAAACAAAATGGCTCATTCCAACCAGGAGCAAACATGATTCGAACTCTATCAATAATCGCCGCCCTGCTATCAATTATAGCTTGCAGCGATACTAGCACCACAACAAAGCCCTCTGCGGTGGACCCCACCGCGGCAGCGCCAAAGCCTGTATTCGGAGACTGGGGGGTAGATCTCGACGCCTTTGATACCAGTGTTGAAGCGGGCGATGACTTCTTCCGCTATGTAAATGGTAAATGGCTAGACGAAAATGAAATCCCCGCAGACCGCTCAAGTTTTGGAGTAGGTCTTCTTTTGCATGAAACTGCCCAGGAAAGAGTCCGGGGCATTATTGAAGAACTCGGCGCAAAAGATAGTCAAAATGGCAGTCCAGAACAAAAGGTAGGCGATTACTATGCCAGTTGGATGGATGCGCCGACGTTGAACGGCAAAGGTATCGCCCCGCTGAAACCAGATCTTGAGCGTATTAACGCCATCAAAAACGTTGCCGAACTTACTGAAGAATTTGGTCGCATTCACTATGTATTCGGGAGCTCACCCATCTATCAGGGGCTGGGATTCGATTCACGAGACCCGAATAAGTACCTCCTGAACATCGGTCTCGGTGGGCTAGGTTTACCCGACAAGTCCTATTATCAAGATGAAACCGAGAAGTTCGTGAACATCCGCAGCGAATACCAAAAGCATATTAGCCAAATCCTGGGCTTTGCCAAAGTGGAAAACCCAGAATCTCGAGCCAAGCAGATTATTAACCTTGAAACCAAGATTGCCGCTTACCAGTGGGATCGCGCTGACCGACGTAACCGAGATAAAACCAGCAATCCGACACTCCTGTCTGAATTGAAACAGACTCATCCAGACTTTGACTGGGATGGTTTTTTTGAAGCTGGCAACATCCGGGGCATCACCGAAGTCAATATCAGTCACCCGGATGCCATTGGGCCGCTGATAGCATTGATTAATTCAGAACCCCTGCAGGTCTGGAAGGATTACCTGACCTACAACATGATCAGCAATAACGGCAGCACACTTTCGGAGGAAATTGACACCGCCAACTTTGATTTCTGGGGCAGAGTGATCAATGGTCAGGAAGCTCAGTTGGATCGTTGGAAACGCGGCGTATCCCGGGTCGGAGCCCGGACCGGTTTGGGTGAAGCCCTTGGTCAGATTTACGTCGACCGTTATTTCCCCGCATCCTCTAAGTCCCGAATGGTGGACCTCGTGGAAAACATGAGGGCGGCCTACGGAGAACGAATTCGTGATCTTGATTGGATGACCGAAGCAACAAAAGCCGAGGCACAGGCTAAGCTTGCGGCCTTTCGGGCCAAGATTGGCTACCCTGATCAATGGTTAGACCTGAGCCTGATTAAGATTAGCAAGGACGACTTATTTGGCAACAACCGCCGAATTCGCAGATTTTTTGAAGACCGGGATAACGCCCGCCTGACCGAAAAAACAGACCGGGAGGAATGGTTTATGACACCACAAACGGTGAATGCCTATTACCTTTCAAACTTTAACGAAATTGTTTTCCCCGCTGCCTTCCTCCAACCACCCTATTTTGACCCAGCGGTTGATGACGCAGTTAACTACGGTGCCATCGGCGCAGTCATTGGTCACGAAATGGGTCATGGCTTCGACGATCAGGGCTCCAAGTCTGATGCACAGGGGGTCAAACGTAACTGGTGGACCGATGCGGATCGTGCAAAATTTGAAGCCCGTACCAAAGTACTCGGTGAACAGTTCAGTACCTATGAGCCGGTCAAGGGCCAATTTGTCGATGGAGATTTCACCATGGGCGAGAATATTGGTGATCTCGGTGGACTAGAAGTTGCCTATCGCGCCTATCAGCTTTCCTTGAAGGGTGAACCTGCGCCTATCATTGGCGGCTACACAGGGGACCAACGTTTTTTCCTCTCCTACGCTCAAACCTACCGAACCAAGCGCCGTGAAGAGTTTATGCTGCGACTGCTGAAGTCTGACCCTCACTCACCGGACAAATTTCGCGTCAACGGAGTTGTGCGGAATATGGAGGCCTGGTACCGGGCATTTGATGTCAAAGCCGATGACAATTTGTATCTGGCACCGGAACAGCGCGCTTCAATCTGGTAACACTATTGAAGCCGGCACGAATCAACCCGACATGATTTATTAGCACTGGTTTTGCCAACACCCCTCCTGTGAGGTGTTGGCAAAACGTCCTTTATAGCAAGGTTAGTGCGCAAAAGTTGTGCGCTAAATACCCCTCCCGCTTCATAACAGAACAGCCCTGAACCGTTCTCCTTAAGCGCTCCCTTACAAACACAGCTTTTCCTGAATCTGGCATCCTCTTTGCAATCGTAAAGGTGCACAGGTATTCAGCAACAGACTTTTACGATTGCTTTATCCAATACTTAAGCATTCGCCATAAAGTCATTTTGCGCCAATCGTTAACGCGAAGGAGAAGTAGTATGTCAGTCACTTGGAACGCAACACCAGAACCCGAATACAGCGGACCGCATCCCTGGCAAATTCAGCCCTGGGCGAAGGCCATTCGAAAGGCAATGCGACAGAAAGAATATATCCGTTGGGCTGATGATTATTGCCAACCATTAACCGTCCTGGGTCAGGAAAATCTAAATCGAATTCCAGGTCCTGCCATTTTTATCGCGAATCATCAGAGTCATATGGATACGCCGGTGATTATGGCATCCCTCACAGATCACATTAGAGATAACCTCTTGTTTGGTGCAGCTCAAGACCGCTGGTTTGTTAAGGGCAAAGAGAAGTTAATACTTCAACCCTGGTACCAATCCCTCGTTTTAGGAAATTTCCCAATCACCCGTGGTGGTGGCTCAAAAGCCTTGGACTATGCAAGTTGGCTGCTAGAACAAGGCAGCCATATCTGTATTTTCCCCGAGGGCACCAGAGCACAAAGTGATGAGCTGGGAGAGTTTCGTCACGGCGTCAGCATCCTCGCCCAAAAACATCAGTCTCCGGTTGTACCCATTGTCTTAAAGGGTTTGCGAGAACTACGGCCCAAAGGCGCAAGGCAAATCACGCCCGGACCTGTCACATCCAGCATTTTGGAACCCATCCATCTAACGCGTAATCTCAGCCTCGAAGACGCAACTGAAATCCTTCGAAATGCCATGTTGAACGAGTACCGCCAGCAAACGATAGATTTACCCAGAGCAGCTTAAGCACCCCCTGACGCGACCGGCTAGCCCGGCCGCGTTAATCACGGCATAATTCCGCTGAGTAACCACAAGCGTCCCTCAGCCATGCCCATCAGACTAGAGTCCGACCCTACCGTTGCCGATACGCCGCTTAATGAAGTAGGTTGGGTTGGCATTGATCGCAATAGCCCTCAGATTCAGACACAGATTGATTACCTGGAGGCCAACAACGGCTTACCTGGTTTGGAAGTGTTAGAACCACAGGAGATCGAACGAGCCCGGGATATATTCTATCGGGACGGTTTTGTGGTCATTAAAAATGCTCTATCCGACGAGCAGCTCACGGCGTTACGGGCCGGCTGTGACCGAGAAATTCATGCACTTCTAGAAAATGATAAGGCACGGGCCGGAAATCGAGGCTCCCATCGCTACTCTTTCGGCAGCGCAAGCCGGACAGGGCAACTGATGCACTGTGCCGAATGGACAATGTTGCTTGACCTACCCACGGTTACGCCGATTGTTAGCGCAATCTTCGACAGCAGTGAGTACATCAGTATTGGAGGCGGGGGAGATTTTTGTCTTCCCGGTGCAACCAAATACCAACCTCTACACTCAGATATGGGCGATCGGGTTCTCCATGAGCATAAGGGCAAAACCTATACCTTCGGTTCGTTCTTCGACCCCAGAGGCAAACTGAACTATCGAGATCTACCTTGCCCGTTTGTCTGCTGCAATTTTCTGATTAACGATGCCACGCCGGTCAATGGACCTACAAGACAAATCCCTGGCACCCAAAATAGCCAAATAAAAATACCCTCCCTCGGCACCGAACCCGAATGGATGAAGCTCAGTACGGTTTGTCCAGCTCCGGCAGGCAGCGTGATGATTCGCGATGTTCGTGCCTGGCACGGCGGCACGCCAAACCTTTCCAACGAAGTCCGCGCCATTCCAAACGTTGAATTTTATGCGCCCTGGTACCGAACTGCACTCAACCGTTCAATGCCACGGGCCCTATATGACAACCTTTCAGCGCACGGCAAGGCCATAGCCCGTTATATTGTTGCTGATCCGGATGAGCAGCTTGAAACTGGCTATAGAACCGGCCTTGGCGGCACTCCACAGGGGTTTTAGAATGGCCCCTGGCTCCTCAATCTATCGGGGAAAAACCACCACGTAAGCCAGAACTATTCAACTTTTTTATTGCGTGTGGGGTGCTGGCGGTGATCAAAAACTGAACTAAAGTTAACTGGAGTGATGTTAAAGCGAGTGACTGGATGACACTGGAGCAAAGCCCAATTTGGGATCAGGAAGCCTTAAAGGGCCGACTGCGTGGAAAGACCGACCGGATGGTGAAGTTGGTCAATCTATTTCTCGACGATATGCCACCGAGAATGGACCTGCTTAAAGAGCAGGTACTCGCCGCAAATCACGCTGATATCGGTGCAACTGCCCATACGATAAAAGGTGTATCCGCTAATCTAGGTATTATGAGGCTACAGTTTAGAGCCGGAGAATTGGAACAGGCGGCAAAGAACCTGGAGTCTGACAAGGCGCTGTTCCTGCTCGCTGCAATTTCGGATGAATACGAACAGTCTGAAGCGGCACTTAAAGCTTTTGTGCTCGAACATTCTGAGTAAACCTATTCCTTTAATACCCTGATTTTAATACCCTGCCTTTAACACCTTGGCTCTCACACCCTGGTTCCAATATCTTGGCTCGAAAAGCCTGGCTCTAGGGCGTAGGTGTTAACCGGCAGCTTGTGGCCAGACCTGCGTAAGCGCCGCCAACTAGCTCAGGCTAAACTTCAAACCCTTTAAAATAGTGGACTACCGTTTCCTTTGGAATAACGTGGCAATGAACACGATACTCCTTGGACCCAACTTTAGGCTCAGCAACCGACGTCATCAACAGCACAACAAAGAGATCCCGATTTTTGTCGTACCGAGTGGAGTAGTCGTCTATAAGTGCCTCGATCAAACTCGATCCATAATTGATGCCAGCCTGGGAGCGGCACAATCGGCTTGCTGCGGCGATAGTCTGAATTGCCTCGGGCATACCCTCGGCATCAACAAGTTGGGCCTGGGTTTCAGTCGGTACGTAGGTTGCGACCATATAGCCGAGCAATCCACAGGCCACCATCAACAACGTCGTAAAAACAGCGCTCATGCGCTTTTCATGACGCCTTTTTTTCTCGTGCAAGCGTCTAGTTGTCTCGCGACCTGCCTTAAAAGACATTTCCTACTCCTGTGGTAACCGTTCGACCCTGGTTGGCGGTTTTACAATCACCAAACCGGGCACTGGCTTTGCGTCCCCGTGTTACCACGGGTTTGCCATTTCATTGGTTTCTGACACTAATTGTATGCACTCTGACGCAAACCACACAGGCCATCGGTCACGGTAATCACCCGGTTGTCGAGACAGGTCGACAATATTCTGACACCCGCCTACCCGGGATCATGACTCGCAAACCTCGGCTGACACAAACCTTTGATGCTGTGCGGCGCGTAACCATAAATAGTTCCGCAAGCAAAGCTGTGGTCCGGACAATCAGACCCTAAAAAAATACCCCGGTGGAATCACCCACCGGGGCACGTTCGACTTAGGCAAATCCTTTTAACAGGACGGGGGGACCTACATCGAATACCTAAATGACAATGAATAACTCATACCGGGATCTTCTTCGAAGATCGTCACACCTTCTCGTTCAATCTCCACCGTTTTATCCAACAGATTTTGAACTTTGAGTTTTAAAGTCATCGCATCCGTTGGGTACCAGGAGTAGGTTAAATCAAGGGAGTGGAACGGCTGCTCGAATGCATCGGGCGCACCATTTCTGCCGGCAACATAGAGTCGCTCACCGAACACGTTATAGATCAGCGTCGCTGTATGCTCTGCATTCATTGAGTCAAAACCAAACACAATATTGCCGACGTATTCCGATGCATTTGCCAGTTCTCGCTTCGCATTGGTCGGCGCATCTGCGTTTGGCCCTGCCACCAGTTCCGAATCAAGAACGGTTGCATTGGCTTGAATGAAGAATGGTTCAAATCCCTCACCCAAAAAGCCCAGGCTCTTTGTCGCTTCAAGCTCAATTCCCGTCAATTCCGCAGACTCCGCATTGACAATTTCCCGCAGGATTGTCGTATCACTCGCCGGGGCTTCGAAGAGTTCGATTGGGTTTTCAATGTCCTTATAAAATAGCGATACAGTCAGACTGTCGTTATTATCAAAGAACCACTCCGCGCGAACATCAAAGTTGTCAACGGAAGAAGGGATAATGCCTGGGTTGCCGTCAACCAGATCACCTGTAAGTGGATCAACATAGGTTGCATCGTTAATCTCACGTAAATCAGGCCGGATACTGGTTTCACTGTAGCCAAATCGAAGCTGGAATACTTCGGCCCACCACTGTGTCATATAGGTAACCGATAGCGATGGATAGATATCGTCGTCCTGGAAGGATGCACGCTCAAGGGCTGCAGGATCCGTTGTAATCACCGGGTTCGTGACGCTGAAACCGAGCAAATTGAGATCGAGTGCCACCTGACGATAGTCTTCCCAACGAGCTCCTGCGGAGACCCGCCAGGTTTCATTCCAGGTCCAATCAAATTTACCAAAGTAGGCATCCGTCATTGTTGCTGCCACATAACTCTGGCTATTGCTATTCACGGTATCAAAAACAAAATTGTTGCTGGTATCCAGTATGTTGGCGTCCGAGAAAACATCTCCCAGACTACCCTGCAACACCGCGGGATCTCCTACCGACAAGACACCCAGATTAAACTGATACTGCTCATAGCTGCGACCCTTGCGTGAATGGTAATAACCACCACTCAGTTCCAGATCTGAGCGACTAAACTCAATCGGCAAGCTGACGGTCCAGCCCCAACTTTTCACATCATCTCTCAGCTCCGTAAAACGATAGCTTGCAGAAGACGTATCAAGACCAACGGTGCTGCTCATCACGGCCCCGGTAATCGGATCAGTTACGGTCTGAGCCTGAATATTCACCTCATTTGGGATATCAGTCTCAGCCACCGCATCGGAAATAAACCAGTCAAACTTCAAGTCCTCGGGAATTTTTTCCAGCAGATCAGCACCAAAGGGTAAAAGTTCTCGGGTAGACGCTCCAAGGAAGTGTGTACCCGTCATCTGGTTAACCGTCAGGTCACGCTGCTCATAGGTGATGCGATAGCCGCGAAATCCTGAACCACCTGACTTTTCTCGGTTTTCATTAAAGAAGTCATTAATAGCGGTCTCGTCGTCGGTGTTCCTAAGGTACAGGGATGTTGTGTTGATCTCATGATCATCCGAGTACTTTAAGCCCATATTAACGCTACCGGATAACTCTACTGAGTAGGTGGACTCCACTTCGGTATCGGTACGCTCGCCAGGAAAGACAAAGTTGCGACTCACCTGGGTAGATTGTCGCCACTTGTTCTTATAGCTTCCGCTACCCAGAATACCGAACTCCCACTGATCACCAATAAACCAGTTATTGCCGATACTGCCTTTGATATCCAAGTCCGGATCCGCATTCTCATCTCGAATGGATAAGTTGCGATTCAGTGAGGTTCCTAGCTGACGGTTGAGCAATTGCGCATCAGCAAATGTGGCACTGGTATTCCCTTCCTGTTGCAAGGTCGTAAAAATCGATTGAGTGTTAAGTTGACCACGAAAGCGTTGAATCGCTGCTGCTATGTTGCCTGGCAATTCTCGCGTTCCATCATCAACACCAAACTCATCGTCACCTCCACCCCGGTAACTAATCACATCACCGTCAGTTTCGGTGTTAGCACCCAGCCCCACTTCCAGGGAATAGGTAAAAGCATCAGGAATGCCTTTGGTGCGAATGTCGACACTGCCACCCCCAAAGTTCGCCGGCATATCCGCCGAATAGGACTTTTGAACTCGCAGGGAATCAACAATAGATGTGGGGAAAACATCTAAAGGAATAACATTCCGAGTGAGATCTGGGGATGGTACTGTCGCACCGTTAAGCAGAGTGTTGGAGTAACGTTCACCTAAGCCGCGAACATATACAAACTTATCACCCACTAAAGACAATCCTGAAACCCGGCGCAATGCCAATGCAACGGTTGAGTCACCGACCCGGCTGATCATTTCTGCGCCCAGTACATCTGTTACCACTTCTTCATTCATTCGCTCGTCCTGCAAAGACTCTGCAGCACTGCGAAGACGTCCCAAAACGACCACTTCTTCAATATTGTTATCGATTACGGGTTTGCTCGTCTCCTGCCCGTGGGCTGGAGCTCCTGACAGAAGCATCGCTCCTGCCAGGTAGGCTGTTAAGCCTGGTAATTTTCTCATTCGAAGCTCCTCGGCTCGCCGTTCAAATTTCAGTTTAATAACTGTTACTCGAACCACAGGGCCTGAGCGCGGTTGGTGGACAAGATTCCATAGGTCCAACCTAGATTCGCCGCAGTGAAGGTGGAGCCAATGGTCGTTCCGCCATTTGCTGGAGCATTTGTTGGCGTGGCGTTACCAACCAACATCGTAGCGAAGGCAACTGAACTTACTGGAGGCGTGCCTTCAAGTACAACAAAGTCGGTATTGAGTGCTGCCGTTGGGTTCAGTGCGGTCGTACCTGCGCCCAATACAAATTGATTTGTCGCGGCTATCAATGCTTCACTTGTTGTTGCACCAATCACAGCGCCGTTGGTATTGTCGTAGCAAGAGAAGATGTTAGAGGAAAGCACCACGTCACCAGCTGCAAGACCATCCTGAGAGCGGTTATCTACCCGAACGCAATAGTTGGTTTCAGTGGCAAGTTCTTTATCAGCAAAACTACCAATGATCATTGAATTACGAATCGTCGGGAAGATCCCTTCGCGCAGTCTCCAGCCAGCACCCTGACCGTGGGTATTAGGTGCTTCGGTTGCTGTGCCATCTTCTGAAGTAGCATTAATAATGCAGGTGAGATTATCTATTGTAGGTCGGGAATTAATACCCTGAGCAATAATGGCCTCAATCTCTGCTGCGGTTTTACCACTAAATCCGTCAATACCATCGGATTCAATACAATGATTTGCATTACCGGCGCTCTGGACAACCAACGCATTGCTAATCGTACCTCGATACCCGGAGTCGATATCAATCGAATCATCCCTGGCGTAAAGCGATACAAAGTTAGAGATGTTTACGGCACCACCAAACAGTTCGATACCATCATCAAAGGTTGAGTAAACCTGAAG
>TARA_R110002073_G_scaffold3444_11_pt1 | contig 13967 bp, 8 predicted proteins | sample TARA_R110002073 | Tara Oceans TARA_R110002073 (sample SAMEA4397174) | marine metagenome | biome: Polar Biome; feature: [DCM] deep chlorophyll maximum layer (ENVO:01000326); material: water (ENVO:00002006), including particulate matter (ENVO:01000060) such as... | depth 40 m
AAACCCTGATGCATTAGCCATATGAACCCGGAGCGGCGTTTTCCCCGTGTCGTCGGTGCCGACAAGCACAAGCCAATGGCTTCCACGAAACCGGGTATCAAGAACATGAAGACCCTCGCCATCCGGATTTGGCGTCAGGGTCACGCTGCCAGGTCGCACGACCAAGTCTGCGCAGCGGCCATCAGATAATCCGCTTGCCGATGAGGTAAGCGGGCAGATGCCATAATCGAAATGGGCTTCGTCCCCGGAAATTTTTGCTCGGAACATCTGGGCGTCGCCAAAGAGAGAGGCGACAAGCGCCGTCATAGGCGCGTTGTATAGCTCAATCGGCTCGCCGCATTGCAGGATGCGGCCCTCGTCCATCACGGCAATCTTGTCGGCCATGTCCAATGCTTCGTCCGGGTCATGTGTCACCATAATGGTGATCGCGCCGGATTGTTTGAGGGCGAGGCGCGCATGTTCGCGCAGCTGCCGGCGTCTTGTGACATCAATGCTGGCAAAGGGCTCATCCAAAAGGATTACAGACGGCGCAGGCGCCAATGCGCGGGCAAGCGCGACCCGTTGCTGCTGACCACCGGAGAGTGTGTGGGGATAGCGCTCGCCAAGCCCTTCAAGGCCCACATCGGCGAGTGTGCGCTCAACGATCCCGTTGCGTTCAGGGTTGGTCCTCGGCAGACCAAACGCCACATTTTCTGCAATTGTTAAATGAGGAAAGAGCGCATGGTCCTGAAAAACCATGCCGATCTTGCGTTCTTCCGCCCGGACATCTCGTCCAGGTTGAGAAAGCACATTGCCGTTGAGTGCAATTGTACCTGCTTGAAGGGCCTCAAGCCCTGCAGCTAGTCTCAGAAGCGTCGTTTTGCCGCTGCCTGACGCGCCCTGAAGACAGAGTATCTCTCCATCCGCCGCCGATAGGTTGATATCGGAGAGCACCTTTTCGCTACCATAAGCATGGGCGATATTGTGGAAATCCAAGGGCATTGGGGACTAATTGGCTCTGCATAGGTTAGAATTGCAATTGAGGCGCAAAATTACTTTGCGCAGGCGAGCGCTATTTGTATCAAGTGTAGAATGTCAGTCACCCAAAAAGATCATGGCCCCTTAGGATTACCCACCGCTGGCCGCTCGCGGTTTGTGTCTACGCTCGGCTGGCCTGTGGCGACAGCCTTGGTGGCGCTTCTCGTTGCGGCCCCCATTCTGGCCGTGCTCTGGAGCCTCACCCAGACAAGCGGGGACGCCTGGGCGCATCTCGGGACGACAGTGCTGCCGGGATATGTAGGAAACACGCTCCTACTGATGGTGCTGGTTGGCATCATGACCATTCTGTTGGGGGTGGGAAGCGCCTGGCTCATCGTCTCCTTCGAGTTTCCAGGGCAACGCATCTTGAGTTGGGCACTCGTTCTACCGCTCGCCATGCCAGGTTACATCATTGCCTATGTGTATACAGACCTCCTGGAGTTTGCCGGGCCCATGCAGTCTCTGCTCCGTGACATCACCGGCTGGCAGGCGGGGGACTACGCCTTTCCTCCAATCCGCTCCCTAGGTGGCGCAGCACTGATGTTGAGCCTTGTTCTCTACCCTTATGTTTATTTACTCACCCGTACATCCTTTCAGCGGCAGTCTGTTGCCCTTGTTGAAGCAACCCGCGTACTGGGCGTGTCACCCATTCAAGCCTTTTTACGCGTGGCGCTCCCTTGCGCACGCCCGGCGATTGCAGGTGGCGTGGCACTCGCTCTCATGGAGACCATCGCTGACTATGGTGTGGCAGACTATTTCGGCGTGTCGACGCTGACAGCGGGGATATTCCGCACCTGGCTTGGTATGGGAGAGCCGGTTGCTGCGGCGCAGATCGCAGCCGTCCTCTTTCTCTTTGCAGGTGCCCTCGTATTGCTAGAGCGATTGAACCGCCAGGGCACTGTGGCGAACCCTCTGGGCCGTGACGTGGCCGCAGCGCGCATCAAGCTGCCCCCTTTGAAAAGCCTCGCGGCGTTCCTGGCCTGCGCCCTACCAGTGACCTTCGGCTTCCTCATACCTGCCTTCGTGCTGGTTCGCTACGCGATCAGTGTGGGGGATCCGCTTCTTGGTTCCCAATTCCTCGCCTTTGCGGGGAATTCGCTCACCGTTGCCGCAGGCGCGGCGCTCATTGCCACCGGTATCGCACTGTTCCTCGCTTACGCAGAGCGCAGAGATGCATCAATGCAGAACCAGTTGCTCATTCGGCTGGCGACCCTTGGCTACGCTCTGCCGGGCGCCATGATTGCCATCGGAATTCTGGCACTTGCCGGAACGCTTGATACGAAGCTTGCGATCTTCATGCGGGACACTTTAGGCATGGAACCCCGATTGTTGTTGACGGGAACGATTGCCGGTCTTCTCTTTGCTTACGTCGCCCGTTTCTTGACGGCGGCTTTCAACAGCACCCAGGCGGGTCTGGAGAAAATTCACGGCACCCTGGATGATGCGGCCCGCATGCTGGGCGCGGGGCCGGGCCGCGTACTGTCCGCGGTTCACCTGCCATTGCTGCGCGGACCACTCTTGGCAGGCTTCCTGCTCGTTTTCATCGATGTGATGAAGGAACTGCCCGCGACGCTCCTGCTGCGTCCCTTTAACTTCGAAACCCTTGCAACGCGGACCTACAGACTGGCGTCTGATGAGAGACTGGCGGAGGCATCTACCGCCGCCTTGCTCATCGTGGCGCTTGGTCTCATTCCCACCATTATGTTGAGCGTCTCAATTGCCCGCTCAACATTTAGGCGGTAACAGGCGCGCTCTTAGCTGCCGGACAAAACCAGATCTTTCTTCAGGTGTTTCCCGGCAACGTAGTAGTGGAACGCCGCCCAGATATTTACAAACGTGAAGATCACGAGACTGTAGCGAAGCGCTTCCTGTCCATAAGTGGGTTCAAGCAGATCTGTCACCACGCCCACAAGCGTCGGCCCCAGTCCAAGGCCAATGATGTTGATGATGAACAGCAAGATGCCCGCAGCAACGGAGCGCATCTTTAGTTCAACCAAGCCTTGAGTCTGACTGAAGGTGGTCGCCTGATAGAAGTTACCGAGGAAGATCGGAATGATCATGGCGATAAAGGCAATGGTCGCTGTCCCAGCCAGGTAGGCATAGACACTAAAGGGAATGGAAATCACCAGCGCGACGGCCGTCGTCCAAAGGTACCAGCGTGTGTCTTTCGCGCCAAACTTGTCGGCGAAATAGCCACCCAGAGCAATACCGAGCCCGCCTGGAATGCCCAAGATAAGCCCAAACCAAGTGCCGATCTCACCTGTTCCCAATCCAAACGATCGGATGAGGAAAGTGGGCACCCATGTGACAACACCGTAACCAACGAATGCGGTAAGAGCTGCCGCAAAGGCCAAATGGCGAAAGGATTGCTTTTTCCAGAGGTAAGAAAGTGTGTCTCCAATGGAAGGCTGTTCGCCTGATGCAACCCGGCCCTCTGCCATGCCGCGTTCAGGTTCCTTAATGGCAAACCGCACAACAATTGCGAGCAAAATGCCTGGAATGCCGACGACAAAGAACGCCATCCGCCATCCAAAAAACTCATTGATCCAACCGCCCGCAAAAAGCCCGAACATGATGCCTACAGGTATGCCGAGCGAATAAATTCCAAGCGCTGTTGCGCGGCTTTCGGCGGGGAAATAGTCAGCGATTATTGAATGGGCAGGGGGGCTGCAACCTGCTTCCCCTACACCGACGCCAATGCGCGCGATCAGCAAGTGCCAGAAATTAAGTGCAAGACCGGAGATCGCCGTCATGAAACTCCAGACGCCAAGCGCGAGCGCAATCAGGTTCCGGCGGTTGCCGCGGTCCGCATACCGGGCGATCGGAATGCCGAGCGTCGCGTAAAAAAGTGCGAACGCAAACCCTGTCAAAAGTCCCATCTGCGTGTCATTGAGGCCGAGCTCCAGTTTAATGGGCTCAATCAGGATCGATAATATTTGCCGATCAATGAAGTTGAATGTGTAAACAACGACGAGCAGACCAAGCGCCAGATGGCGTCCAGCATGGCTCCGTCCCTGAACGGTAGCATCGACCATAATTCTCCCCCCAAGAAATTTAACTCGGCAACCCTAGCAGCTTTTCCGCAAGGAGGAAGAACAAGCTCACGCAGTTTGAAGATGCTTCGGCGGTGCAATCCGCTCCAGCAAGGCGGCAAGGGCAGGGAGCCCGACAATGGCGGCGATCATATTGGCGATGAACATGAAGGCCAGAAGCGCGCCCATGTCTGCTTGAAACTGGAGGGGAGAGAAAATCCAGGTCCCGACGCCGCCCGCAAGCATGATGGAGGAATACACAACAGCCATGCCCGTGCTCAACAGAGCACCATGATACGCATCTGCAATCGCAAACCCTTCACGCTGGAAGAGGCGGATCTGACTGTAGAGGTAAAACGCATAATCCACGCCAATGCCTGTGGCGAGCACAAGCACAGGGAGGGTTGTGACTTTAAGGCCGATCCCGAACACAACCATAAAGACATAACCAAGAGACGTCGCAAGCAAGAGGGGTACACAACAGCAGATGACGGCCCGCCAGTCGACATAGGCGATCAAGACCAGAATGATGATAGTCACGAACACATAAATCAGAAGCGGCGCTTCCGACTCCTCCACCACTTGGTTGGTGGCGGCAATGACACTGACGCCGCCAAGACCAATCCGCGCGTTCACACCTTCAAGAGGATGTTTTTCCGCATAAGCGGTGATCTCTTCGATCAGCCGATCAATGGTCTCTGCCTTGTGGTCCACGGTATAGATGAAGAGAGGCAGGATCGTACAGGCATCGTTCAGCAGTCCGAGGGCGGGATCAACTTGAGCTGTTGCAGAAATGAGCTGGCGCTCAGTCGCAGGCAGATTGCGCCATTTCAAATTGCCAAGTGCAGAGATGGATGAGGCGATACGGGCGGTTGAGGCCAGAGAATCGACCTTCAAGACTCCATCGATTGACGAGAGGTCTCTCGTCATCGCATCCAGATATTTCATATAACCTGGATTGATACAGGCATCCTGCGGTGTCTCAAGCACAAGCACCAGGACATCTGTCCCCACATCGAAATTCTGCGTGATGAAAGCTGTGTCCTGATTGTATTTTGAGTCTGGTCGAAGCTCAGACGCCGCCGGCGTGAGATCGCCCACATATCTATATTGCGCCCCAATCGCAGACCCAACGAGCAAGACAACCAGCCCACCAGCGATCAGTGGAGCGGTTCCAGGCTTTGCGGCGCCTGCTATCCAGGTCATTATCCGTTCGCGGAAAACGCGGGCCTTGATGAAGAGGCGCACCTGTTTCTCGTCCCTGCGAAAATAGGACGCCAGCAACGGCAGCATGATGAGGTTGGAGATGATCTTAAGCCCAACGCCGATGGTCGCGATAATGGCGATGTCACGCACAACCCCCACAGGGATCAGGTAGAGCGTGATAAAGCCCACCAGGTCTGTGATGAGCGCCATGGAGCCGGGGACCAACAGTCGACGGAAGGTTTGCCGGGCAGCGTTAAGGCCATCAGACCCTTTGGCAATCTGGGTTGCGATCAGATTGACCTGCTGCATGCCGTGGCTCACCCCAATCGCGTAGACCAGGAAGGGGACGAGAATGGCAAGAGGGTCAAGCCCCATACCAATCAGATTAAGCACACCCAATTGCCAGACGACAGAAACGAGTGAGCTGCCAATCGCCAGGGCTGTAAGAATAAACGACCGGACATAGGCAAAGACGGCAACGCCGGTGATCACAAAGGCGAGTAGGAAAAAGCTCGTCGCAATGATAGCGCCCTCGGCAATGTCGCCGATAAACTTGGGGAACCCGATGATGGCAACGTCGCTTACCTCATCGCTGAAGGGCGCCCGGATTTTGGATTCCAACAGGCTTGCCACATCAAGAGCGGTGGATTGGACGCTTTCAATGTCACCGGAGGCGCCGCCAGGCGCTTTAATCTCAAAGGCAACGAGAACAGATGTCTCATCTTCCGAAACGATGGCACCAATCCAGTCGCCGGCAATCGTACGCTCGCGAATACCCGCTATATCTTCCTCTGTCAGGCGCTTAGGTGTGATGGTACCGGGGATCAGGTCTTCCATCTGGAAGCCGAATTCATCAATGGTCAGTGCGCGGGTTGTCGGATACCAGAGCGAATAGAGGCGTGAGCGGTCGACGCCGGGAAGGTAGGAAATTTCTTCCGTGATTTTATGCAGGCGCTGCAGGATTTCCTTGTTCCATATGGTGCCCTCTTTCGCCTTGAGCGCCACAAGAACCAGGTTAGCGCCCGGCATTTCCTGTTGGTACTCAAAATAAGTCTGAAGATAGGGGTGTTCAGTCGGAACCTGTTTTAAGAACCCTGCTTCCAGTTTAAGGCCGGTCGCGAAATATCCCGTGATGATGGTAAAAATCGCCATGACAATCAAAATCGCCAGCCGAAACCGAAAAATGAATTCTTCGAACGCCTTAACCATCAGCTCCCCCCACCGTCAGCTTCCCCAAAAGCTGGTCATCCCCTCCGCCTATCGTGGCGGATCAGTGGGTGGGAGGATGACAGCAACCAGCTCGGCCAGCAAGGGGGAGAGGGCCAGAACGCGACCAGAACGCAGGCAGATTAAATGACTATTGGCATTTGCGTTTGGGCCGTCATGTGTGAACAATCGGCACCTCAAAGGCCGTGACAGGCCAGCGGATAAGGGGACGGATCATGCTCAAAGGTTTTAGAAAAACCGCGCTGAAAGCAATGGGTGCTGGGAAGAAAGAGCAGTCGGCTCATCAGGAATTTGACCGCACTGTCATCGCGGCGGCAACGTTGATGGTGGAACTCGCCCATCTCGACACTGACTTCGACGAGAGCGAGCGCAAACACATCATCGACATCATCCGCAACCGTCTGGAATTGCAGCCTGACCAGATCGAAGAACTGCTCTCAGTGGCAGAAGAGCGGCATGAAGAGGCCTATGCAAACTGGATCTTCACAAAAACCATCAAAGAAAACTTTGATCTTGCCGAACGCAGCGAACTCATGACCTATCTGTGGGAAGTCGCGCTGGCGGACGGAGAACTACACGATCTTGAAGCGGACTTGCTTCTACGCATTGGGCAAGCCATTGATCTGCCGGAGAATGAGCGCATCAAGTCCCTGTTGCGGGTCACAGCACGCCTGAGCGCGTCTTAAACTAAGCCAATCATAATAGCTGATCGTCACTTTATTGTGCGCAATGCCATCAAGCGCGCAGATCAGAGCATCGAGCTTGTTGCCGAACTGGTCGGCATGCCAATCCTCCATATCTCGCATAGTCGTTTATTGCGTGGCGGTCCCCAATAATCCCAGATCACATCGCGGCGATTATCAATCTGGACAAGCATCTCCTCAAAATCCCAGATCGCCTGGCGTTGGAACGCGCGTTGGCGCTCTTTGTCATCAACAGAAAGCGTCAGCGCAACCTCGGGAACAAAACTCTTCCGGTTGCTCGGATGGTTACTGCGACAACGCGTGCTATTCGCATGGCAGTCAGTGAGTCCGCTTGGGGCGCCGTGATCATTGGCGCGCTTCAGCACCTTCCCCCAAAACAAAAATCGGCCACCTGTCCCGGGCTGAAACACCGGAAAAGTGGCCGACCTCATTGTCGATTTTCTCAAAAACTAGCTTGCGAGCTTCACATCCATTGTGTTCCGCAGCTCTTTCTTGAGGAACTTGCCGCTTGCATTGCGTGGCAGGTTCTCAGCCTGTGTCCAGATGTAGCGGGGGATCTTATAAGCGGCGAGCTTTGCTTTGCAGAACGCCCTGAGCTCTTCTGCTGAAACAGTCTTGCCTTTTGCTGGAACAATCACCGCACCAACTTCTTCGCCGAGGCGATCGTCCGGCACGCCAAAGACGACACATTCAGCAACCGCGTCATGCTCAAAAATCGCGCTCTCAACTTCAGAGCAGAACACATTTTCGCCACCACGCAGCACCATGTCTTTCGCGCGGTCGACGATGAAGATGAACCCGTCTTCGTCGATCTTCACGATATCACCAGTCCGTAGCCATCCATCCTGAATGGCTTCAGCCGTGGCTTCTTCCCGGTTGAGATAGCCTTTGATGACCGGTGCGCCACGCACACACAGCTCACCGGCTTCGCCAGGCTTTACTTCGTCGCCATTGGCATCAATGCATTTGGTTTCGAAGACTGGCATGGCCCGTCCTGCACTTGCCGGCTTGTCGACGAAATAGTCAGCACCAACAGATGTAATGATGCCGCAGGTTTCTGTCATGCCGTAGCCGGTTGAAGGTCGTGCATTTTCCATTGTGCTGTCGAGCTTGCCAACAAGATCAGGCTGAAGCTGCGCCCCGCCGCCCCCAATGGACACCATGGTTGATGTATCAGTCGTCGCGAAATCAGGATGTGCGATCACTTCCCGGGACATGACAGGCACGCCGCTCAGGTGGGTGATCTTTTCTGCTTCGATGAGACGAAGCGCTTCACCCGCATCCCAGCGATACATATGCACGAGCTTGCCGCCGCTGACCGTTGCCGCATGGGCCACGCAGTTATTGGCTGTCACGTGGAAGAGCGGTGTTGCCACCAGAGCTGTCATGGCCGCGGGCTCTGTTGCCTGGAGCTCTTTAACCGCGTCCTCGCCTTCCACCTTCGCAAGGGCAAGCGCCTGGCATTGTGCGGAGAAGGCGATGTTCATGATATTGTTGACACATCCACGATGCGTGAGCTGGGCGCCTTTCGGCCGACCTGTCGTGCCGGATGTGTAGAAGATGCAGGCATCATCATCTGGTGCGATGGTGGCGTCGGGCATGTTCGGTGTGGTCGCTTTCACGTCTGACCAGGGTGTTACGCCTTCAGTTCCCTGAAGCTGCTCTGGAAGACGGACACCGGCGACCTTCATATTCGGGAAGGCATCGCGAACTTCAAGGAACCGCTCGAGACGTTCGCCGTCTGCCAGCAGAACTTTGGCGTCGGAGTCCTCAAGGCCATATTTCATCTCATCGGCGACCCACCAGGCATTCATGCCGACGGCAACGGCCCCGATTGAAATGATCGCCCAATAAGCAAGCATCCACTCTGGATAGTTGCGCATCGCAATGGCGACGCGGTCGTGTTGTCCAATGCCTTGGTCTGTCAGCCATGCGGCGATGGCAGCCACTTCATTATGGGCTTCTGCGAATGTCCACCGTTCATCCTGATAGACAAGATGGTCCTTGTCGCCATGGGCGGCAGTGAGCAACCAGATATCCCGCAGGCTTGCGGGCGCATGTTTGAATGTTTTGATGGTCCTGCCGAGCGCGTCAACGGTATCGACTTCGAACATTTGTCCTGGCTGCGTCAACTCCGTCCACGCAGCGTCCAATTCTTTATACATAGGCTAGAAACCTCCCCAGGTTTTCGTTTTCCCATCGATACCCGGAATTGCGAGGAAAAACAACGAGATCAAGCAAAAAGAGCGGGTCACAATGTGGATATTTTCCCACTCGGCGCCCCGTCTCTTGGTTTGCCAGAACATGCAATTCATAAAGTTAGGACAAACTCCCGGAAAAGCATCCCGTCGCCATGGGGCTTGGACAAGGTTAGCAGGCCGGGGTTGGGCGGGAGTGGAGGCCAAACAGCCAGACTCCGGAACCGTAGAAGATGGGCGCCCTCTTCAGCCGCAGCAGATCTATGCGGCCGTGGGACAGAAGCCAGTCGGCGAAATCGCTGCCGCCGCATAGGTAAATGGCGCCGGACGGAAGCCCATAGGCCCAGCCAGACTCATAGGTTCGGCGTCCCATCCGTGCACATGAATAGGTCGACATGCGTTCAAGACAGTCCTCAACAATAGGACCGGACTGAGGGAAGGGAGAGACGTTATCAGCGGCCCCACAGATAAAGCCGTCCGCTGAAATGGCAATGGACCTACGCTTCGCGAACCGCTTCATCTGTCCAGTAGTGAATTTTGTCGAGCAACTGATCAATGGCGACGGGTTTAGCCAGATAGTCGTTCATGCCCGCAGCAATGCAGCGCTCACGGTCGCCTGCCATGGCGCTCGCGGTAATTGCGATGATCGGCACGGCACCAATCTCTCCACCAAGCTTGCGAATGCGTTTGGTGGCTTCGATGCCATCCATGTGGACCATCTGCACATCCATAAGCACGAGATCGTAGGGAAGCGATCGGGCAGCTGTCACAGCTTCCCGGCCGTCACCAACCGTGTCGACAGTTACCGGATGTTTCTCAAGCGCACTCTGGATGAATTTCAGATTGGTTGGATTATCATCTGCAAGGAGAATGCGGCAGCCTGAGCCATCGCCGGATGGTCTCTTGGGCGCTGGATCCTTCTTCTCGACCTTCTTGGGGGCTTTGGCTTTTGCCTTTGTCGGCAGGTCTTCGAAAAACCGGTTGAGCGTGTTGATAAGGCGTCGCTGGCTTATGGGTTTGGGTGCAATTGCATCAAACCCCCATTCCTCTGCCTGACTTGCCGTGGCGATGCCGGAAGAGGAGAGAACGAGTTTCACGGGCTTCACTTCAGCATCTTCCTGAAGCTGCGCCGCAAGCTGGACCCCATCCATGCCAGGCATCATATGGTCGATGATAATCGTCTCGAAGGGTTTGCCCCTTTCCTGCGCCGCGAGAATCACATCACGTGCGCCCAGAGGGTCGTCGACCGTCTCCACACGGCACCCATAGGCTGCCAGCATAAGACCGATAACGCGCAGATTGACCGGATTATCGTCCACAACCAGCAATCGACGTCCGCGTAATGTCTGGGCATCTTCGGAATCGAGATAGCGCTCATCTCCGTCATCTGCTTCCAGGACGATACGGGCTTTAAAGGTGCTGCCTTTGCCCACCTCGCTTTGAACCTCAAGCGAGCCTTCCATGAGCTCCACAAGGTCGTGGCAGATGGAAAGGCCGAGGCCGGTGCCGCCAAATTCGCGGGTGGTGGAAACATCAGCTTGCGTGAAACGTTCAAAAAGTTGAGCCTGCTGTTCCGGCGGGATCCCCATGCCGGTATCGCTGACACTGAAGAGAATGGCTACCTTGTCCCCTGGAAGGCGGTCTTCGAGGCGCACCTCAAGCGAAATGCCACCTTCTTCTGTAAACTTGATCGCATTGCCAATTAGGTTGACGAGGATCTGGCGGATGCGCCCCTGGTCCCCGATCAGAGAAACGGGAATGTTTGGGTCCACATAGGACGCAATTTCAAGGTCCTTCGACTGGGCGCGCACGGACATCAGGGCCATGACGCTGCGAATGAGCCGTTCAATATTGACTTCGGTTTCATCAAGGTCGAGTGCACCGGCTTCAATCTTCGAGACGTCCAGAACATCGTTCAGGATTGAAAGAAGAGACTCACCGCTTTCAGCAATGGTCTCGACATAGTCAGACTGACGCTCATCAAGTTCGGTGTCCTTTATGAGGCTTGCAAAACCCAACACGGCATTGAGCGGCGTTCGGATTTCATGGCTCATATTTGCAAGAAATTGCGACTTCGCGCGCGAGGCGGCCTCCGCTTCTTTCTTCATATCTTTAAGCTCTTGCTGACGCACCAGCTCGTCCGTCATGTCGATAGATGTGCCCACCCAACGACCGCCACTGACCCGACGATGCGTAATGAGGACGGTGCGTCCATCGGGCATCGCCGTCTTCAACGGTTCTTCAGAAATGAGCATTTTTACCGCAGCTTCGGCGAGCTCATCCAGATCATCATTTTCAGAATATTTTGTCAGACTGATGAGTGACGCACGCATCGCATCTTTAAACGTGCCGCCTGCTTCAATAACCCCGTACCATTCTTTGAAGTCTGTTCTGGCTTGGCCATTGGCGTAAAGGACCCGGAACTCGCTGTCATAGATCGCAAAGCCATCATCCAGAGCCTCAATGGCTTCAGAAAACAGTGCTTCAATATCGCTGGTGCTAGGTTTTGCAACTGCCTCGACCATCTCACTCCCCCGAGAAATCAGAGGTGTATTTAGCACTACAAGGTTAAAAAAGGTAAAACCCGGCTTCTATTTGGCTGGTCAAATCATTCTTAAACCGAGAGAAATCTCAATTTTGCTGCATTCAGGGTTTTATTATGCGCGGGGCTCAGAGCAAATCTGAGTCTGAGATGATTTCGACCAAAGCGGGGCCATCGTGAGCCAGGGCCTCCTGGATCGCCTGGGCGAGTTCTGCCTTGTCGGTTACTTTGGCCCCGTGCCCTCCGCAGAGCCGCGCGTAGGCGGCGAAACTCGGATTGTGCAATCTGGTTTGCCAGACCGGCCATTCACCCGCTTTTTGCTCTTTCGAAATCTTTCCGAGCTCGGAATTGTTGAGCAGAATGTGGGTGATATTCATGCCGTATTTCACCGCTGTGGTGAACTCCGCCATATATTGCCCAAAACCGCCATCGCCGGAAACGGAGACGACTGGACGGCCCGCATATTCCGGGAAATCCTGCACAGCCGCCCAGGCACCCATGGCCGCCGGGAAAGAAAAGCCGATGGACCCCAGATATCCCGACATTAAGACGTCCTGCTCCGTGCATTCAAAATAGCGCCCAAAGGAATAGGTATTGTTCCCCACATCGACCGCGATGACCGCATTTTCGGGAACGAGCTCTGTGAGCGACGCGAAAATGCTGGCCGAGTTAAGGCCGTCGCCTCGGTCATCTTGAGCGCGGCTCTTCTTTTCATCGCGCCAGATTTTCCAGCGGACAGCGATCTCTCCTGTCTGGTCGTCTGCGGCGAGGGTCTTTGGCAGACCCGCTTCAAAAGCGGCAAGTGCCTGCCCTATATCGCCCAGCACCGGACAATCGACCGGGTGTGTCTTGCCCAAGTGCATCGGATCAAAGTCGACCTGAACAATGGGTTTCGATTTCTCGATACCCGTGTGATCAGAAAAGGAGCTGCCAAGCGCGATAAGAAGGTCTGCTTCATTCATGAACCAGCTGGCAATCGGCGTGCCGGAGCGTCCCAGCACACCAGCCCCGCAGGGATGCTTGTCGGAGATCAGCCCTTTGGCCTTGAAGGTTGTGAGTACCGGTGCGTTCAGGCGCTCGGCAAAGGCAATGACCGCGTCAGACGCATCGCGGGCGCCGTAGCCTGCAATGATAACGGGGCGCTTGGCCTTTGAGATGAGGTCGATCGCCTGGGCAATGGATGCTCCTGAGGGCGTCACGGCCATATCGCCAAGACGACCGTCCGGTCTGCCTGCTTCGATACTTTCGTCCGCGGGAATTGTCTGCACATCGTCCGGGAAAATGAGATGGGACACATCGCGATTAACCAGGGCGCTGCGACAGGCAAGCGTCATAAGTTCAGCATGTTTGGAAGAATGTAAAACTGTCTGGGAGAAATGGGCGACACTCTCGAACGCAGATGCGAGATCGATCTCCTGGAATGAGCCGGGGCCGAGCACCTGAACATTCACCTGCCCCGTCAGCGCAAGTGCAGGCGCCCGGTCGACCTTGGCATCCCATAGGCCGGTCAGAAGATTGGTGGCACCCGGCCCCGCAATAGCAAGACAGGCAGCGGGCTTGCCGGAGAGTTTCGCATAACCCGAACAGGCAAAGGCGGCGGCACCCTCATGGCGAATGCCAATATAGCCAAGCTCGCCATCACGCTCTTTCATGCGCAAAGCTTCAGCGACGCCCAGATTGGAGTGTCCCACCATACCGAAGACGCGTTTGACGCCCCAATTGACCATCGTCTCGGCCATGACGTGCGAGATTGTGCGTGGGCTTTCCGGTTCGGTCGGCACTTCCACATAAATGCCGTCGTCCCGGACATCGACAGAATACATCTGCTGGCCGGAATCTTCATGCCCCCCAGGGGGCTTGCCAGTCAGGGGGTCGAAGTCCCATCCGTGCCAGGGACAGCGCAGCCAGCACTGGCCATCAATGCCGTCTTCGATCGAGCCTTCGCCGAGCGGGCCACCCTGATGAGGGCAGCGATTATCCATGGCGGCGTATTGACCGGAAAAATGTGTCAGCGCGAGAGAGAGCGTGCCTGCCGTGACAG
>TARA_R110002073_G_scaffold121496_1_pt1 | contig 13962 bp, 10 predicted proteins | sample TARA_R110002073 | Tara Oceans TARA_R110002073 (sample SAMEA4397174) | marine metagenome | biome: Polar Biome; feature: [DCM] deep chlorophyll maximum layer (ENVO:01000326); material: water (ENVO:00002006), including particulate matter (ENVO:01000060) such as... | depth 40 m
TTACGTACTACCGAATTGAAATGCCGAAGTTATTTCCGAACGCTTCCGAAGCAAGCGAGCCACCGAGCGGATGGTTTCACCGGTTGGGCGGAATCATCCGAGCAGAACGCGGGCAACGTTGATGTAAATCACGATGCCTAAGATATCAACAATTCCGGCCACAAAGGGGTTACTCATCAAAGCGGGGTCCAATCCCATCCGTTTAAACAGAATTGGCAGCGTGACACCGCACATGCATCCGCAGAAAATCACCGACAACAATGTGCATGGGATCACCAATGCGGCCCATGCCGTCGGAGCGATCGCGAGGGCGACCAAGAAGCCGATCAGCGCCAAAAAGCCGCCCAAGAGCAGCGAAACCACAAATTCTCGCGAAAGAACTCGGGGCAGATCACTGTTTTTGACTTCGCCGCCGGTCATCGCGGTGATGACCAAGGTCGCCGATTGGCTGCCGGAGTTACCGCCGGCACTGATGATCAACGGGATGAACCACACCAGCCAAGCGAACGCTTCCAGCTCATCTTCGTAGGCTCGCAGTGCAAACGCGGTGAGCAACGCAGCAAAGAACAAAATCGTCAGCCAGATTCCGCGTTTGTACGACAGTTTGATTAAACCGATTCGCAAGAAGTCATCTTCCAGCGGCGCAACAGCGGCGATTCGTTGAGCGTCTTCGGTCAGTTCTTCTCGCACCACGTCGATGACATCATCGTGCGTGATGATGCCCAACAGTTGGCGGCCCGAGTCGACCACGGGAATGGCCAGCAAGTTGAACCGTTCGACTTTCTCGGCGACTGATTCTTGGTCTTCGTTGACCAGAGCGACGACGACGTCGGTTTCCATCAAGTCGCCAAGCGTCTTGGTCGTGTTGCTGATCGCTGAAACCAATTGCCGCGCCGAAACGATGCCACGCAACAAGTTGTTGTCGTCGACGACATACAGATAGTAAATCGTCTCCAGATCGCTGGCCCGGCGTCCCAGTTCTTCGAGTGCCTCGCGAGCGGTGAAACGCTCGGCCAACTTGGCGACGTCGGTCGTCATCAACGACCCGGCGGTGCCTTCGACATACGAACGCAAACGTTCGATGTCGCGGCGGTCGATTGCCGGCAGCAGCGGCAAGATGTTCGCGACCGTTTCCGCGGGCAACCCGTGGATCAGGTCGACTCGGTCATCAGGCGGAATTTCTTCGACCAACGCGGCGGCCTGATCGGCCGGCTCTCGCGTCAGCATTTTTAGTTTTCGGTCTTCTTCGAAGTACCCGAAAATCTCGGCACGCCGATAGGGTTCGGCGTATTGCAACACCGCCCAAACTTCGGCGTCTTCCAACCCTTCCATGAACTCGGCCGTGCGTCCAGGATTCAGCGTGACGCAAAATTCCCGCAGATCGGTTTCCTGACCGAGTTGCAGCATTTCGCGAAGTTCGGGCAGGAAGAGCGTGTTGACCATGGGGACCTTAATAGACCGAATTCACGATGGAATCACAGCGGTTCCAACTCAGCAACAACGAGTTCGAACGTATCGAGATCAGTTGTTGACGCGTTCGACGTACTCGTTGTTGAGCGTGTTGATTTTGATGATGTTGCCTTCCTTGATGAAACCAGGAACGTTGAACTCAGCTCCCGTTTCCACCATCGCTGGTTTGGTAACGTTGGTCGCCGTGTCGCCCTTGGTACCAGGCCCACACTCGGTGACTTCCAACTGAACGTGTTGAGGCGGTTCGACGATGATTGCCGCGCCGTTGTACAAGGTCATCGAGCACTCGGTGCCGTCCTTGAGATACTTCCAGATATCGCCGGCGACTTCGTTTGGTACTTCGTATTGTTCGAACGTGGTGCCGTCCATGAAGACGTAGTCTTGGCCTTGGCGATACAAAAATTGCACCGTAGTTGTTTCCACGTCGGCAGCTTCCAACGAATCACCGCCTTTGTACGTCCGGTCCAGCGTGGTGCCGCGAATCAAGTTTTTCATCTTGCACTTGTACATCGCGTTGCCCTTGCCGGGTTTGACGAAGTTCATTTCGGTTATCAAATAAGGTTCGCCGTCGATTTGAACCTTCAGTCCTTTGCGAAAATCGCTGGTGTTGTACGTTGCCACGGTGGGCTCCACTATCAATCGGAAAAGCCAAACGGATAAAAATCAGTGAACCGAGTCCTGGAAGGAAACGTTCGTGCGGGCAGTTTAACGGCCAAAACGGAGTTTGTCCCGGTGGGGGAACCGCCCAGAAACCAAGGTTCAGGCGATGTTTTTGGCCAAAATCGTGAAGAGTTGAATCGAGAGTCCTTGCAAAGCAAAGCACAAGGCGAAACAGCGAATTGGCGGGGCTCGATGAAACGTGCCATCCGCTCGGCGGGTGAGCTGCGCAAGCATCTGAATTTGGCCTCGCCCGTTGACGATCCGAATGGTGCCGCCGACGAAGATCACGGTTTTCCGGTTTTCGTGCCGCTGGAGTTTGCTGCTCGGATGAAGCCGGGCGACCCGAACGATCCGCTGCTTCGGCAAGTCCTGCCATTGCTAGAGGAAGCGGAATCGCCCGAAGGATTCAGCAGCGATCCGGTGGGCGATCTGCACGCCGCCGTCGCGCCAGGGTTACTGCACAAGTACCACGGTCGAGCTCTCGCGATTACGACCGGTGCGTGCGGTATTCACTGTCGATATTGTTTCCGTCGCGAATTTCCGTACAGCGATAACAGCAGTCGTGGTGATCACCTGGACTTGGCACTGAAGTATTTGCGTGAGAATGATTCGGTCGAAGAAGTCTTGCTCAGCGGTGGCGATCCGCTGACGTTGACCGATGATTCGGTTGCCGAATTGATGCAGCGAATCGAATCGATCCCGCATGTGCGTCGCTTGCGATGGCACACTCGCATGCCGATCGTCATTCCATCTCGAGTGACGAACGCTTGGATCGAAAGAATGCAAGCTTCGCGTTTAACGTCTTGGGTCGTCGTTCATTGCAACCATCCGGCGGAATTGGACGCGGAGACCGGTGCGGCGCTCATGCGTTTGGTTGACGCCGGTGTTCCGGTTTTGAACCAAGCGGTCCTGTTGCGAGGCGTGAACGACGATGTGGATGTGCTGGAATCGTTGTGCCGACGGCTGATAGATCTGCGAGTGATGCCATATTACTTGCATCAATTGGATCGAGTTCGCGGGGCGGCCCATTTCGAAGTCGACCAGGATTGTGGTCGCGCGCTGGTCAGTCAGTTAGAATCGCGTCTGCCCGGTTTTGCCGTCCCCCGATTTGTTTGCGAACAAGCGGGTGAAGCATCCAAGACACGTCTCTGATTTGGCCACATGATTTGTGGCATTGCCCTCGTGGCAACTCGCGTTTCTTTCTCGCTCACTGTTTAGGCTTTGTCCGAAAAGGGGATCGTCCCTTTTCGAACGGTGCCTCGTCGATTGTCACTCAACGAGAACTGCATTGAACAAGCCGATCGCTGACCCGCCGCTGTCTTCCGTCGCAAACGCAGATGGAACCGTTGCCAATCCGGTCTCAGCGTGGTTGCAGTCAATGATCGCTTCGGTCGTGAACACGTTGCGGTTCAATCCCGTCGCGGCGTTTCGCAACAATCCGGTGCTGCAACGCGAGTTGCTGGTCAACCTGCGAACGAACCGGTCGTTCATTTTGTTGTTGGTGTATCAGTTGGTGTTGGCCGCGGTGACATTGGTCGCTTGGCCGAGCGATGAGCGATTGAATCTGAGTCAAGATCCGCCATCCGCACGTCGCTTGGTCGATTTGTTTTTTCTTGGCCAGTATGTGATCGCATCGTTGATGGCTCCTAGCTTTGCCGCGGGGACGATTTCGGGCGAGAAGGAGCGACAGACGTATGAGATGTTGCTCGCCAGTCCGCTCAAACCCGGTGCGATTGTGCTGGGCAAATTAGTCGCCGCACTCACTCACTTGGCTTTGCTGATCGTCGCGTCGTTGCCGATCATCGTGCTGTTTTTGCCTCTTGGTGGAGTCAGCGTTTACGAGGTCGCGGCAGCGTATCTGGGACTGTTCGTCTCGGTGATCCTGTTCGGTGCCATCGGCGTTTTCTGCAGCAGCTATTTTTCGCGAACCAGTAACTCGCTGGTCGTCAGCTATCTGCTGATCTTGCCGCTCGTGATCGGCGGTGTCTTGATGTGGCAAACACTCGCCGGTGACGGTTTACTCCGATTGAAGGTTGTGGTGCTGGTTGTGCCCGCGTTTGCTTTGGCGGCCGTCACGTTGATGTGCGCCGCGGCGGCTTCTCGAATGTTGTATCCGCCGGACGTGGGTAGCGAAGGCAAAGAGGTTGTTGACCTTGAACAAGAGGCCGCCGAAGCGGTCGGTTTGGTGATCCAGCCCGATCAATTCCCGGACCGTTTGTTTGCTCCGCCGCGACGCGAGACGTTGATGGCCGATGGTGCCAATCCGGTTTATGACAAGGAGATTCATGGCGAGATCTTCAGTCAGGGCACGTTGATGCTGAGGCTGGTGATCCAGATCAGCATCTTGCTCGCGATTCCGTTGATGGGTGCGTTGTTGTTTTGGCAAACGCCTCACGCGCCGTGGTTCGCGGTGTATGTGATCGTGTTCAACATGTTGGTCGGACCGGTGTTCCTCGCCGGAACGATGACCAGCGAACGTGAACGGCAGACGCTGGATTTGCTGATGACGACCACGTTGTCGCCTTGGAAGATTTTTTGGGGCAAGTTCGTCGTCGGTTTTCGAGTTGCCTTTGTCCTGACAAGCTTTCTGGTTTGGCCGATGCTGCTGGGCGTGGGGCTGAACACCGACTTCTATTCCAGTTGGTTTTTGATCGTCGGCATGTTCGCGATTCCGGTTGTGGTCAGTGTCGTCAACGCCATCATCGCGATGACCGCGTCGCTGTATCAGGAACGAACTTCGATGGCGTTGATGACCACGTATGTGGCGTTGATTGTGTTGTACGTCGTTCCGCCGGGAGCCCGCGTGTTGGCGTCGACGCTCGGATTGTCATCGACCGTTCAGCAGTGGATCGAATGGGCGGGAGTGGCCAGCCCATTCTCCGCATTGTTTTCGTTGCCGATGGATTCGCTGTTGATGCGGGGCGACCAGCCTTACCTGGGTGAACCCAACTTGGTGTTCGGCTATTTCGCGTGCAGCTTGCTGATCATCGCGGTGGCATCCTGCATGATCGCGTGGAAGCTGCGACCGAAGCATTAGGAAGAATCGAAAGTGGCTCAGAGACTCAGGGCCACAGGTGAGGTTTTCTTCCGGATCCCAATCTCTCAATTTGCATTGTTCATTTTGCAATTTGCAATCCACCCGGCCCGACCAATCGCGATGCCATAGCAAACCAAGCCCCGGCCAATCGATTCGCACCTTGCGTAGGGCTCGCGAAAATGACAGTCTACAGAGCCCGCGAATTCGCGATTGAGATCCGTTTCCTTTCACCTTTTGCAGCGATTTATGAGCCTCGTCACGACTCCATTTGGCCAAACCAAGGACGGGAAACCGGTCCAGAAGACCACGCTAACCAATTCGCACGGCCACCGTGTTTCGGTCATGAACTGGGGAGCATCGCTACTAGAAGTCGAGGTGCCGGATCGCGACGGCAAACTGGCCAACGTGAACATGGTGTTCGACTCGATCGATCGCTACTTGGATCCGCACCCCGGTTTCGGAAGCTCGATCGGTCGGTTCTGCAACCGCATTGGTTTGGCAAAATTCGACATCGATGGCGAGACCTATCAGGTCACGGTCAATCACGGCAAACACTGCTTGCACGGCGGGGAAGTCAATTTCTCGCACAAGTGGTGGGATGCTGATCTGATCTCAGGCAAAGACGCCAATGGCAATCCGGAGATCGGTGTTCGGTACAGCTTGGTCAGCCCAGATGGCGACGAAGGTTTTCCCGGTGAGGTGACGGTGACGGCCGAATACCGATGGAACGACGCGAGTGAGTTGACGATCGAGTTCACTGCGACGACGACCAAACCAACCCATGTGAATTTGACCAATCACAGCTATTGGAATTTGACCGGCATCGCACCTGGCGACGGCGGAGCAAGCTCCATCCATGATCACGTCGCGCTGCTTCACTGCAACGAAACCTTGGACGTCGACGAGGACTTGATTCCAACTGGAACGACCTCGTCGGTCGAGGGAACGCCTTTCGATTTCTTGCATCCTGAAACCTTCGGCAAACGCATCGATCAACTGCCCGCCACCAAGGGCTACGACCACTGCTACGTCGTCGCAGGAGAACCTGGCAAGCTGCGACCAGCGGCTCGCGTGGTGGATCCGAAATCGGGCCGAACGTTCGAGATTGAAACGACTCAACCAGGCATGCAGCTTTACACCGCCAATCACCTGGGCGGCAACGCGTCGTCAGCCGGACACAAATCGCACGAAGCGTTCTGCTTGGAAACGCAACATTATCCCGATGCTTGCAATCACGCGAATTTCAAAAGCACACTGCTGCGTCCCGGTGACAAATTGACGGAAACAACAGTGCATCGGTTTGGTGTGGATGCTGGTTGATTGGAGAGCAGCCGTTGCCACCAGCTCACAACGAATCCGTTGATTCGTTGTGGGCACTGAAAAAGTCAAATTGAAAATTGCAAATCTGAAATTGACTTGGGTGTGGTGCAGCGGCTTGGTGAGGCCGCGGGTTCAGAGGTTGAAATCGCCGCAATGGATTTCTCGACGCGTGCTGCTCCCCACATGACTCCACCACCATTTTACAATTTACAATTGTCAATTTAACTTTTTCAATCGTCGCCGTAGGCAAGCTAGGACCGCCCCTGTTGGGGCTTTGTAATCTTGGGACCGCCACAACCCAGGGCGTTGCCCTGGGCTGGCATAGGACTGCCCCGTTGGGGCGAAGTCGCGGAGCAAAACCTTGTGCAGTCCAATGCGGTGTCAATCTCATGCGGTGAGTAACCGGGCCTGACGGCTGTCGGCTAATTTTTGGAGCCTGATTGGTTCACTTTAGATTCTGAAGGATGAAGTTCGTCATCATGGTTCGCAGGTGATAGCGGGTTCCTTCGCCTTCGCTGACCGAGTGAGTTCGTCCGGGATAAGCCATCATTTGAAACTGTTTGTTCTCGGCGATCAGCCGATTGATCAGGCGTGCCGATGACGCGTAGTGCACATTGTCGTCGGCTGTGCCGTGGATCAGCAGCAACGGATCCGACAAGCCGCTGGCGTGCGTGATGGGCGAACCTTGGACAAACGCATCTCGGTATTCGGTGACCAATCCCATGTAGCGTTCTTGGTAGATCGTGTCGTAATCCAGCTGGTCCGGAACGGGAGCGACCGCGATTCCCATCGAGTACAGCTCAGGGAACTGAAACAACCCGTTGAGCGTGGAAGATCCACCGCCGCTCCATCCCCACAATCCAACTCGCTCAGGATCGAGAGCAGCGAAGTGCTTGAGCATCGCTTGCGTCGCGTGGGCTTGGTCGGAAATCGAAATGCGGCCAATTTGCTTGTAAATCGATTGCCGAAACGCTTTGCCACGAGGTGCGTTCGCGCCGCGGTTGTCGACGCTCGCGACAGCAATTCCATGTTGGGTCAGCAGACGGTGCCACAAGTAGGTCGTTCCGCCGTATTGGTCGAGCACGGTTTGCCCCGCCGGTTCGCCATAGACGTGTACAAGTAACGGAACACTCTTGGGAGCCAGACTCTCGATCGAGTTGTCTTCGCCGACCGGCATCATGATCCACACGTCCAGCTTCATGTCCTTAGACGCCGGATCATCCGTGAATTCGCCTATCGGCAGTCGAACGAATTCCGTGTGAACGGGAGCGAGCTTTTCGAGGTTTTCGTCGAGCTTCTCGTTGTCATCGAATGCCTTCAAACGCTTGTAAGGATCGAGCTGAACCAGTCGCTGCTGTGGAGCGGAGTTGAAGTCGGACCAGGACTCCACTGCGTACTCCGCCGTCGGGCTGATCGAATAGGAGAACGTGCCGCCCTCGTCCGGTGAGACTCGCTCGGGCGTGGTTGCGAGCTGTCCGCTCAGACCTTGCTCGAGCGATACGCGATAGAGTGCTCGTTGGGATGGCTGTTCCGGCGACGCGATGAAGTCGATGTGGCTGCCGTCTTTGGCGACGACTGCAATCGAAATCACGTCCCACGAACCGCCCGTCACCGGCGTGATTCGCGAAGGAAGATTGGATTCTTCCTCAAGCGATTCGGGGGAAGGGATTTCGATGGCCTCGATGTGTTGCCATCCGGATCGTTCTGACAACCACAGCAAACGCGGCGATGAGTTGTCGGATGCATCGCCTGCAAAGACGGAACCAGGCAGCCAATGCAGTTCACGAAGATGCCGCACCCAAGCGTCGCTGACTTCCGTGTGAATGTTGACGCAGTGGCCGGTTTCGACATCGCAAAGAAAGACGTGATTTTGATTTTGCTTTCGGTTGAGTTGCTGAATCAGCAATCGCTCATTGGCGTGTGCGAACTCACTGGGCAACCAGTCAACCGCGGCGATGTAATTTTCTCGCGGGTCACCCGGAAGATCCAGCCACACGGTCTTCTTGCTCGTTCGATCCCAGACGCCGACCTTGGCGGCGGAGTTCGTTTGGCCGACTTTGGGATAAGCAAACTCAATCGTCTTTGCATAACGCTCGGACGTGTTGTCAATCATCGTTTGGATCGGAACACCGTTGCTGTCCAGTTGCCAGAACGCCAGCTTCTGACTGTTGGGGCTGAAACGCAGACCATTTCGCAGGCCAAGTTCCTCCTCGTAGACCCAGTCAAAAGTTCCGCTGATCAACTTGGGATCATCCGAGCCCGCGACCATTTGGAGCTCACCGGTTTCGCAGTCCTCCAAGTACAAGTCGTTGTCGCGCACGAAGGCGATCGATTCGCCATCGGGGGCGAAGGTTGCGAACATGGTTTTGGCGTCGGGAGCATCTTGGCCGCCAACCTTTCGCCAGGTTGCGTCTGCCGAATCATCGCTGAGACCACGCAGCCAATAGTCGCCGCGGGTGTGTTGACGCCAGACTCGACGGGTGTTGTTGTAGATCAGCAAACGCTTCTCATCGCGCGAAAGCGTCCACTGGCTGATTTCGATCGGCTTGCGAGTGTCTTCGTCCGAATCGGTATCCTGCGCATCGCTCTGTGTCTCTTCTCCTCGTGTTTCGGCGTCTGGCGAATCCAGGTCGCCTTCCTCCGCCGGCAACAAGAACTTTTCGCGAGGTACGATGGTTGTCGATTCCATTTCTGGGATCGAAACCTGGTCCAGCGTCGGGCCGTCTTTGCCAGTCTTTCGTTCCCACAGAACGTCTTCGGTGTCATCCCATCGCAGCGTTCGCGACTTTGACCGGAAGTCGGATGTCTTGAAGAGCCGACGCAAAGACAGTTTCGCCGGATCCTTTTTGGGCGGCGACGGAGGGGCCACGGTTGCTTTCGGCGATTCAGCCAGGACAGGCGAAGTCGTCGTTGGTAGGAGACCAAGGAGGGCAGCGGTCAGAGCCAAGGTGGCCAAAGCGAAACGTCGACGGGCGAGCATGCAGCACCATTGTTAGCAGGAACGAAGGTGTGCAGTTTGGCTTGCCGGGCGAGCCGTTTCCACCATGTCGCGAAGAAACCGTGGCAGCGGGAGAAACCAGGCCTGAATTCTCGCCTGAAGGCAGCGAGGGCGTGGTGGGTTTTGCCGCGTGGGGTGGTCGCCTCGCTTTTTGGCAAAGCATCGGCGTGGAGCCATGTGGGACATGGCCTACGGGGAGCCGGGTTCGATTAGGATTCGAGCGAAACGGGTGATTGCAAATTGCAAATTAAACAATGCAAATCGGCAATTGGTGGGACCGTGTCCGGTCCCCACCTGCGGTCCTGTGGCCCTGTGCCACTTTTACACTTCCCGATCACTTCCGCTTGGGCTTGTAGATCTCGGTCGCGGTTCCGAAGTGGACTTCGCCGGCATTCATCAACGTTTCGCTGAGCGTTGGGTGTGGGTGAACGGACTCGGTGATGTCGGTCACTTCGCAACCCATCTCGATTGCCAAGACCGCTTCGGCGATCAGCTCACCGGCACCGGTACCGACGATGCCGCATCCCAGCACGCGATGCGTTTCTGGATCGACCAGCCATTTGGTCAAACCGTTGGTCACTCCGATGGCCTGAGCACGACCGCTGGCAGCCCACGGGTAGACCTCGACGTCGACCTTTCGGCCGGCAGCTTTGGCTTCGCCTTCGGTGAGGCCGGCCCAAGCGATTTCGGGATCGGTGAACACGACGGCCGGGATGGCGGCTTTGTCGAAGGCGACGTTCTTGCCGGCCAAAACTTCTGCGGCAACTCTGCCTTCGTGAGTGGCTTTGTGAGCCAGCATTGGGTCGCCGGCGACGTCGCCGATGGCCAAGATGTTCGGGTCGGCGGTTCGTTGTTGTTCGTCACAAACGATGAAGCCGCGTTCGTTGACTTCGACTTGCGTGTTTTCCAGTCCCAGGCCACGGGTGACGGGACGACGACCGATGCTAATCAGGACTCGGTCGTAGGATTCGGTGCCGAACTTGTTTGGACCTTCGAAGCTGACCACAACTTTGTCGCCGTCTTCGGCCAGCGAGCCGACTTTGGTGTTCAAGAAAATGCGGCCGTCGCACATCTTGTCGACTTTTTTCGCGAGCGGTTTGACGAGGTCACGATCGGCACCGGGCAGCAAACCTTCGCCGAGTTCGACCACGCTGACCTTGGAACCCAAGTGAGCGTAAACGGTGCCCATTTCCAAACCGATGTAGCCGCCACCGACGACGAGCAATGTTTCGGGAATGTCCTTCAGTGCCAACGCACCGGTGCTGTCCATGACTCGGTCGCTGCCGATGTCAAACGCGGGTGGCATGGCGGGAACACTGCCGGTTGCGACGATGCACTTGTCGAACGTCAGCTTGCCGCCTTCTGGGATCGACTCGTGATCGCCTTCGAGCTTGAGTTCGTTGGAGCTGACAAACGAACCGCGAGCTTGGATGACGGTGACGTTGCGGCGTTTGGCCAGTCCGCCAAGTCCGCCGGTCAAATTGTCGATCACTTTGTCTTTGCGAGCCCGGACGACGTCGACGTCGATCTTGGGTTCGCCGGAGTACTCGATGCCCCACTCTGATTTCAGTTCTTCCACTTCGCTGATGACCTTGGCCACGTGAAGCAACGCTTTGCTGGGAATGCAACCACGGATCAGGCAGGTGCCACCGAGGCGAGGTTCCGCTTCGACGATGGTGACTTCCATCCCTTCGTCAGCTGCCAAAAAAGCCGCCGCGTATCCACCGGGGCCACCACCGAGAACGACAACCGGAGCGTGCATGATTGAAACCAGAGCAAAAAAAGAGACGATTCGGGAAAGGAAACGGCCGCGTGAAAACCACGCGGCCGATGAGTTGCAATCCGTTGTTGACCCGCCTTAGCGAGACAAGAATTCGACGACGCTGTTAGCGTCGACGGGCAGGCTGATGTCAACCGCACCTGGCAGCGACAGGACGGTCGCTCGCAGCGTTTCGCTGTCGAACGAGACCCAATCCAGGCCGTCTGGTGGCGAGTTGGCGATCACGCCACGGTACAAGTTCTTCAAGTTTTCGCGGCCGCGAACTTCAATCAAATCGCCGGCGCGAAGCATGTAGCCGGGCTTGGTGACTTTCACGCCGTTGACGCGGAAGTGACCGTGGGTGATGCCCTGGCGAGCTTGGGGGCGAGTCTTGGTGAAACCAACGCGGCGGACAACGTTGTCCAAACGGCGTTCGCACATCAGCAACAACAATTCCCCGGTGTTGCCCGATTTACGGCCAACGTTTTCAAAGTAACGACGGAGTTGGCGTTCGCCCAATCCGTAGTAGTGTTTGATCTTTTGCTTCTCCATCAAAGCCGCACCGTAGTTACTCGGGCGACGACCGCGAGTGTGCATCCCTGGTGGTTGCGGACGACGGTCCATCGCACGCGATGCGCCGGCTGTTTCGTAAAGCATCGTGCCGAGGCGGCGGTTAATGCGGGCTTTTGGTCCTGTGTAACGTGCCATCGTGACTTTCACGGTTGTGCTAAACGTCGCAGCTGATCGACTCTGAACCGATGGTCACCGAAGGCCGGATGCAAACGGAAATTCCGTGTGCGATCCAATTCAGCGACCCGTTTCGCGAGCGAATCCTCGTTCAAGAACGAGGCTGCAAAAACGACGTGCAGCGGGGAATTGCGGCGTGTTCCTTCGTGTCGTCCGCCATTGGACTCACGTGTTCACGCCAGAATTTTGAAAACGGGGCCGCAAGTGTCGTCGTTGGGCCCCGTTTTGACAAGAGGAATGAAAGTCAATCGATCACAGAATCGACCGGATTTCAGCTCGCCGCGTGGGTTTCGGCTGAAAATCCTTCCCGCGACTTGCGACTCATCAGCCCATTGGCTTGCTCGTCGTCGACAAATCGCTCGGCTTTCGGGTCCCAATTCAATTCACGGCCCAACATCAACGCAATGTTGCACAGGTGACACGAGGTCATTGTGCGGTGGTGCGACCACACGTCTGAGATCGGCTGACCACCGTCTTCAATGCAGGCAAAAAAGTTTGCCATGTGGCTCATCGCCGCTTTTCCTTTGCGAAGCTCAGCGATTTTCTCGTCGAGCTTGGCGTTGTCTTCATCGGTCAGTTGGTCGACGGGAGCACCAGTCAATTTGCCGCGGTTGACGAAGATCCGGCCTTTGTCGCCTTCGAACAGGATCCCGTTGGGGAAATCGATGTTCTCGTCTTCGCGTTTGTAGTGGTCGGTGACAACCATTTTCGAGCCGCTGTCAAACGTCAGCTCGATGTTGAACTTCATCGCCGTGTTGTAGCCATTGGGCAGGGAAGCTTCGCCGTTGAAGAACGAGTTCCAATTGAAATCCGCTGGAACGGTCTTGGGGAATTCGCCGGTGCCTTTGATCGTGGTCGGGCCGTTTTCACCGGGAGCCAACGCCCACTGAGCGATGTCGATGTGGTGGGCGCCCCAGTCCGTCATTTTGCCGCCGGAATATTCGAAGTACCAACGGAAGAACTTGCGGCGTTCTTCGCAGTAATCGGCCTCGGACGCCGGCCCAACCCACATGTTCCAGTCCAAGTCGTCGGGAGCTTCCTCGGTTTCAAATGGTCCGTCGCCAGGAGCACCGCCGATCGCGATGTAAGCGTTGACGTTGTCACCGACGTAACCCGACTGGACCATCGCGATGGCTTTTTGGAACAAGTCACCCGAGCTGCGTTGCTGGGTTCCGACTTGGAACACGCGGCCGGTTTCTTCGACGACTTTGCGGATTTGCTTGCCTTCGTCGATCGTCAGCGTCAATGGTTTTTCGCAGTAAACGTCGGCACCGCTTTGCAAGCATGCGATCGCGATTGGCACGTGCCAGTGGTCAGGAGTCCCGATGGTAACGACGTCAGGTTTTTCCTTTTCCAGCATCTCGCGGTAATCGCGGTACTTGTTCAGTTTGCCATCGAATTTTTGGTTGAACTCTTCGGTGTGCAGATCGTCCACGTCACAAACCGCGACCATCGTCGCGAATTTCGCGGCTGCGTGAGCGATCGAGCCGCCACGGTTGTAGCGTCCGCGGCTGCCACCAACGCCGATCGCTGCCAGGCGAAGCTTCTTGGTCTCTTCCGCCGCGATCAGCTTGGAAGAAGCGGTTATGGTCGAACCAGCAACAGCGCCCGCCAGGGCACTGGTTTTCAAGAATCCACGGCGTGAAGGTTGCATCGAAGGGGCTCCGGGAAATGGTTGGTTGGGGCGGCGACTAGAGAAGAGCAGCGGCGACGCTTTGGTCACCATGTCGCCCTAGTCGCGATTTGCAGGGGCAGATGATAGCCCAAGCGGGCGGCCGACGGAAATCGTCTACAGACTTAGCGATTGTGAGATTCGGCCGGGGCGATTGCAAATTGCAAAGTGAACATTGCAAATTTGAAATTGGGCGGGGTGGCCGGAATGATTGAGAGCGACCACATGAGCCATTAGGCATTAGCCTGGGCCGTTCAATCTTTGGGGTTGCAGGTCGAGGACACGATGCAGCTTTTGCC
>TARA_R110002073_G_scaffold125667_2_pt1 | contig 13950 bp, 5 predicted proteins | sample TARA_R110002073 | Tara Oceans TARA_R110002073 (sample SAMEA4397174) | marine metagenome | biome: Polar Biome; feature: [DCM] deep chlorophyll maximum layer (ENVO:01000326); material: water (ENVO:00002006), including particulate matter (ENVO:01000060) such as... | depth 40 m
TGCTTGTAATTCTTCTTTAAACCCTTTTACTTGAGTTTCTAACTCTTTACCTCCAGGCGTGTTTCTTACGTCAATGTTAGCGCGGTTACGCATTCCAGCTTTTTCTATTGAATTTTTAGAAAGAGCAAGAGTCGTGTCCATTACTTGTTTCCACAGCTCTGAGTTTGATTCCATTGTTTCGGCGTAGCTTTGTGCTACACTAGCAAACTGCTTACTGTAATCGCCCGGACCGCTTGTCATACCTGATCTTGTAGCGGCAGCCACTATGCTTTTGTCTGCACCTGGGTTTAAATTTATTGCCATATTATTTGTTTTTTAGTTCTGTGATTAACCCAGCCATCTCTGCAATCATACTGTTAACAGGTATACCATCTATTCTATAACCCAAGTCTTCAGTAAGTAAATCATAGCTAAATTTAACGCCACCATAAACTTTTTTGCTTAACACATTTTCTGTAATATCTTTTGCTGCTATACACTTTATCTTATGCATGTCACACACATTTACTTTTGATCCATTGTTAAATTCTACTTCATAAAACCTTTCTTTTGTAGGATCTTCTAAGTACTCGTGTTTTTGTAATACTTTCACTGGATTACCGTCGTAACCTATAACCACATCACCAGGCTTAATATCTTCTATATTTATTTTATTATCAATTCCATCAATTTTAACTCCTTCTGGAACACAAACATAATATATCTTTAGCATCTGCATTCCTGTGTTAAGCATGTTAGACCTGTTTGCGTTTTGAGCTTGAGCTCTTGAACCATACATATCTGCTTCAGCAGCAAGAGAGCTCATAACATTACCCTCCGCTCCTTGTAAAGCGTTATTTGCTCCAGCCAACAAACCATACTCTGAAGCTAGTAGTGTTGACTCTCTACCAAACTCTGCGCCTTGAACAGCAGCTTCGCCTTGCATTATCATTCTATCAGCGCCACCTTGACCTTGTGCTATTAAGTTTTCTCTACCCATACCCATTTGTCTAGCTACCTCACCACCTTGAAGTGTAGCTTGTCTTTGCATTTGATCTATTCTAGAACCTTCTTGGGCTGATAACATAGAGTTTTGCCTTTCTTGCTGCCCAATTCCAGCAGCTATTTGCTGCGTTTGCAGCTGACCTTGGTTAGCCATAGATTGAGCTAGCCCAGCAACACCACTGGTTCCAGCTGACCCTTTTAAGCTTTGTAGTATGTTTGCTCTTTGTTGTTGCCCCTGTTGTGTTTGAAAATCAGCAGCACGCATATCAACAGTCATATCTTCAAAACGATTTTCCATACCTTTGTATGCTTCAGCGCCTAAGTTATCAAAGTTAGTTTCTAAGCCAGCAAATTCATTTTTAGCATCGGCAAAAGGATTTTTGAATTCAAAAGCTTCAAAAGAAGCTCTTTGATCATCTAATTTAGCTTGCTGTTTTACTTTCTCTTCTTTATAGTAATCAAACTGCTCAATAGCAAGATCATTCATTTGCTGCTGTATTTCGTTTTGTTTGGCACTGCTACCACCTCCTCCTGATCCCATAGTTATTGTTTTAAATTTTTAATCTTTAATTTTATCATAAGTGTAAACCACCTTGTAGTCTTGTGGTAATATTTTAAAAGCTTTAGATTCTGAAGCCATATCAACAAGCTTCTGATTACACGTATAAGCCCAAACAGCCTCGCATCCGTTTTCAATAGCCACAGAGGTAACTCTTGACGCTAGATCTAACAAAACTTGCTGCCTATCATCTTCTCTATAAGCTGGGTCTGCAATTAAATAATCAACGTATCCTAATGTTGAGTTTGTTAAGTATAAAAAAGCAGAGGCAATTAACCTTCCACCTTTTTCAACTACAAAGCCTCCTAAGCCATTATTTGGTAGTTTACTTTTACTAGGTATAAATATTCCTTGAAGCTCGTATAGTTTCCACCATTTTTCTAACTCTTTATAATCGTCTAGTTTAATAGAACGAATACTATAGTTTTGTTTATCTTTTATTTTCATTTAATTTAATTAAGTGTAGCTTTATAGTCACACTTTCTGCTTTTTATTTACTACTAGGCGTTATTTGAGAACTAACGCAATATAAACTAGCTTTTTCCATAGAGTCATTTCTCATTGTTAGATCTGCATAATAACCTTTAACACTAGATTCGTTTATTTGTTTTGGTTTGGCAAAGAATATATAAGGAGCATAACTTAAACCCCCTATACCGTCACCAATAGCTGCTACAGAATCTACTGTTACAGAAAAAGAGTTCATAGCTACTATCTGACCAGCGTAGTTTGGGGTGCTAAGCACTCCATTAATAATGTCGGCGTAATACAAACTATCACGCAGTGTAACTCCATTTTCAATTGGGTTTGATGAAAAGTCTACTCTATAATATGGCATTTGTTATTGTTTTATGATGCTGCTCCTACTGTTATTACTGTGTCTAAATCAAGAAGTATAGTGGTGTTTGATGTTGGAAACTGACTAACTTTTGCTTCGCCCTTTATTGTTGCAGTGGTGAAACAATTAAACAATATTCCTTCGCCTGGTTTAATTAAAACACTTGTGTCTGATATTGTAATCACACCATCCTGACCTTCCCCCATGTCCGCTTGAGTCACTGCTGTTACCGTGCTACCTTTTAAAAGACCACGAGCCTCAATTTCTTGCCCAGCAGCAATACCATACGTACTTTCCACTCCAACTGTACCGCTTTCAGACGCTGTTCTAACAATTGCTTTAACAAAATTTCCTGTAGTAAAAGCAGGATACCTTTGAATATCAAACAATACACCTGCAGCTTCATGAATATTTTCTTGACCGTAAGATCTAAAAGTTAAAGTTATATCATTTGCAAAAGATTGTACTGTGCTTAAAGTTAGCGTGTTGGTGATGGTATCTATAGCTAGAATAGACGGAGTTCCACTTAGACTACCAGAACTAACGTTATATATCTTGCTGCCAACGGTAATTCCTGTTAAATCATCTACTACAACAAATGGTGAAGAGCTAGTGGTTCCATTGACAACGTCAGTAACACTGTAAAAAAAATTTTGTTCAGTTATTAATGTAAATCCTTTAGGTTCAAGTGTTGTGCCCGCTATCAAACCAAAACCGTTAGCCTCAGTTTCTGTATTGGTTACAGTTAGTGAAAAAGGGGTAACAACAGCTTGGCTATAACCAACAGAAGTAAAAGTAGGCAATGTAGTGTAGGCATTGGCGGTATTAGAAAAAGGCGTAAAAGTAACTGTAACGTCGCCGCCAGCTTTAAATATTGATCTTGTAATCGCGGGTTTTTTACTATTTTTAATAGTTGTACCTTCTAGCGCTATTACTTTTATTACAAAAGTACCACCACCACTTGGAAGAGAAATAACACCTCTATTTTTCTTTTTAGATAAAATAACTTCTAGATTACTATTAGAGTTATGGCCGTCATCAAAAGTTTTCTCAACAAAGTTGTAGTACTTTTGACTTCCATCTTTGACTACTATAATTAAAACTTTAGCCCCAATATCTCCCGTTAATACATAAGATCTGTTTTGAGCTTCAGCTGGTGCATCAGACGTATCTATTACAAAGCTTGATATATTTTTATTTGTCTCGCTAATAAGCCCGCCATTTTCAGCAAGATTTGTATTCAGCCCTCGCGCTGTGATTAGTGTTTGACTTGTTGTATTAGGTGTATTGTGATATGACATATTGATTATTGATCAAGTGTTATTAATATTGTTTTACCAAGACCTTGAACGCTAAAATTTGAAGTATCTAAAACATTATTTTTCGAGAGTGGATTTCCTTTTATTGGTCCAAACCATTTTCCTTCTTTTTTTATAAATTCTCTCAACATACCAGTTTCTAAATCTGTTTCAATATCAACAGCGTGCCAACCGTGTATGTCGCCGTTAACAGCCTTAGCGTTATCAATATTTATAGCACCATGTAAAACTCCGTTAATCATTGTGTTTGCTGGTTGCACAGCATAAGCTTGGCTACCCTCGTAAGCCAGTGTGTTAAAAGTTTTTATAATAGAAGGCTCTGCGTTTAATACAGCCTTAATAGTAGACGGATAGTGTTGTCCGTAAAAATTATTGTAGTTATTAGCTTCTTCAGGCGTGTAGTTGTAAGAAACATCTTCAAGCATATAGCTTTTATTACCGTCTTTCTTAGGCACGTAATGCTCATATATCTTTGCATCTTTAAATGTAAAGTATTTATTTGATAAACTAACACCGCTCTCTGGTACAAAAGATTTAAAACTAGTCCAACCATTTGTTTTTTCACTAAAAGAAACTGTAACATCTTCACCATCTGGTAGCATCACTCTCTGTATAGAAACATCATCAATCCAAGCAATAACCTTCTCATTAGCATCATTTTGTTTTCTAATAACCAAGGTGTTTATTAAAGCTAAAGTGTTTATATCGTTTTCTTCAATGCTTGAGTCGGCAGTTATTTTAACTTTTTGCTTTATTAAATACTGTGTTTGACCATTTGCGTTTTGTGTTGAGGTGAGGCCATCTGTTATATCAGTGAAAACACCGTTGTTAGAGTATTTAGGGGTTGCGCCTATATTGCTTATTGCAAAGCCGTAACCACTACTGTTGTAGTAGTACATGTACAGCTCTCCAGCACCAATTCCACCTTCAGGATTTTCTATAGAGTACGAAAACTGAACCTCATAAGTTTCGTATCTATTTAAAGGTGTTTCTATTAGTTGATTAATCATAACTGGATTTACGCCAGCAAATGTAGTGTCAAAAAGAGGAGCGTTTTTAAATTGAATTCTTTGATCATCCATGTCATAAACAATGTGTTGATCAATTGTTGGTTCAAAACCACCGTAATTCCAAGATCCAATTTCTGCGCCAAAGAAAACCGTTGATAAATCTGTAAGCTCTACTTGACCAACAGCACAGGTAAGTTGTGTTGAAGAGCTGGCATTATAAAACCAAACTTTATTAAAAGTAGAACCAGGTGTGTATGCTTGCGCGTTAGCGTTTCCTGGGTTTTGTATCCAAATGGGGGTAGACGAGGCATCTAAATCAAATTCAACTACATAGTCGCCGGTGGCTGTAATTCCTTCAATCTTTATACCAGCGGCAGTGCCAATTCCATCGTAGTCAGAAGTTGTTGCTCTAGCACCAAGTACCCCGCTAAAATTACCAGGAGCAAGAAATGCATTATCACTTACGGTAAATTTAAATGTCCAAGGGTTAGTGTTCGAAGGTGTACTAGTTAAATCTGAAATATAGTTTGATACAGTTTGAAATCCAGCAGCACTTAATTTAGGTACATTATCCCAACATAATTTGTTACCACTATAGTACATGTTTGATTTCCCTATATGATCATTTCCACTAGGATCAGATAATTGAATTCCATCGCTAAAAGTATGGTACTTATCGTATATAGATGGTTTATTCCAATCGGATGCTAGCCCAGTGTTTTCAAACAAACTTACATCTCTTGTTATTATTTTTTGAATTTTTAAAGGCTCGTTTTTAAACTTATAAAACCTTAGGGTTATATGATCTAAAAATTGAGAATTTTGACCAATATCACTATTGTGATGCACTTGAAATATAGCTCTTAAAACCCACCTATCGGTACTGTACTCAGTTCTCCACGTAGGTATTAAAGTAACGTGATTATTGTTATTTGGACCACTTCTCAAGCCAATCCCATTAATATCTACAGTGCCACTTGACGTTAAAGATTGATCAACAACTCCAACTACTGACACTAAACCATCATCAAACACTCCACCGGAAAAATAGCTACCAACTTTTGGGTGTACGCCACCGTTAAAATTACCTACATAAAACTCATCAGTACTGTATTCAATATCAACCAAGTACCAAGGCCCCACACCGTTTGCATTTGCAACAACCCACGGAGTGCTGGTATTGTGGTTAAGGTTATAACTATTAGCACCTGAAAAATCTTGGTCAATTGTAAAATATCTATTTTCAACATCATCATAAGTCTCGGTTGAAGTTACATTTGGAGTGCCACTATCAATAAGTGATGCAAAAGAGTTGTTAGAACCAGTTCCAGATGATGGTAGTTGTATATCAGTTGATGGATCAAAAGCGTATTGAGTGGCGCCAACAGGTTCGCTAACACCATTTGTAAACCATTCTGGTTGTTTCCACGCGACATTTACGTTTGTTCCTTGTTTAGGGTATATTAAAGTTGCTGTATGGGATGATGCTGGGTTGTTGGGCCCAAACCAACCTTCAGTAGAAGTAGTTACTTCGTACGAAGTATTTGTTGCGCCGCCACTATTAGCACTAGTGCCAGACGCCCAATTATTAGCTTTTGCAGGGTGATGTATTTCCGTCCATGCTGGTATGTCACTATCCGGTACGGCAACACATGCAGTTGTTTGAGGTGTAGCCACTAAAATACCGTTAACGTAGTATTGATTTACAATAGGATCAAAAACTAAGTTTCCACCTGGATATTGTGCCTGTAACTGCGAAAGCGTTAAGGAGCTGCCATCAGCTGGATCTATGTAATATGTAGTATCAAAATCTTCACCTTCAGTTTTTATACTTAATCCCTTTTTGCAAAAAAGCGTTTCTAATGACCAAAGTTGGCTTGACAATATTTCTGTGTTACCAGCTGCATTTTGATAATAGTTATAAGAAGCGTTTGTGCTTTTTGGCTCGTTATTACCTATACGTATTCTAAGCTCGTTTACAACCTGTTTTTGCATGGTACCGTTGCCAATACCACTTGGATTATCAAGGTTAGTACCATCTGAACTTTGCTGATCAGGATCCATAAACTTAAAAGAACAACCAAGACGTAATCTTACTGGTTTATTAGTGTAACTTGTTGGGTGGTAATGATAAAGAGGGTTTCCATTCATTAATGGGTGATTGTTGGTGGAAACAGTACCTGTGTCAAAAGGACTGTTGGCATAGGTGCCACTTGTCCTTGGAAACAATACTGTTGCCGAGCCTTGTAGTCCTGATTTAACATTTTTATACTCACTAGTGCCGTTAAAAACATGAGTTCCCACATATTTGTCTTGTTTGTTGTATGCGTTTGCAACCTGAAAATCACCGCCAATACCTGCTGGAGATGATAGTTGATAGGCGTAGGCTCCTTGTGGGTTAGAGCCAGAACCAAATGGATTACTAGGGTTGTAACCACTAAGTATAGTGGTTGAAGCTGAGTTTTGTAGCTTATCATCAGGAACTATTGTACCGCCATCCCATAACTCAATTTTAGGTATAATAATATTATATCCTTTCTTTCTTTCACTTGACATAACATTTCCACCACCCGTATTACCATCATAAGTTGGCCAAGCTAAAACGTCAAATTGAACATGAAGCTCATCACCATTAAAAAATGCCCCGTGCAGCTGCTCTATTGTTCCGTCATAAGTACCACCACCGCTGGTGTAACCACCATTAATAAGGTAATTGTCGTTAACACCACCACCAGTTGGAAGTCCAGTACCACTATCTAAACCAATTTGCTGAAATTCAATGTAAGAGTTTTGAGGATTGTTAACCCTGTCAAACATAATTGATTTATTTAAATTGTGTTCCGAAGAACCAGATGTATCTTCTCTTGTTATACACTGCGATATATTGGCACTTAAAGTGCTTTGACTAGTAGAGCCGAAGTAAAACGACCCGTGCGAAACAGAGGCGTTACCAGTAAACTCAGTTGATCCATCATACGTTATGTTAGGGCCCTCATTTACATAAGTACCTGATATTACTCTTCTTATAGTGCTATACACCTGCGCATCTGAATAATGACCACTTGAACTAGATATGTCGTAACCAAACAAGTTGCCAGATACACTCATAAACCCAGTATTAGCGCCTGGATTATACCACCACCCACTATCTGGTAAACTCGCGTAAGTTTCATAAACCGGGGAATTAAACGTGTTCACGAGAGTGTCTGGGGCATATTGTTCTGCGGGCGGTGTAAACCCATCGTTTTGATCTTGAAAATACTCCTCGGGAATAGCGGGGTGGTTAGTAACGGTTACAGTGCTACTTATTGATGATGGTTGGTTACCCCAGTAAAAACTTGGGCTAGCTACATCAAGATTATTTGTTGATATAGTGTATGTACCGGAGCCAGCGACAGCGTTATAAACCCAGCCGTTAGCCACTAAAGAGCTTACTATATTATCTTCAGATTCGGCTATAGAACCTAAAGATAACTCAGAGTTAAAAACTATGTTTTCTGAAGGTAAATCACCTAGCGTTATATTATAATTGTTTTTGTGAGCATCGTAAGTACCTAGTAAAGAAGTATGCAGGGGTAGATTATCCTTAAAGTAATCTTCCATTCCATTGCTAGATATCGGGGTTAAACCATCTTTTGATAGCCTTATGATTGAACCCCTTTGCTTATCGGCAAAATAAGCCCTGTAAGATTCAGACGCAAATGATTCTGGATTTTTAGATATACCAAATTCACCAACAAAAGGATTTGCATCACCTAAAACATTATTTGTAGAAATCAACTGTGGATTTCCATCAGCATTGTATATAGCGTCTTTGTTTGATGTAATCTGTATAACTCTATCTTCACAGAAAGCAATTAAACTAATTCTTCTTTGAAACAGCTTTTGAATACTACCATAAGTAGGATTTAAATCTTTAGTTATTTTCTCGGCCATTATGAACTGATTAAGATCATTAACGCCAGAGTTAGAGTTATATATTCCAGAGTATATTAAACCGCTTTTTCTACGCTCTTCTTTGTACTGCTCTTGTGTTGTAGTAGATGCTTTTACTCCATTTGTAATAAACACCTCATTAAAATCATCTTTAATTCTATTAGATTCTAAACCGTTACCAAAAGAAAAGCAATTATACCAAGATAAACCAGCTTGTATTTTAGCGCCTATATTTTGTTTAAAAGTAAAATCTGTTTTTAACACGGCGGCTGCCGCTGCGGCTGAACCAATTAATTGTTGTCCCCCTGCTTCTGCTATAGTATAACTACCATCTTGTCTAATAAACTTAAAAGAAACGTTTTCATAATTTATCTCGTTATTAGTATCATGCGCAGCAAAGCCTGGGTAAAAAATAGCTTTATTATCGTCCCAAGACTCTAGATAAACGGTAGATGTAGCGTTGTTGTATGCTGCGTTAAGCATTTCTACTTTACAACCTATAGGCGCAAAAAACTCGTTTGTTTCATTGTTTATTTTAACGGGAATATTATTACTAGCTTCGTAATATATATCTAAGTCTACTTGTTGCTTTTTAGGTGATAACTCCCATATCGCTGGAAATTTACTTAAGTCAGAAAGAACAATATCTTGTACTGGCTGTAAGAATTCTATATCTGTATAATTATTCTGTACAATATCACCATTCATGTAATCAGCGTTAAAGCTCAATGGGTTAAAACTTGTATCATCTGGATTTTTATCAAGTTCTATTATAAAGCAAACTCTTCTATTGTGTTTTCCACCAAAATTTACTATTTTTGATCTCAACGCAGAAGAACCACCGGTTCCACCGTTATCATCAAGTGAAGCTAAAAAATCTAAAGCAACTTCTTCTACACTTTGATAAGTTATGTCAACTGTTGTGGAAGGTTCATAACCCTCACCACTAATAAAAAGGTTTTTAGGTTTTCTCCAGGAAGTGTGATTGTAAAGTTTTTTAACAACCACTTTTTTAATAGTATAAACATCCGTGCCTATTTTGGGTAAAGACTCAGATATTTTTGTTTCAGTTCTATTAAATCTAAACTTAGAGCCTGGATATAAATTTCTTATAAAATCCCTTATCTTATTACCTGTATCACCAACAAACGCGTCAGTAGTTCCATCGTGTAAAAAAGTTGGATCCCATTGCCTTTCATGTGCTTCTCTATATCGCATATCGTAACCCTGCCCAACACCAGGGCCGGGTGCTTCTTCTTGGTATTGATATGTGCTATCGTGGTTTCCTTCCATAGGAAGATGTTTCCATCCATTTGTACCAGTTCCAAATGTATCTGTTGTTTTGTCCCCCGTAAATACACCACCACCCCATATACCCTGTAGGTTTGCGGCAAAAGACCTTGGCCCATAAATTCTTTGATCATTACCTCCAAGGTTTCCTGGGTGTAGTGTTCCGGAATTACTGTACCAACCATTGTTGTGTAAATTTTTTCCTGGAGCTAAAAACGATAAATGCATAAAATGCCTTCCCTCTTCAGTATCATTGGCGTAAGTTTTAGTATCCTCACCAACACCGCTATCCGCTCCATTCATACCGCTAAACCATCTTCTAGGCCCTACAGTATGATCGTCAACTGTTGTTACTATGCCTTCTAAACCGTTTATATGGTTATTTTTTATTTTACCATTAGTAGTTGGCGTATGCCTGTTTACGCTCTGCGGTGGTCCAACCCAACCATCAGCCTTCATACCAGCGTGTTGCATTAGTAAAAAGTTACCTGCAATCCCTCCTGGCAAAACACCTGCAGAGTTTACGTTTTCAGATACCAACTCCGCCCAAGCACTATTGTTAGCTAGCTCTCCATTTTCTTTTTCAAATTCTGTTATCCAAGTTTTTAACGGTGGGTAGCTCCAGCTAGAATCCTCCATTGTTCCTTCATTATTTTTTGTTGCTCCAGACCAAGTAATGCAATTATATTTAGCATAGTCACTAGCATCACTTTGACCAGATGCCACGTGTGTTGCATCAATAAAAAATCTACTTCCATCACTAATATCTATTTCTTTTTGTACTTTTGCCCACATTTCCTTAGTATCAGACAAATACATGTAGTTGGTACCAACTGTAGCGGAGTAAGGCGACGTATTAGTATAGCCAGAACCTTCTCTTTGGTGATTATTTTGGCCGGAAGCCTGGATGTAACTATCACCGTTGTAGTTTGTTATACCATAAGCTAAACTATTCGCATTGCCGTAAACAAAGTTGTTTCCACCTCCAGCTATATTATCTTGAAAATAGAAAACACCGGCTTTTGCAGCAACTTGGTATTTATCTATATTAGTAACCTCAGCTCCAGTTTCTATTACACTGCTTATTTGGTTTTTAGATATTTTAACAAAGAATTTTCCAGAAAAATCTTCAGAATCTATAAGTTCTTTTCTTTCTATTTGAAAAACTAAATCTGGGTGTAAACCGTTAGCTGGATCAAGTTGGTTAGCAGAGTTGCTAGTGGTTGTTGTTTGAGAGGCATCACCAAAGCAATGGGCGATGTCAGCATCTTTTTTTGATATGTGTTTAGCTAAGTTTAAAACGTAATTTGACCCACCAATAAAACCACCTATTACTTTGTACTTGCTAGAAGAAGCTCCGTCTGCACCAACTCGTGACCAAGAAACATATAAGTCGTCTATATCTATAGGATCATCATTATTCACATCACCACCAGTACCATTTTTTAAAGGAATATTTAGTAATTGATCCTGCCATTCACTCCAATCAACTCTAAGTATATTGGTTCCTTTTCCAGTGGTAGTATCAAAAGAACTAGGAGAGTGACCGTCAGTGGTTTGGTCAAAAATATCATCACAAGCGCCACCCTGAGCGCCTGCGTTAGCCGCTGTACCGTAGTTTACTAACCTGTACTTTATAGCGTCTGGAGCTTCGTTTGAAATATCTATAATTTTAAACTTATTTTCAAAAGATATTTGCTCAGAGTTTGGTTCTATTTTCTTTTTTAATATTATATAATCTTCTTCTGACACCTTGTTTCTATCTGAAGATGGAAATGAAATCCAAAGATGACCCTCTGAATCGTCTAATTCATAAGTATTTTTTGTAACCCAAGCTCTGTCCATTACTAAATTGTAATACTCATTTGAAGTTTGTTTTACAAAAAACTTTAAAGAATCAACCCATAAAGGAAGTTCATAATCTATACTAGCTACTAGCTGATTACTTTTACTGGCGTTGTTACTACCCTTAGAGTCTTGCCAAGAAACACTAGCGGCAGCTTCTTGCGAGGTAAATACTGGTGTTTCTCTACCATACTTATCACAAAGAACAACTCCTAATTGGTAGTTTCTTTGGGATTTAATTGACGGTAAACCTTTAAACTCAAAACTACTACTAGGGTTTTTTCTATCCGCATAGCTTAAGCTTACTAAGGGGCTAAAAGGTATTTCGTAACCCTGCAAGTAGTTACCGTAAACTATTCTATTTCCAGTTACTTCTTGTGCTAAGGCTTTTCTTGGGACGCTGTCCCACGGTCTTAACAATTGATTAGCCGGTAAGGCAGCATATATATTTTCTGTTGTTACCGAGTATCTACCTTTAGTTTGACCTCCCACCGCTTGGTATTGGCCGTCATCTGTGTTAGTAATTGCTTTACCAATACCTATATCGAGTCCTATACCCTCGTGATCACTAGCGTAGTGCCAGTTTTTATCCAGGTGTTTTATTGTAGCTATAGAGTATATAACGCTTGAATCTTCTTTTTTGTAAAGTATCTCTACTTGCTCTACATCCTCTGGTGTTTTAGCTGTTATAAAATCACTTAGGTCTACAGAGTGTATAGAGTTAGCCATAGCTTTGTTGTATGGCTCTTTTATATCGTAAATGTTATCTTTAGTAAAAGATACACTTGCATCTATAGATTTACTGGTATCCTTAGGATATTTAGGGTTAAAAACCGGTTGAGTAAAAGGAGCAAAGGCAGAATACTCTCCGTCTCTAAACTTATACCTGTAAGAAAATCTTGGAAAAGTTGTTTCAAATAAATTAGGAATCTTACTTGTACTTGAAGATTGCTCGCTATGGTTTACTTTTACAGAAAGAGAATTTAACGGTTTTAATTTAATAACTGTAATATGGCTCTCTTCTATATCAATACCAATATTATTACCAAAAATAACATCACCTACTTTAAAATCTTTATTAGTAGAATCACTATAACTCTCCCCAATTCTAAGATGAGAACCATTATTACTATTGGTCTTTCCATTCCAAATTTTAACACGTTTTGTCCCCAAGAATTTACCACCCCTGTAGTGTCTAATGAGATAAGCGTCAAAATCAGCGTATTTATTAGCATCAAAAACAAATGGATTAACAAACCCAGTGTTTGGTCCAAATGGGTAAAAAAGTTTTAAAATTTGAGATTCTTCAAACCAAACGTACCTACCTTCGTTTGCGTAAAATGGAGTGTATGAATCATTAGCTGTTAGCTCTACGGTTATACCATGGAAACTACCGGTATCAAAATTTAATTGCGTGTGAGTTGTTATGTCAACAGTTCCAGCCTTACAAACATCTATGTTTATTTTTTTAGGCTCACCCCTGTTGTCTGTCCAAAAAAGAAGGTTATCAATTATGTTTATACCTGTTATAATGTTTCCAAAAAATTTTAAAACAGCTTTTTTAGTACTAGCGTATCTGTCAACTATAATGTATTGAGAAGCTTCGTTGCCTAAATCGTACTCAACAATAGCATCCACGCTATAGCTAGATATAAACCAATATAATTTATTTGTTTTTTCATTAGCTACACTACCAACACAGGTAAAACCATCTATAATGTTACTTGGTATCTCGTGGTTACCCAGTATATTTTTAACAGAACCAATGTCAGATCCTTCAGAAGTAGCTATTTCAACATTTAACGCATGTCTATACTCTCCATTCGGAACTAGTCTTTCATCAAGGTCTTTATTCATCTTACCCTTGAGGAACGTATTTTTAATCTCTGGCATATACTAGTGTTTTATTTGTTTAGACTTGCCTCTAAGTATTTGAGTTAATTCTTCTATATTCAAACCTGATAATCTTAGCTTAGCTTTTCTTACTGCTGCAAATTTTTCTTTTGTTAATCTAGGTATTAACTGCTGACCGTAAGTTGTAGTTGACAACATGCTGTGTGCTATACACTTATACATAGCGTCTTCAGCAAACTTGTGAACTTGCATCTCAGCGTCACTACCTAGACTATCGCTTATGTAATCTAAGATCACAGTTTTTCCAGCAATATT
>TARA_R110002073_G_scaffold336461_1_pt1 | contig 13947 bp, 10 predicted proteins | sample TARA_R110002073 | Tara Oceans TARA_R110002073 (sample SAMEA4397174) | marine metagenome | biome: Polar Biome; feature: [DCM] deep chlorophyll maximum layer (ENVO:01000326); material: water (ENVO:00002006), including particulate matter (ENVO:01000060) such as... | depth 40 m
CAACCGGGGCTCAAAACGTTTTCACCCACCGATTCGGCGGAAGAGCCAAAAATCAAAACAGTTGTTCGAACCATCATAGCCGATGTTCGGTCGGGTAGAATCAGCATCCCGAGCATGGAAACATCGCCGCGGGCAGCATTAGCCGACTCCCCTGTTCAAAAGAATGCTTGATGAGTAAAGAAGCAAACCCGAACGAATCCGTGCCACTGACTCGGCGAAGTTGGTTGCTGGCGACCGCGGCCAGTGGCAGCATATTGTTGCAACGAGGCGACGCCGCTTGGGCGGACGATTCGGAATTCTCTTCGACGCCTCACTTCTGGTACCGGTTGGCGCCCGAGGGGCCCTACATCGATTCCCAAAGAGACAACAAGGCGTTCGGATTTGGTCAAGGCAAGATCTACTTGTCCGAAGACAACGGTCACACTTGGCCGCACGACGCCATTTTTCGCGATGCGGAAAGCATCACGTTCAGTTGCATCCTCGGGAACGGAAACGTCCTGTTCGCAACACGTACGCGATTGTTTCTCAGCACCGACAACCTGAAAACGTACAAGGAAGTTGTTGTTCAAGACCCCGACGGCAGCGACTACGTTCCCCATCAACCGCTCGATCCGGCGAACCCGGGCTGGTACTTCCATCCGCTCGATGGAGTTCATACCTGGGAAGTGAACGGATCGGAAATGTTGGTGTGGGGCAACTACTGCAACGTGCTGGGCGGAGCTGTGCCGGTCAACATTTACTATTCGACTGATCAAGGCGAGACCGTCAAAATCGCGTATTCATTCGGTCAGAGTCCAACGTTCCAACAACTTGGTGCTGGTCCCGACGAACTACTCGGCGATCCAGACAATCCGGTCGTCTGCCGGCACATCCATTGCGTGACATACAATCCTGCCGAGAACGCTTTCTACGCCTGCTCTGGCGACCACGATCGCACCGATGCCGACGGCAACAACCACCAGGAATGCCACTGGCTTCGCGGCACCTACGACGCGGCGAATGATGCGTGGGATTGGCAAGTTTTGGTGTCCGTCAACTCGAACTCTCGATACAAATCCGGCGGAATCAACTTCGTCGACGGACAGCTCTACTGGGCTGCCGATGCCAACGGAAAGAACGGCACGATGCCCCACGACCGCGGCATCTTCCGATGTGCGTCGGAGGATCTCGCGGATCCAACCAAGCATGAATTGTTGTTCAACCCGCACTACGAATCCGCCAACATGATCATCGAAGATGGCGTGATCCTGTCGGCCCACTACGCCCCCGCATCGCCCTACGCAACGGGAATCATCTATTCACCGGACCTGGGCAAGACATGGGCCCAATACGACCTCAAAGAGTTCGGCCAAAGAAGTGCAATCCGGTTCCACAAGAAGAACAGCGACGGCTGGTTTCGAGTCGATTTGAGGAAGGGCTGGATCGAACGCGGCGAAGTCCTGTTCATCAAACCCAAACCAATTCACAGCATCGTTAAAGAGAAAACACCAGCAAGCGAATGAGCTGCATACCAACTGTCCGGAGCAGATCAGCTGAATCGATTGCCAACCACAACATTTGCCGCTTGGGCGTTTGCGGGCCGTAATTTAGTCGCATACCGAATGACAACAATTAGCCGATGGGCGTTAGCCCCGGTTGGCGTCTGGTTGACCGTCGCTAACGCGAAGCGGCTCACATCCCAGGCAATATCTTCACTTCTGCGATCACGCCACCAACCCAACGTTCAATCGGCTAACCGACCGACACCCCCATTCACAAGCGAACCCGATCAGATGGGATTCAAACCTTCCCACCGAACCATCGCAAGAACGGCCTTTGCGTTTCTCCTCTCATTCGCACTCACCTGGCCGATGTTTGCCCATGCGCAAACTGACATCGTCACGTTTGATTCTGTTCCCGACAATCGTGATTCGATCGATGCCGACGAGCCGATCGCGGAATCGTTCTCTGCCAAACAAGCGGCAATCTATCTTGATCGTGCTTCGCTGACTTGGCAGAAAGAAAAGAAGTGTGTGACCTGCCACACCAACATGCCCTACATGTTCGCCCGTCCCGCATTGGCATCGGTGCAAAAGGATTCCGGCGAAGTCCGTGAGTTCTTCGAGCGGTACCGAACCGAGCGTTGGAAGACAAAGGCCCCCAAAGAAGCACAAGGATTCTGGGTGATCGTCGTGGCCGCCGGGTTGACGTTCAACGACATGCAAACGACCGGGCACCTCAGCCCGATCACGCGCGATGTGCTGGACTTTTTATGGACCACGCAACGAGCCGATGGCGGATGGGACTGGCCCGATTGCGACTACGCTCCGATGGAGATCGATGACCACTTTGGAGTCACGCTGGCTGCGCTAGCCGTTGGCATCGCACCGGAGGGATACGCGGATACAGAAGCCGCGAAGGCGGGCATTGCGAAGTTGCGAACCTACTTCAACAACAACCCGCCGAAGTCGCTGCATCATCGTGCGATGATCGCATGGTGTTCCCAGCGAATCGACGGCCTCATGACTGCGGACGAGCGCCAAAGAACCGTGGAGGAATTGCTCTCGAAACAGTTGCCGGACGGCGGCTGGTCCACGGCCGGCTTCTTAACTGATTGGAATGGACTGGAACGCAACGATGGCGAACCGCTCGACACACAAACCAGCGACGGATACGGGACCGGATTGGTGATCGTGATCAGTCGTGAATTGGGAATTCCCGCGGGCGATCCACGCTTGCAAAAGGGAATTCAATGGTTGCTCGCCAACCAGCGTGAAAGTGGAAAGTGGTTCACACGCTCGCCCGTCAACGACGCCGGCAATCTGATTTCCAACACCGGAACTGCCTACGCGATCCTCGCACTCCAAAGCTGCGGTGAGCTCCCCGGTTGGCCGTTTGAATCTCAAACGTCCGCTCCCTGACCAAATTAAACGAAAGCCCAACGTCTTTGCGAATTTTCCTCGAAGGTGGCTTTCGCCCCCCATCGTTGTTTTTGCGATTGTCTTGGTTAGGAATCGTGGTAGCCTGCAATGTTGGCCTGCGCGAAGCGTGCATTTAGGTGCCGCCAGCTGTTTCATCGCATCCGCGACTGCAAACTTCCTTTTCGCGATCCGCAGTTCGTTCTTGTCGTAGATTCTCTACGCCAGACAAGCCGCAGCAGGCCTATCGATGGCCTAAGGAGGCGATCTCAGTGGATGGTACTTCCAACACACCACGCTATGTCTTGAACGACGCAGCGTTTCCAGCCTGTCCCTCGCTGACAGAAACTTCGCCGCAGGACCACCCGATCGTCATCTATGGGTTCTCCAACAAGTCCCAATATGACGTCTTTCTCAAAGCGAGCTCGTTGGCATTGACGCCATATCCGTTGGTCAAACGTTTTCTAGAAAAGCATGTCGACCAGAACGCGGAAGAGATGAAGCTGGTTGTGGTTGACGCAGACTCACCGACTCAGCCGTCGGTCTATGCCGCAACCTTCCAAAATGTTCTCGAAGCGATTCGGCTCGTCTCTGAAACGGTCAACCTTACTCATAGGTTGATCCTGGACCCAACAGACTCAACGTATCGAGTGGAGTCATTCTCGCTCACCGCTTCAAGTGAGCCAGCGGCGTGAACGGCAAACATGCCACTCATCTTCGGCCCGAAGAACCAGCGAATATGCTGAACCAATCGATCGAACGAATCCGCTCGGTTTGCGTGGCATTGCGTTTGGGCGATCGAAGGTAAGCGTTGATCGAATTCATCGGCGGGCCGTTTGACGGACATCAGCAACCATCGGCAAATGGTTTACACGCATCCGAAATCCTGTGTTTCATCACGAAAGACACGTTTCGCAACTTCATCGCTCTGAAAATCGCGAATCGTCAAGCGGTAGTACGCTGACGAGCGTTGCCCTGTACGAACTCGATGCGGTCTCCGATCCGCCGACTTATCGGCACGCTGGCTCGATCGGCGGCCAATCCTTCGGTGAAGTGATCGCCGAACTCAGTTGATACGAGCACGACTGGCCGCATCAGAATCTCATAGGAAAAATGGAATGGAACGCATGGAAGGGAACTCGCTATCGACCGGACTCGCCAAAGGAGTCGCTGTCGTATTGGGCTATAAACTGCAGCGCACGATCACGCTGCCGAGAGAGAACGCGTCTGATTCCATTTCGCGGTCCAAAGTTTCCGACGAATGCGACCGAATGGACGATGCACTTGAAAAGTCCAAACAAGATCTCGAAAACCTCAAGTCCATCGCCACAGACCAACCCTCAATCTCGTCGGCAATTGACTTGGTCTCCGCCCATGCATCGATGGCGGGTGAGATCGCGTCATTGGTCAAAGATCGAATCTCCCACGATCTCGTCGGCGTCGAAGGCGCATTGGACTCTGTGATCTTCCAAACCGTCGGACGATTGGCCAAAATCGACAACGACTACCTTCGCGAACGCGAGACGGACGTGCGTGACATTGGTCAACGCATAAAACGGCATCTCATGGGGATGACAGCGCCCCACCTGGATGCACTTCCCAAAGATGCCATCATCGTCACTCAAGAGCTTGCACCATCCGATGCGATTGCGTTGGCAGACTCAGGGATCGTCGGCATCGTCACTCAAGTCGGCGGCAATCTCGGGCACAGCGCGATCATAGCTCGATCGATGGGAATCCCTGCCGTCTCGGGGATCGTCAACGCGACTCAGCGAATTACAAGCGGGATGACGCTCTTGATCGATGGCGAGGCGGGCATCGTCATCGCCAATCCTGATGAACAGGAACTGTCTGAATTCGATTCGCGATTGGCTGAAGCGGACCGCGACTTGGATGCACTTCAATCCAATCATTCCGACCTGGCTTCCATTTCTACATGCCAAACGCTCGACGGCATGGAGATAACACTCTATGGCAATGTTGGACTGTCCTCCGATCTCGACCAAGTTCTTGCTCACGGGCTGGCAGGAGTCGGCCTGTTCCGCACCGAATTTCTCTACCTGCAATCCGAAAACCGACCAGACACTGAATCCCAACGTCGCATCTATGCGCACATGTCCGATCGTTTGGGCGACCGTCCATTGGTCATCCGCACGTTTGATCTTGGAGGCGACAAGCTGCCTCCGTTTTTGTCGAAAGACGAGAACGTGGATGCATCCAGTCTGAGTCTGCGCGGCCTGCGATTTTCGCTGGCAGAAACGGATTTGCTGCGTTCCCAGCTGAATGCGATCGTCCAGGTCGCTCAACAGTCCGACGTCAGCATCTTGTTCCCGATGGTGATCGGGGGCCATGACTTTGCTCAAGCAATGGCGATGGTCGACGATGTTGTCGAAGCGTCCAATGCATTCAGGCGGCCTCAAATCGGTGCCATGATCGAAACGCCCGCAGCCTTGTTCTGCCTCGACGAGATCCTTGAACTGGCTGACTTCATTGCGATCGGCACAAACGACCTCACTCAGTACTTGCTGGCTGCTGATCGAGAGCTTTCAGCCGAAAGCGATCAGGTGACCGCGATGCACCCTGCTGTTTTGCGAGCGATCCATCAAATTGCCGCAGCTGCAAAACGCTGGGACCGCCCCATTTGTGTTTGCGGCGAAGAAGCCGGCGATCCGGAATTCGCTGAGCTGCTGATCGGACTCGGAATCCGAGAACTCAGTGTCAGCGCCTCACGATCCGAAAGTCTTCGAACGGCCATTGCTCACATCGATTCAACCAAAGCGTGCGATCTTGTTCAGCGGGCTCAAGACTGTCGCTGTCCAAATGAGGTTCGGGAACTGCTCCGATCAGCGAAACAAGCCGAAACGTTTGAAGACTCAAACAGCCGGCCAATCGATGTGATCAAGGCATGCTCATGATCGAGCGTCAATCCGAAACCGTGATCCTGCGTCCCAGTGACATTCAACCGTCGCAAGATGATCTTCGAGTCGTCGGCGTCTTCAATCCGGCAGTTGCGTCGTTCGGCGATCGACTTGTGATGCTAGCCCGGGTCGCTGAATCACCAACTGAAGTCCGAAAAGGCTGGACACCTCTGCCTCGTTTCGCCCCATCCGGCCCCACGCAAATTGATTGGGTCAAGAACGATGACCTAGAGGTCGTTGATGCCCGAGTCGTTGCGATGAAGAGCAACGGTGACTTGCGTTTGACGTCCGCTTCTCATTTGCAACTCTTTCAAACCACCAATCGAGACGGCGTGAACTGGCAATTTGTCACGGCGATTCTCCCGGAAAGTCCTTGGGAAGAATATGGCATCGAAGACGCACGATTGACAAAAATTGGAAACACCTTTTGGATCACCTATGTCGCGGTCTCTCGCTCGGGTGCCGCGACCGCCCTGATGTCGTCGAACGACCTGGTGAACTTCCAACGGCACGGGATCATCTTCCCCAGCGAAAACAAGGATGTCGTGCTGTTTCCCGAATTGATTGGGGACGACTTCGTCGCATTGCATCGTCCGAATCCGCACTCCCACTTTCGCCCTCCGCAAATCTGGCTCGCTCGTTCGCCTGACATGATTCACTGGGGCCGACACGCACTTGTGCTCGATGGTTTGCATGATTGGGAAGGTGACCGCGTCGGAAGCGGAACGCCACCAATTCTTTGCGACGAAGGTTGGCTGACGCTCTATCACGGTTGCACTCGTCCGAGCAAAGCCGGAACCGTGGGAAGCTATTCTGCTGGAGCACTCCTGCTAGACCGCGAGTATCCCGATCGAGTTTTGGGCCGTTCCGCACAACCGGTCCTGCAACCTATCCGGCACCACGAACGCCACGGCTTTGTTCCCAACGTTGTCTTCCCCACCGCAATGATGGATCTGGGCGACAACCTTCACATCTTCTATGGAGCAGCCGACGCCTGCGTGGCATCGGTTCAGCTCTCAAAGCAATCCGTTTTGGATTCGCTCGAACGCAATCCCCACGAATAAACCATGTCAATGATTTCCAATGATCTTCTAAAAATAGCCTTCGTTGGCGACTACCTGCCACGAAAATGTGGCATCGCAACGTTCACACATGACCTGCGTCTCGGCGTTGCGAGAGAAACCTGCGCCGAATGCATCGTTGTCACACTCGACGACATCGAAGGCGGCTACGCTTATGAAAGCGAAGTCCAATTTCAAGTCGCCGATCAGGAACTGGATGAATACCAATCGGCCGCTGACTTTTTGAACTTCAGCAACGTGGATGTCATCTCGCTGCAGCATGAATTTGGCATCTTTGGTGGCCCCTGTGGCAGCCACATTCTCGCACTCCTGCAAGACGTCCGGATGCCGGTCGTCACAACCCTTCACACGGTTCTGTCCGAACCAAGCGAAGCCCAGCGTGCCGTGATGATGCAACTCATTCGTCTGTCCACTCGATTGGTCGTGATGACTGAACGAAGCCGACAAACATTGCTGGATACCTATTCGGTCGAAAGCGAACAGATCGACGTGATTGCTCACGGCATTCCGGACGCTCCTGAAACCGACCAAAGCGTTCTGAAGGAACAATTCGGCGTCGAAGACAAACCCGTCGCTTTGACTTTTGGTTTGTTGTCACCGGGCAAAGGAATCGAGCACGTACTCAAAGCCATCCCGGAAATCGTCGCCAAATTCCCGGACTTCATTTACATCATTTTGGGTGCCACTCATCCCAGTCTGCTCCGCGAACAAGGCGAACGCTATCGGATCAGCCTGGAGCGAATGGCAAAGGAACTGGGCGTTTCCAAACATGTCAGTTTCTACAACCGATTTGTCGAATTGGAGGAATTGACCGAATTCATTGGTGCCGCCGACCTGTACATCACGCCCTACCTGAACGTCGAACAAGCCGTCTCGGGAACGCTGGCGTACGCTTTCGGATGTGGTCAAGCGGTCATTTCGACACCCTATTGGCATGCCGAAGAATTGCTCGCCGATGGACGAGGAGTGCTGGTCCCATTTGCGGATCCATCCGCGATTGCTCGCGAAGTGATCGGACTACTCAGCGATGACGAACGACGCTTGGCAATGCGTGACAAAGCCTACGATCTGGGGCGAGACATGACGTGGGAACACGTTTCTCAGCTATACATCGACTCATTCAACCGGGCTCGTGAACAACGAACTTCGTCGTTGAAACCCTTAGCCGTCCGCACCTTGGACGAGCAACCTTTGGCACTGCCGCAAATGCAGCTCGACCACTTGCAGCACCTCAGCGACTCAACCGGGATCGTCCAACATGCCATCTATTCCATTCCGGATCATGCGCACGGCTATTGCACCGATGACAACGCTCGGGCCCTGATCTTAACGGTGTTGCTAGAAGAACAAGGCAAAGACTGTACCGAAGTGCGGTTGTTGGCTTCACGCTACGCTGCCTTTCTCAACAACGCCTTCAATCGAGAAACCAATCGCTTTCGCAACTTTCTCAGCTTCGATCGGCAATGGTTGGAAACTGACGGTTCAGACGATTCCCAGGGCCGCGCCTTGTGGGCACTAGGAACATGCATCGGTCGATCAAGCAACGCAGGATTGGTTGCCTGGGCACGCGAAGTGTTTCACCAAGCACTTCCGGCCTGTGAAAAAACCACCTCGCCACGAACCTGGGCACTCGCGATCATCGGCATCCACGAATACCTCCGCCGTTACAGTGGCGATCGTGTTGCCGCGGCGATGAGCCAGCAGCTCGCTGAACGATTGGCCGACATGTATGACTCCACCGCCACCGACGCGTGGCCGTGGTTTGAAAAGATCGCAACCTACAACAATGCCAAACTTTCTCAGGCAATGATCACGCACGGGCGTTGGTTCGATCATCCACGAGTCGCGGACATTGGTATGAAGTCTTTGCGATGGCTCTGCGAAGTTCAGCTTTCACCACAAGGACGTTTTCGTCCGATCGGTTCGAACGGCTTCAGTCCCGAGGGCGGCGTCGCGGCCGTGTTCGACCAGCAAGCGATCGAGGCTCACGCCATGGTGTCCGCATCCATCGAAGCCTTCGCTGCCACCAAGGATAACTTCTGGTCCGAACAAGCGCACTTGGCGTTCGATTGGTTCCTGGGACGCAATGATCTCGGCCAACCGATTTACGACCCTTCCACCGGCGGCTGCTTCGACGGATTGATGGAAAACCAAGTCAATGCGAATCAGGGTGCCGAATCAACACTCGCATTTCTTCTCTCACTCGCCGAAATGCGAGGCCTTCATACCACGATGCGTGTCGTCGCCAACCCAACTCACTGAACTATCTTGCCAATCAAACGAACCGGAATCGTTCTCTCGCCCAACAGTCAACGCGTCGTACTGCGACCGTTCCAGCCACCGGGTGACGATCGCGTGCTGCGCATCATCGGACGTGTCTGCACACTGTCCGAATTGGAGGTCAGCCAACAAGTCGCTCACGTGTTGGAAGAGTTCCACGGTCGGCATCAAAAGCCCAAAGCTTACTTCGAACGAAGATTTCGTGACCTCAAGCATCATCTGCTGACCGACACGCCAATGAGTGAGAACCGGCGTTTGCTTTTGGGTGCGTACTTCACTCAAGAATACGCGTTGGAATCGGCTGCCCTGTTCAACCCCTCACTTGTTTGGCACCCCGACCAATCCGATTTGCCCTCAGGTTCGCGTCGCTTTGCGATGAGCCTGCGAGCGGTTGGCGAAGGCCACATTTCATCCATCGTCTTTCGAAGCGGCACCATCGATCGCGATCTTTCCATTGAGATCGATGAACCAGTTCGATTTGTCACGACACCCCGATACGTTCCTGACTCTTGCTATGAAAACGACCTCTTTCGACGCAAGCTGATTGAACTGGGACTCGGTAACACCTTCACCTACGAGGTACTAGCGGCCCTGCCGACCGAATTCACACTCGAGGAATTGGAAACGCGGTTGCAAGCATCGCTGCGCGAACACCGTTCGATTCACAACGAACTGGCACCGCTGGTGGACCGCGTTGTGATGCTCGCAAAATCAAATTACGAAATCCAATACACACCCGATCACGAACTCTCCGAAAGGGTCGTTTTCCCGTTCAGTCCAACGGAAAGCAATGGAATCGAAGACGCACGGTTCGTGCATTTCACGGAAGACGATGGCAGCACTCGGTACTACGCGACATACAGTGCTTACGATGGGCAATTGGTACTGCCTCAGCTTTTGGAAACGAAGGACTTGCTTCGCTTCAAGATGCATACCCTCAACGGACCTGCCGTCGCCAACAAAGGCATGGCATTGTTCCCGCGAAAAATCAATGGTCACTACGCGATGTTGGGCCGGCAGGATGGGGAACATCTGTTCTTGATGTACTCCGACATGCTGTATTTCTGGCACACCAGCGAATTGATCATCAAACCGGCGGAACCTTGGGAATACGTCCAAATGGGCAATTGCGGATCACCCATTGAGACGGACGCCGGCTGGCTGGTCCTGACTCACGGTGTCGGACCGATGCGAAAGTATTGCATCGGAGCGATGTTGCTGGACCTGAATGATCCATCAAAAGTCATCGCACGACTGCATGAACCCTTGGTCACTCCAAACGAACTCGAACGTGAAGGTTACGTGCCCAATGTGGTCTACACGTGTGGTGCGATCATTCATCAAGACCACCTGGTCATTCCCTACGCGATGTCGGACTACGCGACGACCTTCGCCACCATCGAAATCAACAAACTGCTCGCAATGATGAAGTGACAAACTGGTTCTCGCTCGTGGCTACGCAGGCAGCTTGAATTCAGCCATCCCTGCAAACCGTCTGGCAGCCAACAAGTTCCCGGACATCACAACCAAGGCATTGCTTCACTATCACGACACAATCAACGACGACCGCCCCGTCACAACCAAGCACACATCGATGGTGGGAATCCGGTGTGATCTACCAAAGCTATCCGCGTTCTTTCCAAGACAGCAACGCGGACGGAGTCGGCGATCTCGCGGGAATCGAGCGTCGATTGGACTATCTAGTGGGCCTTGGAGTCGATGCGGTATGGCTTTCACCAATCTTTCCCTCACCCATGATCGACTTCGGGTACGACGTTTCGGACTATTGCGACATCGATCCGCTGTTTGGCGATCTGAAGACTTTCGATCGCTTGCTTGCGGCCATGCATTCACGTGGACTCAAACTTCTGATGGACTTTGTTCCGAATCATTCATCGGATCAACATCCATGGTTTATCGAGAGTCGTTCCTCTCGCGAAAATCCCAAACGGGACTGGTACATCTGGCGAGATGCTTCGGACGATGGGGGCCCACCTAACAATTGGATCAGCGATTTCGGTGGCTCGTCATGGGAATGGGACGCCGCAACCAAGCAATACTACTTGCACGCCTTCCTTCCTCAGCAACCCGATCTCAATTGGCGTCATCCCGGGCTTCGTGAAGCGATGCTGGACGTGTTGCGGTTTTGGTTGGACCGAGGTGTCGACGGATTTCGTATCGACGTTCTTTGGCACATCATTAAGGACGTCGCCCTTCGAGACAATCCAATCAATCCAGATTGGACTCCGGACCGCACTCAGCGAGATCAGCTGATTCAATTGAACTCAACCGACCAACCTGAAGCCCACCAAATCGCGGCGGAGTTTCGCTCGCTCGCGGACAGCTATGGTGATCGCGTTCTGATCGGTGAAATCAGTTTGCCCGACGATCGACTTGCCCGTTGGTTTGGCACAGAGAAACAACCGGAAGTGCATTTGCCAGTCAACTTTCATCTCATCGAAAGCAATTGGAACGCTCAATCCCTCGGTCAAATGATGGTTGACTACGAGGCCTCGCTTCCGAAACATGGATGGCCGAACTGGTGCTTCGGCAGTCACGACGCACCGCGCATCGCCGCCCGCGTGGGTAACGCACAATCCCGAGTCGCCGCCATGTTGCTGCTGACCCTTCGCGGCACCCCGACGCTCTACCAAGGCGACGAGATTGGCATTGGCGAGGTCCCCATTCCTCGCGATCGAATTCGCGATCCTCAGCATTTGCTGCAACCAAAACTGAATATCGGGCGAGATCGATCCCGCACGCCGATGCCGTGGGACGGTTCCCCATCGGCCGGTTTCAGTTCCGCCGATCCGTGGCTCCCACTCAACCCCGATTCGCGACGGCGAAACATTGCAACCCAGGAACGGGAACCGAATTCATTGTTGAATTTGTACAAAGCACTGCTCTCGCTGCGGCGACGCCATGCTGCTTTGTCAATCGGCAACTTCACACTCATCAAAACCGGTGATGATGTGCTCGCTTTCGAAAGAAGGCATGGCGACGAGCACCTGTTGATCGCGTTGAACCTCGGCGATCAAGTCCGGTCGTTGCCGGTGCCATCAACAGCAGGCCTGGTTACGGTGCTCTGTTCCACCGCGACGCCTCGTGCAATCGACGGTACTCTCGCACCCAACGAAGGCATCATCTTGCAATTGGTAGACAGCGAAGATCAGTCCTCGCGAATTTCATGACCGCAAGGTCGAGCAGCACCGAATCTGTTCCGTGAACGCATGGGGCTTCCCGTTGCTTGCATCTCACAAAGTCCCTCGCCCCGAATCCGAAAGCAAACCTCCGATGCGAATTGCCATGCTGGCTCCCATTGCTTGGAGAACACCACCGCGGGCATATGGTCCATGGGAACTGGTCACCAGCATGCTGACCGAAGCACTCGTGAAACGTGGCGTCGATGTGACACTTTTCGCAACGCTCGATAGCGAGACATCAGGCAAACTCGATGGGGTTGTTCCGGCCCCGTACAGCGAAGATCCGTCGATCGACGCGAAGGTTTGGGAGTTTCGACATCTTGCCCACCTGTTCGAACAAGCCGACCAGTTTGACTTGATCCACAATCAAGCCGACTTTCCTGCCCATGCCTTTTCCCGATTGATCGACACGCCGATCATTACCACCATTCATGGATTCTCATCGGATCGCATTCTACCGATGTATCAAGAATACCAAGATCTGGTTCACTACATTGCGATCAGTGATGCCGATCGCCACCCGAGCCTTCGATACGAAGCAACGATTCATCACGGAATTCCGATCGATGACTTCCCGTTCCAACCCAAACGCGGCGAAGACCTTCTTTTCTTTGGAAGGATTCATCCTGACAAGGGAGCGGCAGAAGCAATCGAGGCGGCACGTCTCAGCAAGCGACCGCTCCACATGTACGGGATCGTGCAAGACGAACACTACCACGACATGCATGTCGCACCCGCGGACGACGGCGTCAACGTGATCTATCACGGTGTCTCCGGCGGTTCGGAACGACTGAATGCGTTGGGCGACGCTCGTGCTTTGTTGCACCTGATCAACTTCGATGAACCGTTTGGGCTTTCCGTCATCGAAGCCATGGCTTGCGGCACGCCCGTCATCGCGACCAATCGCGGATCGATGCCAGAACTGATCGAACACGGCGTGACGGGTTTCTTGGTCAACACTGCCCAAGAAGCGGTACAGGCGATCGAACGCATCGATGACATTGATCGTTTCGCCGTTCGCCAATCCGTCATCGATCGTTTCTCAATCGACCGAATGGCCGACAACTACCTAACCGTCTATCAACGCATCCTGGGTACCAAACCCTGATCGAGCCGGTATGTGAGAAAGTCGATGCAAGCATCAACGCCGAGGCAATTAAACGCAAACTGCCTGGTCTCTCTCGTTTGATCCTCTTTCGAACTCAACGATGAAACCGATATTCAAACTGCGTTATTTGACAGTGACGATCGCTGATTCCGAATCATCGAAGTCCCTGGACAATTTGACTGCGATCCTTCCTTGCATCCCGTCTTCCGTGGTCGCGGTGATTTCAATGTCGAACATGACCGGCCGGACTGGAATGTTGGCTTGTCCTTGGTCATCTGTTTGGATGGTCGGCATTGAATAGTGTTCGCCCCAGCCACGACGAGTGACCTGCAGTTCGGCTGCCTTTGGTGTCCCATCTTCCGTTTGCACAACGACCTTTAACGGTGCGACTGGCCGGACCTCAAACTTGAGTTGGGTGCAGTCGGTCTGGTAGCAAGCGATTTCATTGGATTTCAAACG
>TARA_R110002073_G_scaffold153556_1_pt1 | contig 13943 bp, 8 predicted proteins | sample TARA_R110002073 | Tara Oceans TARA_R110002073 (sample SAMEA4397174) | marine metagenome | biome: Polar Biome; feature: [DCM] deep chlorophyll maximum layer (ENVO:01000326); material: water (ENVO:00002006), including particulate matter (ENVO:01000060) such as... | depth 40 m
TGGGTAAACCTTTTCATCTTGAAGAATTATTAGCGCGTTTGAATGCCGTATTGCAGCGTTCGCATAATAACGCTCCATCGGAATATTTAGAAAAACACGGCCTGATTCTGGATAGTGCAAAGCAAAGCATTATGACTGAAGACCGTATCATTCATACCCTCACTGGCATAGAGTTTCGTTTAATGCGTTATTTTATGCTTCACCCTGAAAAGATTTTATCCAAAACCATGCTGACAGAGCACGTCTACGACTTTGATTCTGATAAAGACAGCAATGTGATAGAAGTGTACGTCAAACGGCTCCGACACATTATCGGCAAGACGCGGATTGAAACACGGCGCGGACAAGGTTATATATTCAAGGCAACGAACTAATGCGCTCTCTGCAAGGCAAACTCGGGACAGGACTTTTACTCAGTTTAGTCGCCACTTTTATGGTTATCTGGGTGTTTGTGAATATCAGCATTCGCTACTTAACGGAAGATTATATTTATAGCCGTATCGCGCACGATACTGAAACGCTGTTGGCCGCAGTGGTCAAAGATACGCCAAAATTTGAGATTGACCCCGCTAAAGTGGGGGCGGTTTATTTGCAGCCTTTTTCTGGCCACTATTTTGAAATTATTCAGGGGGAAGAGGTTATTCGTTCCCGTTCACTTTGGGATCAAACGTTAAATTACTCAAATGACCAAGCGGTGAAACAAGATACTCAAGAACTTCGTTTACATCAACAAGGCCCACAACAGCAGCCGCTATTAGTATTAGTTAGCCGTTTTATAAAACAGGGGCGGGCCATTACTATTATTGTGGCCGAAGATTTTACCCCTATTGAAGAAGCAATTACTGGTTTTCAGCTACGCTTTAGTGTCTGCGTCATGGTGATTTTAATTATTCTGGTATCACTACAAATATGGGTAATGCGGAGAGGTTTAAGGCCGCTTAAACAATTAGAAACCGATCTTAAAGCGCTGGAGCTGGGAGATATTCAAAACTTGAAAACTTCGGTTCCAAGTGAATTAAAACCCTTGGTAGGAGAAATAAATCATCTACATGAGGCACTTCAATTCAGGCTCATTCGGCATCGCAATGCGTTGTCAGATTTAGCTCACAGTTTGAAAAAACCATTAACCGTTATGCAGCAATTAGCTAAAGATCCAAGGCTGGGCACACTTCCAGAAATACAAGGCATCCTTCAAAGGCAAGCTGAAACCACTCAGGTATTGACTAAAAGAATTCTTAATCGAGCAAGATTGGCAGGCACCGTTCAAGCAGAGAGGCCCTTTGACTTCGAACAGGATTTTGCTGGTTTATTAGATACCTTACGAATGATGTATCGCGATAAAGCAATTACGATTACTGCGGATGTTTCGAATAACCTTCAATGCCGATTTGATCGGGAAGATATGTTGGAATTACTGGGGAACTTACTCGACAACGCCTGCAAATGGGCAAACAAACAAATACATATAAGCATTGATCAGGACTCTAAACTCATTATATTAATCGAAGATGATGGCCCCGGTGCACCAGAAAATAGTTTACAGGCGATTAGCCAGCGTGGCGTCAGGCTGGATGAAACGGTCGACGGCCATGGTTTAGGTTTGGCCATTGTGAGTGACATTGTTAGTCACTATAAGGGTGAAATATCGTCAGGGAAATCGGCCAAGCTAGGAGGGTTCCAAATAGAAATTAGCTTGCCGATTCAGGTAATCGTTAATTAGAAAGACCGAGTCATTCCTGATACAGATTTACTTTACTCTACTTTACTCTACTCTACTCTACTCTACTCTAAATACAAATTACTCAGGGGAGCGTATAGTTTCAATATTGCATCGTATTCTCCACTTTCTTTTAGCTTGGCCAAGCCTGTATTAAAATCGTCACGTACTTTTTCCGTTCTAAAGACAAAGCGATAATCGTTAGGTTCAAACATTTCATGAAATTGAATGGCTTGATCCAGTTTAGACTTTACACGTAAAAGGTTTGGGTCTGATTGAGCCTTATGCCAGTAATAACCAAAAATACTTTTATCCATAATAATGAAGTCAATATTACGGATCATCAGCAGATTAATTTGCAAGCTTTGCTTAGCCAGCTCAAGATACATCGTATTTTGCTTCGTCATCTGTTTAAATTCATCACCTAATAAAATAGATGCTTTTTGAAATGCAACCACAGATTTGTCAGTCAGAAAAGAAGGCGTGATATCGTCGGGGTAGCCTTTGTCTTCTAGGCTAATGGCAACGTTTTGGAAGGTCACTACAGGCTCCGAGAAGAAGCCTTTATTCAGTGCCGACTCTTTGGCATTAATGACGCCGTCTAATTTATCGGCTTCGAATAAAGAATAAGCCAGAGCGAAAGATAAATAATTAGGGACGACTTTATAACCAAAGGGATGTAGGGCTTGCTTCAAAATATCCAGTTCAATGCCCGAATTATTGTGAGTGATAACCCAAGGCGGAATAGCAAAACTAACGCCAATGTTCAGCACCTTATTCCGCTGTTCTGGTGAATTAGCTTTCTGATTAAGACGTTCATTCGCTAAAGAAGGATAAGCACTCAGCAATAGACAGCTAAGTAAGCCAATCTTATAAGTAAGTGTTTTTATGATCGGTGGCATGCAGATGGCTCAAAAAATAATACCCGCCATTCTGTACTTAATTGATCCTTGACTCAAGTCAGAAACCAACATGCTGAATAATTTTACGTTACTGATATTTCTCGTGTTTAGCTTTGCCACTCTAGCGAGCGTTTTTTCAAGGTGTCTTTTAATTCAGAAATTATGGGATAAAGACGCTTGATATAAGTATCAATATCATCGGTAATACCTGCTTTAGCATCCATTTCGATTTTGGCGCATAAATGGGCTAATTTAAGCCCGCTGATATTACTGGCGACGCCTTTTAATGTGTGAGCATTAAACGCGATCTGTTCCATATTCTGGTTTTTATGTGAAGTTATAATTTTTGTAAAAATATCGTCTACATCTAAGCAAAATACGTCGACAAGCTTTATGCCTAACGCCATGTTATTAGCGATTCTATGAAGCATTTCAGCTTCGTTCCAGATACTGATACTGTCGAAATCGTTGGTTGACGTTGATGAACTCTTGTCTTCTGCTGGATGATCGTCTGAATTAGCCTCTTCTTCATTAGGCATTGGTTCTTGAGACAGTGGCGCGAGTGTTTCAGCATCAGACTGCGTTTCTATTTTTAACCAGAGCTGTAAGGTTTTTTTTAATTCATCAATATCAATAGGTTTGCTCACATGATCATTCATGCCTGCCGCTAAGCATTTTTCACGATCACCTTTGAGCGCATTTGCTGTTAGAGCAATGATTGGAATATTGCCGTAACACTCCCCCGCTTTTTGTTGGCGTATCAGGCTTGACGCTTCGTAGCCATCCATTTCCGGCATTTGACAGTCCATTAATATTAAGTCGAAATAGGCGGGTTGGTCCTGCAAAATATTTATCGCTTCTATACCGTGGTTAGCTAAGGTGATTTCTGCACCTAATGACGCCAGAATATCCGTCGCGACAATCTGATTAATATGATTATCCTCAACTAATAAAATATGTTTTCCAGAAAAAAGATTTTTTGTATCTTTTGCGATATTAGAATGTATTTTTGAGCGTTGGGTGTCCTTAGAAATACATTCGATAAGCTGTGTCGCCGTTATGGGTTTTACTAAGTGTCGTAAGCTATGTTTGGGCTTGTCGCCAAATAATGCGTGGTTGATATAAGGGTTGAATTCCTGCGTGGATATCATGAGTGTCGATGGGCTCAATAATTCAAATGCCGATTTGGTCGACGCAAAGTCCTCTTTATTCAGTTTATTTAGAGTCTCTTCATCGATAAAAATAATGCAGGGCTTATTTTCCAGAAGAGAGGAACGTAGCGCATTGATGGAATCGCACACCATGGCTTTGCTTTGCCATGAGCTTAATTGCTGTTCTATCATCTTTGCAGTACTTAAATGGCTATCCAGAATGTAAACGGGTCTTTTTTGATACTCGACTGGTGGCCTGAAATCTTTTGACGAGGCTGTTAATACAAGCTCAAAGCTAAATGTACTTCCGACACCCAGCTCACTTTTTACTGAAATATCCCCGCCCATCATTCGACACAATTGACGCGAGATAGATAGCCCGAGACCCGTTCCACCATGTTTGCGTGTGGTGGAACTATCGGCTTGAGTGAAGGTGTCAAAAATTTTGTCGACACTATTTGATGAAATACCGGTACCTTGATCTATTACATCTACTAACAGCATTAGCCGTTTCGAAGCTAATGACTTCGTATGCATAGCGATTGTAATTGTGCCATGTTCAGTGAACTTGATGGCATTACTGATGAGGTTAGTCAGTATTTGTTTGATTCGAACCGGGTCTCCAATCAAGTACGGTGACTCAAGACCCGATAAATCTATAATGAGCTGAATGCTCTTTTTGAGTGCTGTTCCCATCATACTTTGAATGAGCTTGTGGGTTTCTTTGTATAAATCAAATTCGATGGGCTCGAGATGCAGCTTCCCGGCCTCAATTTTTGAGAAGTCTAAAATATCATTGATGATCACCAACAGTGATGTAGCGCTTTGTTCAGCCAGCATTAGTTGTTGTTTTTGAGACGGGGCTAAGTTTGTTTCTTTAATAATATTCAGCATGCCCAATATGCCGTTCATGGGTGTTCTGATTTCATGACTCATACTGGCTAAAAAATTAGATTTCAACTTGGCAGACTCTTCTGCTTTTAACTGGGCTTCTCGAATGAGCGCATTGGCTTTTTCTCTTTCTGATACATCTTCTTGTAAGCCTATAACGTGGGTCATGTTACCTGCTGAGTCAAAGATAGGGCTAAGTGTGAGTTGATTTTGGAAGGGTGAACCATCTTTACGGTAATTCGTTAAGGTTACGCATAAAGGCTCTGCATGGTGCAGTGCGTGATGGATCTGACTTAACTTCTCTTTTTCAGAATTTGGCCCCTGAAGAAACTTACATTCCCGTCCAATAGTGGTTTCTTTTTGGAATCCTGTTAGTTTCTCAAAGGCTTTATTTACATAGATAATAGGAAAGCCGTCGCCAGAAACCTCAGAAATGATGATCGATGTATTCGCTTCGTCAACGGCTTTGTTTTTGAGTAATAATTCAGCTTCAATGGCTTTTTCTAAGGTGATGTCATTGCCTGATAGCGTGAAACCAATGTGTTCGCCTTGTTCATTTTTAAAAAAGTGTCTTTGCCATTTAAACTCCATCGGCAGTGTTAGTGAGGGGAAATCTTCAGGTAAATAACTACATTCCTGAAATTCATCAGGTGATGAACTTGTCAAAAAGTCTCGTGGAATTACTCGAAAAATATCGATAGGTAAAACAACATCTAAATCTAGAAGTAATCTTTTTAGCCGCCGGTTCTGTAAAATCACCTCATTATTGAAATTCAATACAAGAAGCACTTCGTCAAGAGAATCTACAACGCCTGCCAAGGTATTTCGAGATAATGCAGTGGAATTCAAATCATTCAGTAATTTAGAAAACTGGATTTGTATATCAATAAACTCATCAATATTTGATGTCTGGGTAGTCAAAGCACGGTCATCTGTAGTGGTGTGTTTACTCATGTCATCGAAAGAAAAACTGGCGGTATGGGCTAAAGTACTTTTTAGGTCATGAATGGCGCTGGAAGCTTGTTTTGAAGCGATTCGTACACCAGAAAAGGTAGCTGCTATAACACCGACTAAGCCAATCAGCAAAAAAATGACTAAAGGTAATAAATCCTGATAACTATCCCAATAAGGCTCAGTTGAAATAATTTTCCAATCCAAAAAAGGTTTGTCGAGTGTATATACACCGTCAAAGTTAATAGTATTAATGTTCGAATTTAAAGGGTAAGTGGCGGTGTCTGTACTAAACAGTACATTGCCTTGGGTATCACTTAAAATAAAATTATTTGTCCCAGGTGAAAGCGCCCCAATTAAAGATGAAATATGCTCAATGTAAATAATGAGCGCTGCCTCGGGTTTTTCAGCGTAAATTATTGGTTCAGCAATCAACAAGCTACCGTGATTAAACTTAAGGAAACGTTTTCCTTTTTTTAGCACGTCTTCCCGCCAGTCAGAAAACTGACTAATCTTTGAATCCATGAATATGTTATTTGATGTGACCAGGTTTCCCTTGAAGTCAGTAAAACCTATTGCGACTGGATTAACTGAAAGTTTCAGCGAACGTATAAAAATGGGCAATGCCTGTTCCTGGAATTCAAAATCGACAAGACTATTGATGATTAAATCATTCTGCGCGAGGTTGTATATTTCGGTTTGAATATTACTAAGACGATTTTCTAAGTGTGTCGTAAAACGATTAATATAGTTTTGATGGCGTGATTCAGTTTGACTATACGAAAAATAAAGTAAGCCACTCACCAACAACATCGTGATCAGTGAAATATAGAGCAAGGTCTTGGGAATTGTCTTGCTACGTATAAGGTTTTCAAGTTTTTGCTGTTTAGTGGCTGTCAAAGTAGGCTCGCATTTTTTTCATCATTAAATTCCTTTACTTGAACTCGATAATTCAGACGTACTATTCCAGTATTATTTTATCGGCCTGAGCCAACCCGCTTCATCAAAACGACTCATCATATAATCCTCTGCCATAAGCGCATCATGTTGATTTATGGAAAAAGCAGGTTGATAGTGTTTAACTAAACCTCGGTATGAGCCTATTGTTTCTAGAGCGTTTCTTATCTCTTTACGCTTAGTGGAACCTGCTTTTTTGACGGCTATGGCCAATAAATGAACTAGGTCGTAAGCGTGGGCAAGACCAGATGCCCCAGGAATAGTTTTATGTGTCACCGAAGGGTTAAATAAGTCTTGATATCGAGCGATAAGGTAATTGTTTTTTTCAGGATAATAAGGAGACTCGAAACTGTAGGTTTGTAATATAGAAAGGTTCAATGCGTTTAAATTATCGAGCCCGAGGCTGGAGACAAAATCACCGCCTGTAATCCCCCAATGAGAAATGATAGGAAGTTTTGAAATAGAGGAGTCTGCAAGGATGTTACGTGCTATTTCCACGCCTGAATCTGTATTAGCAACTAAAACAATGGCCTCTACCTCTTGTTTTTTTAGAACGCGAAGCGACTCAGAAAAATCTTTTTGACCCCAGTTAAACCATGCCGTGTTTGAAACTTCTATAGCCGACTCAGCAGCACTTGCCGTAATTGAACGCTCATTAGAGCGTCCCCATGCCGTGCGCTCTAAAAGTAAGCCAATCTTAGAGATGCCTAATGACTTTGCATAGTTAATAAATACTTTCCCTGCTTCTGTATCTCTAACAGAGATACGAAATACAAAATTCGGTTCATAATTATTGTCAACGATGGGTGTTCCTGCAGCCCAAGGGCCAAGATAAATTAAGTTATGTTGATGAATGATGGGTAATTCTCTAAGTGCGACGGGCGTGTGTACGCCTCCCAGTACGGCAAGCAGGTTTGGTTGTTTAGCCAATGTGAGTAAATTATCCATACCTCTGGCAGGGTTTCCGCGATGATCTTTTACAATTAAAGCTAATTCTTTACCAAGTAAGCCACCTTGCTGATTAATTTCGTCAATGGCTATTTGTGCCCCACGCGAGATAGCAATGCCACCTGTTTTCGCGACAGCAGACATATCTGCATCTAAACCTATATAAAGTTTTTGAGATTCAGCGAGACATTGAGAGCAAATAATTAAACTTAATACCAAAACGTTAACTGCATTCATGGTGATATTTTCATTCTCTATAGGAGTTTAAAAGTGTAGACCAAAAAATATACATTTATAGGTAATCTGATGTGTTAACCATCGTCCAATTACATGTTTTGAAAAGTGCTTAATGAGAGATAAAAAATAATCTGGATTGAGTTGAGTGGTGTATATATGCGAGAACGCTGCACCATATGCGGGCTATGTTGGTGTTTAACGGTGCATTTATAGTAGGGTAAGTTGTATCTATGAGTTGAAATATTACACGATTTTTTAGGTTAACGTTTTGTTAATAAAGATATTTTTTTGTGTGGCATGGATTATGCCTTTTCATGGAGGAAACTTACCATTCCAACTTGAGAGTATGCTTATGTCTTATTTAGAACCCAGTGAATTTGCAACCAAAATGGTTGATTCCGGTGAGCAGAAGATTTTTATGTCCACCAAAGATACTTTAGTGCGAGCATTTATGGCCGGTGCAATTTTAGGGTTGGCGGCATTCTTTGCTATTACGGTTATTGTCAAAACAGGCAGCCTGTTAGTGGGTTCGCTTTTGTTTCCTGTTGGTTTCATCATGCTGTATTTGATGAAATTTGATCTTTTAACAGGAGTGTTTACTTTAGTTCCCTTGGCTGTTTTGGATAAACGTCCTGGCTGTACGATTCCACAGATGTTAAGAAACTGGGGCTTGGTGTTTGTGGGTAACTTTGCAGGCGCACTGACTACCGCATTTTTCGCGTCGTTTATTTTAACTTACGGTTATAATACTGATGGCGGAGCCTTAGCAGCTAAAGTAAGCGCAATTGGTGAGTCAAGAACCTTAGGTTACCAGGCGCATGGTGCTGATGGTTGGTTCACTATCTTTATTCGTGGCATGTTATGTAACTGGATGGTATCAATGGGCGTTGTTGGTGCTATGATTTCTACGTCTGCTACAAGTAAAATGATGGCGATGTGGATGCCTGTTATGCTGTTCTTCTTCATGGGTTTTGAGCATTCAATTGTGAACATGTTCCTTTTTCCATTCTCTATGATTATGGGGGGGGATTTCACTATTTTTGATTACTTGGTGTGGAATGAAATTCCTACCGTTTTGGGTAACTTATTTGGCGGCTTATTACTGGTTGGTCTACCATTATACTGGACACATGTTAGAACAAATCCTGAACGAAAAATTGCTTAAGCTAGACGTTAATAACAAAAAATCCTCGCTCAAAAGGCGGGGATTTTTTGTTTGTCATTGATTTATCTGCATATTATTGAATATAAGGTCAAAGGTATTTTTTATGGTCAAAAAATTAGAATTATCTGTCGGCCAATATTCTAGTGAAGGAATAAAACAAATTAATCAGGATTATCATGCCGTTATGATTCCGAGTGAGCCATTGTTAGGCTCTAAAGGTATTACTCTTGCGTTAGCTGATGGCATTAGTAGTAGTACAGTTAGTCAAATCGCAAGTGCCACGGCTATTAATGGATTTATTCAAGACTATTACAGTACTTCAGATGCCTGGTCTGTGAAAACCTCGGCACAGCGCGTATTAAAGGCGACAAACTCTTGGTTGTACGCACAAACACAAAATAGCCCATATCGCTTCAATAAAGACAAAGGTTTTATCTGTACCTTTAGCGCCATTATTTTTAAATCAAATACTGCTCATTTATTTCATAGCGGTGATTCTCGAATATATCGTGTTGTTGATCATAATCTTGAGCAACTAACGACTGACCATAGACGTGTTGTGGATGCTGAAACAAGCTATTTAAGTCGCGCTTTAGGTATTCACGACACCTTGGAAGTTGATTACAAGGCGACACAGATAACTATTGGCGACACATTTATTCTTGCAACGGACGGTGTCTATGAGTTTCTAAGCGCAAAGCATATTGCTGATGTGGCGAAAGAAAGTCGTGACTTGGATGAAGCTGCCCAGCGTCTTGTTAAAGAAGCTTTTGAAGCGGGTTCTGATGATAATTTAACGATTCAAATTGCTAAGGTAAATAGTTTGCCTAGCCAGCATATTGCCGAAATTCAACAAATGGTGCATCAATTGCCTGTTGCGCCTCAGCTTTTTGCACGTATGGTGTTTGATGGCTTTACCATTATTCGTGATATCTACATTAGCAGCCGGAGCCATGTTTTTTTAGCGGAAGATAATGACTCAAAAGAAAAGGTAGTGTTAAAAACACCCTCTGCCGAAATGCGTAATAATCAGGTTTATCTTGAAAGCTTTTTAATGGAAGACTGGATTGCCAAGCGAGTTAACAATGCCCATGTTCTTAAAGCTATTGAGCCGACACGAAAACGAAATTACTTATATATCGTAACAGAGTACATTGAAGGCCAGACCCTGGCGCAATGGATGGCAGATAACCCGTCACCTGGTATTGATTCAGTTCGAATTATCATAGAGCAGATCGCCAAAGGTTTGCAGGCATTTCATCGGCAGGAAATGGTGCATCAGGATCTTAGGCCAAATAATATTATGATAGACACAGACGGCACCGTTAAAATTATTGACTTTGGTGCAGCTAAAGTCGCGGGTGTTTCTGAAGTGTTTGATCTGAATAAGGGGATTGTAGGTACTGCACAGTTTACAGCGCCTGAATATTTTATTGGCGAGTCAGGAACCGCTCAATCAGATTTATTTTCCTTAGGCGTCATCGCCTATAAAATGCTGTCGGGTGATTTGCCCTATGGCAACGCGATCTCAAGAACGACTAATCGACGATCACAGGGGCGTTTACGGTATCGGCCTCTTCGTACTGAAAACAACGGGATACCAGAATGGATAGATTATGCGATTAGCAAAGCAAGCAGTATTGATCCTTTGAAACGTTATACGGAAGTCTCCGAGTTTATCTATGAGCTCAAAAACCCAAGTAAAGTTTATCAGAATAAGACTAAACCACCTTTAATGGAAAGAAACCCGGTTTTGTTTTGGCAATGTGTGTGTATTGTTTTATTCGGTGTGATTGTTTTTCAGAATGTGTAGGGGCAGATCCACGTGTCTGCCCAGTGCCTAAAATGCCGTGTGTTGTAAATGACCAATAAAACTTTCCTCAAGTCTTTCGTCCTTATATGGCATTTTCTTTACCTAGGGCGAACACGTGGGTTCGCCCTTACAGACATAGATTCGAAATGATTTGATATTTAGTCGTTAAAAATGAAAAAACCATTACCAAGTTTTATAAGGTAAAAATTTACCATTTAAAGTGAGGATAACGCGGTCACCATTCGGATTTTCTTCTTTCTCTACATCCATGCTGAAATCGATGGCGCTCATGATGCCGTCACCGAATTTTTCCTGAATGACTTCTTTCAAAGTATCACCGTACACACCGACAACTTCATATAAACGATAAATTAATGGGTCTTGCGGGATAGACTTCTCCCAAGTTTTAGTCGGGTATTCCATCATTGCAGGTTTTGCTTCTGCTGGTAAATCAAGCATAGCGCAGACTTTATCAGCAACCTCTTCAGGCATACTGTTCATGCCCAAACAGGCAGAGGTCACCCAAACTGTTCCCATTTCAAGTTCGTTTGCAATGCCTTCCCAGGTAAGGCTTTTTGCTTTTTTTGCCAATACGATTGCTTCTACCACGTCCTCTTTTTTCATGAGTCATCTCCTGAATAGTCGGTTTTTTACTAGGCTAAGTACAAAGGTCCCATACAGGCTTGGTTAAGCAGTTACTATGCCACTTTGTTTGTGTTTTATATAAGGCTTTATATATCAAATGGATAGTAGAATTTATGGTGTGGTTGTTTATGGTTGGTAGGGTATTACGAGCAAAATATATGCATTTTTATTTATTAAGTTCTTTAATGGTGCGCTTATGGTTAAAATCGAGGAAGCGTAAAGATAAGGCAATAAAAACATTATGAGCACCAATGGCCAGAATCAGCTCAGGGGGCGATAAGCTAACCCAGTAAGCTCATTTCAGATAATACCTCCTGAGAGATGGCTTTATTGCGGCCTTGTGATTTTGCCAGATATAAACAACGGTCTGCACGGCCAATCAGCTTTTCAGGATTATCTGTCGCAGTTTTGCATGAAACCCCCATCGATAAAGTTAAACGACCTAACTGCTCATTGTTAGAACTGTCGTAAAGCTTTTGCTTGGATAGATAAGAACGTATGTTATTGGCAACGCATAAGGCATTTTCAAGAGGCGTGTCAGGCAGAATCACCACAAACTCTTCGCCACCAAAGCGGGCTAAATAGTCTTGGCCACGAATGTTTTTTCCAATTAAAGACGCCACAAATTTGAGCACTTTATCGCCGGCTAAGTGGCCGTAGGTATCATTCAAACGCTTAAAATGGTCAATATCGATCATAATAATCGATAGTTTTTTCTGTTTATCCGCTAAGGCTTCAGAAAGTTTTTGATTAAAGGCGCGCCGGTTATAAATCCCCGTTAGAGCGTCGGTATTAGCATCGATAGCCACACGCTTAAGTCGCTTGTCCAAGTCTTCAACTTCCTGCGACATTTCTTTGATTTTAGTGCGAAAAGCTTCGTTCTCTTTATTGCGAAGATGTGCTTCTGACACTAACTTCGCTATTAAACTTTCTAGGTCGGAAAGCTGCGCAATGCTAGTGACTTGGTTGGTCAGTTTCCCAAGCGATTCACTATAACCATTTAAACCTTGGTCTTCTCTTTGAATTTGGGCTAATAAGTTATCGATGACGCTTTTTACGCTGGCATTTAATTGATGAATAGAGAGTTGAGGGCGTTTAGCGATAAAGATTTCATACAGGTTATCGTTAACGGTTTGTGTGAACTCGCGACCTTCAGCTTTGAGTGAATCAATTTTCTTTACCAGTGAGGCATTTTTTCCAGTGGTGTATTCATACCAGACGGCATAATTTTCTGGCGTGGTTGGAATCTTGAGTTGAGCCATCTCGGGTAAGACCATTTTTAGATACTTAATGGCTTGTGAGTAGTCGTCGTAGTGAATTGCAGAACCCATGGGCTTACCTAAATGAATGATTTTAAAAAGCCTGACGTTGCGACTACAGTCTCAGGTGCCGGAATTATAACGTGTTTAAAAATCACAAATGTGAGTCGTGTCACATAAAAAATTGGTTTGAAAAGGGTGGATATATGCGCTGCCTGTCAAATATATCGTTATATCTTGGTGTTTTTTACGACAATAAAATGTCTTTTTTACTTAAAGTGACGCTGTCATGAATGTTTTACTTGTTTTTCACAATGTTTAACAATTTATATATGTATTTTAATAACTAAAAGATATAAAAAGGCATCTAATGTAATTTATTGTTAACAAAGTGTAACATTATATAAATGATTTTAAGAGGTGACCGACGTGATTGAAAACGGTGATTTAATCTTAAATTACCTTGATCGATTAGGAATAGAGTATGTGTTTGGTGTACCCGGTGGCAGCATCGAACCCTTATACAATGCTTTAGCGAGAAGTGAGCGGAACGGAGGCCCCAAGGCAATTTTAGCAAGGCACGAAGCAGGTGCTGCATTTATGGCAGATGGCTATGCGCGTGCAACAGGTAAAATAGGGGTCTGTTGTTCAACCTCGGGCCCAGGTGCAACCAATCTGATTACAGGGGTGGCAAATGCCTATGCAGACAGCATTCCTTTATTGGTGATAAGCGCACAACCCGCTATAGATAAGTTTGGCTTAGGTGCCTTTCAAGAAGGTTCGTGTACCGGTATTAACACCGTGGCTATGTTTGAATCGTGTACACGCTACAACACCTTAGTGTCGCATTCTGCCCAAATCGAAACTAAATTGCTGCAAGCGATTAGCTATACCAAGAGTAATCGCCCTGGCCCAGCCCATTTGAGTATTCCGCTTGATATTATGCGCGCCAAAGTTGAGCCTAGGTATGGCGAACAGCATCTAAGGGCGTTTATTAACCACGAAGTTGTTACCAGTAGCCAAGGTTTAGACCTGCTACTCAAATACTTAACGGACGCAAAAAAAGTGACTTTTGTGGTGGGCGAAGGCTGTGCTGGTGCCATTAAACAGTTGCTTGAATTAGCAGAGCAGCAAAACTGGCTAATGGTGACCACGCCAATGGCGAAAGGTCTTATCTCAGACTTTCACCCTTTATATAGAGGCGTGTTTGGTTTAGGCGGCCATGAAAGTGCCCGAGATGCCCTGCTGCCAGAAAATGCAGACTACGTTGTAGTGGTTGGCACCGCTTTAGACGAAATCACCACGGG
>TARA_R110002073_G_scaffold160172_5_pt1 | contig 13934 bp, 4 predicted proteins | sample TARA_R110002073 | Tara Oceans TARA_R110002073 (sample SAMEA4397174) | marine metagenome | biome: Polar Biome; feature: [DCM] deep chlorophyll maximum layer (ENVO:01000326); material: water (ENVO:00002006), including particulate matter (ENVO:01000060) such as... | depth 40 m
TCACGAACGGTGGCCGAAGAAAGCCAAGCCGAAGGCATGTCGCAACACCCAACCGCCAGCCCGCCGTACTTGCTAGATCACCTGCGGCTGCCACTGAGTGTGGTGAAACAATAGGGGCACTTTCTTGCGCTCGCTCCGCTACAAAAGTGCGAACTTGGGCAAAATGGGTCCCTTGTTCCTGCATTTCATGGTTAGATGATTCCAATTGCATCAATTGGACGATTTATTCTAAACGTATCGAGAGGGGGGTGCGGCGACTCCGTGTCGACGCTGTCGAGCTGCCAATCCTAAATTCGATGTCGCGCGAGGAAAAAGCGGTCGCTCTGGCCACACCGACCAATCTTAGATGTAACGATACAAACTTATGACTGCGATCCTAAATCCCCTAAAACGCCACCGTGCAGCGGCATCTTCGATCGGGTTGCGATGGGTGGGCGTATGCGTGATCTGGATCGCATGCGGAATCAGCACCAGCATGGCTCAGGTGCCACAGTCGCCTGGTGCCCCATTTCCTCAAGGATCGTTTCCTCAAGGACCGGGGGCAGGGAATTTCGCTGGCGACACACCGCCCGGAATTGCTCAACCGCCCGGTGCCACTCAACAACCCGGTGCCACTCAACAACCCGGAGTCGCTCAACCTCTCGATCCGCTGCAGGATTTTGGCGGACCGGCTGGAGGCGATTTTGATGCATCCCAGTTTGACAACAATCCAGGATTCTCGGACTTTGGAGCCACGCGAGGTTCGTATTCGTTCGATCCGACGATCATTGGCGACTTCTTTGGCGGCGGTTTCTCGAGCTTCCAAGGCACGCAAACGGTCACGTTTAATCAATTGTTGCCGGGTAATATTCAGTCCGGCGGAGCCGGTTTGCCCAACTCGGTTATCGCGTTTGAAGTCGGCGGCGACTTTCCCCACGACGATATCTTCACCACGGGCACGGGCTTTGACAGTTCCGGAAACGGCAGCATCGACACCTTCTTTCTGGCCGAGCCGCTACCGACATCCGATGCTCCAACGTCTCCCGGTCCCGGATTCGTCTTCGACCCTAGCACGGCAACCGCGGTTCACGCGGGCGGTGCTGCAAATCCTCCGCCGGGAACTCCCATTATTTACACCGATGGCGACAACTGGTTTGTCACCTACCAATACAACGGCGCGGTGGGCGGAAATCACACCGAGTCGATCCCTGTCCCTGGGCCGGGCGTTTCCACACGACGCGTCAAGGTCGCAGAAAACTTTTCACCCGTCGTTCGTCATCGTGCCTACCTGAACTACAACTTTTTCAACGACGCTTTTGGTGGCCTCGGCGACATCAGCCGTTACACGCTCGGGATCGAACATGTTCTGCTGCAGGATCTGATCTCGGTCGAAGTCCGATTGCCGACTGCTGCCACCTACGGCAGCACCCAAACACTCGGAACACGGCAAGATCGCAACTTTGAAATCGGAAATCTGACGATCATCCCCAAAGGCGTTCTACTGTACGACCGCAACTATGTCTGGAGTGCGGGGGTTGGCGTCAGCGTGCCGACGGCCGACGACACTCGGCTGCGTAGCAACGGACAAGACTTGTTAGTGGTTGAAAACGAAAGCGTTCACTTGCTGCCGTTCACCGGCTTGATGTACCGCTACAGCGACGACCTTAGCTTCCAAAGTTATATGCAACTGGATATCGCGGCCAACGGCGACCCGATTCGCGGCAATCGCGTCGGCGACACGCTTCCACAGATCGGTAAGTTCAACGATTCGACCTTGATGCATCTTGACATTGCCGCAACAAAGTCGATTTATCGAAATCGCAATCGCAACTCAGGTTTCATCCAGCAAGCTCTCTTTAACACCGAGTTGCACTACACAGCGACACTGCAAGATTCCGACGTGGTTTCTGCTGGCGGGCTCCGCTACGCCAACCTGGCCAACCACTTTAACATCGTCAACGCAACCGCAGGTCTACACCTTGTCCTTAGCGACAAATTAGTGGTGACGCCCGCAATGTCGATTCCACTGCGTGACGGGCTGGACGAACAGTTTGATTACGAAGCGATGGTGCAGATCAACTATTTGCCGTAGCAATGGGGAAGCCCCGAGATGGGGAAGGCCCGACAAAGAGTGCTGCGTCGGGACGTCGCAAACACGTTCGCACCGCTTGATCGAAAGTCTTGGCAATTTTCGCTACGTGTGGGAGCGCTCGGATGACGAAGACGAACTGTACCATCCATCATTGACTGCAACCCCACGAATCGATGCCGCTGTTCTCTAATCCTGCCCCACGTCAACGCAAAGCGTCGCACTGGATCGCCTTGCCGATAACAGTCGCATTGATCTTTGCCGGCGAATGCGGTGCTCAGGGGATCGTCGCCCAAACGCCTCCGACTCTCGACCTTCCCACCGCAGAAGCAGGCAGTAACGCAGGCAGTAACGCAGGCAACGATTCAGGCAACGCACAACCTGAACAAGTGCAACCGCTGGCCCCGCTTCCCGACTTTAGTGCCCCGACTGCGGGCGACTTTGATTCGTCGCAATTTGATGCCAATCCAGGATTCTCGGACTTTGGAGCCACGCGAGGTTCGTATTCGTTCGATCCCACGATCATTGGCGACTTCTTTGGAGGCGGTTTCTCGAGCTTCCAAGGCACTCAAACAATCACGTTCTCTCATCTGTTGCCCGGAAATATTCAGCCCGGTGGCAGTCCCGGTTCACCCAACTCGATCATCGCGTTCGAAGCCGGCAACGACGTACCTCACAACGACATCTTCACTACGGGCACCGGCTTCGACAGCTCAGGCAACGGCTCCATCGACACCTTCTTCCTGACCGAACCGCTACCCACCTCGGACACTCCAACCTCGCCGGGGCCCGGGTTCGTGTTCGACCCGAGCACGGCGACGGCCGTTCATAGTGCCGGCGCGGCGAACCCGCCTTCGCAGAACGATTCACCAGCCATTTACTTTGACGGCGACAAGTGGTTTGTCACTTACAGTTACACTGGCGAAGTCAGTGGAACCGGCACGACATCGATTCCCGTTCCCGGCCCTGGCGTTTCCACACGACGCGTCAAAGTCGCCGAGAACTTTTCTCCTGCGATTCGTCATCGCATCTATCTAAACTACAGCTTTTTCAATGATGCCTTCGGTGGCCTCGGTGACATCAGCCGCTACACGCTGGGAGTCGAGAAGGTTTTGTTTGAGGATCTGTTCTCGGTTGAATTTCGCTTGCCAACCGCTGCCACCTACGGCAGCACGCAAACCTTAGGAGCACGGCAAGACCGCAACTTTGAGATCGGAAATCTGACGATCATTCCCAAAGCGTTGCTGAGTTTTAGTGATCACTACATTTGGAGTGCAGGGCTTGGCATCAGCGTCCCTACCGCCGATGACACTCGGCTGCGTAGCAGCAGCGGGCAAGACTTGTTGGTCGTCGAAAACGAAAGCGTCCATTTGTTGCCGTTTTCAGGATTGCTTTACCGAATGAGCGAAGACGTTACTTTGCAAACCTACATACAACTTGACATCGCTGCCAACGGAGATCCCATTCGCGGGAACCGGATCAACAACACCCTTCCGGTGATTGGCAAATTCACGGATTCGACGTTAATGCATCTCGATGTGGCCGCGACACGGTCGATCTATCGCAACGGGGACCCAAACTCGGGTTGGATTCAACAAGCGTTGCTAAACACCGAGTTGCACTACACCGCGACGCTGCAAGAATCGGACGTCGTCACCGCGGGCGGACTTCGCTACAGCAATTTGGCCAACCACTTTAACATCGTTAACGCCACCGCCGGCATCCACTTGCTCGTCAATGACAAATGCGTGGTAACCCCGGCAATCTCGATACCACTTCGTGATGGACTGGACGAACAGTTCGATTACGAAGCGATGGTGCAAATCAACTACATGCCGTAGAAGCGGGAAAATCAAAACAGCCCCGCTGCGAAGACATCGTCGACCGCCGTCGTCAGCGATTTCTCGTCATCGTCGGTGGCAAACCAAAGGCTCTGCTCGCCTTGGCGAGATTCCACGCTTTGCCCACGGTTTTCATTCAGATGATTGATCACCAACAGTGCATCCATCGGCGACGTGGCACCATCCAAATTGACATCGGTAGCCGCCCGCACACGGGCCAATGATTCGCGGGCCAATGATTCGCGGGCCAATGATTCGCCTTCGGCGCTGCTTTGCCGATTGAGTTGATTGATAATCATCAACGCGTCATTCGCCGTGATTTCGCCACTGGCGTTGACATCCATTCGTGTTTGAGGGCTGAAGCCTGGCGTCACACGAGGGAAGGTGTAGTCGACACTAACCGAGTTTTGATCGACGACAACCGACTCTTCGGCCACTTGCAATTTCAGCACGGTGACCGTGCTTGGCAACAACGGATCGGGATTATTTCCGCCCACCGAGCGGCGATACAGGTTGGCCACGGCGATCTCATCGACGCCATCTTGGTCGAAATCAGCAACAGTCAAATCGATGGGATTAAAGACATCCTGAATCGATTTAACCAAGCTAAAATTACCAGCCCCATCGCCTACAAAGATCTCAATCACGTCATTGCTGTTGCTGGCGACAACAACATCAAGTTGCGAATCACGATTGAAATCCCCCACAGCAAGCTTGGAAGCCTTGGCTGTCACCGAGGTACTCGAAACGAGGCGAACTTGCCCGCCATCCAACCGCAGGACACGAAGCGTTTGGCGTTGATCCAGTGCCAATATTTCTTGCTGACCATCGCCATCAATATCCGCCAACGTCACATCGACATACTTGCTGGTCAAATTCGCATCGGATTGTCCATCGGCAAGCGGCGAGAAACTGCCATTGCCGTTGTTCAGTAGAATGCTGATCTCACTGCCGCTATCGCCACTGGACGCACCACTTTCAAACGTCGTGTCGTAGCCGATTCCGACGACGACGATATCGTTGTCGCCGTCTCCATCGACATCCCCCGTCGCGATCGATGTGATCTGCGATGCGTTGACCGACAATTCTTGAGGTGCGAAGCGTCCATCGGGCGCGAACAACGTCAATCCGGATTGGCGAAACGACGCGGCAACCACGGTGGGCAAGCCATCACCAAAATCGTCGACCGCGACATCGATCGCGCCGGCAGCGATCGGGAACGAATCATACGAATCGTTGCCAAAGTAGACTTGTCCTCCCTCGCTCGGCAGCCCAATCGCGGCAACCGCAATCAGCGGCGTGTCCGAACTGTTTGCCGAGGCAGGCGGGTAGGCGAAGACCGATTGAGGCCGATTGCCCAGCGTCACTTCACGCATCAGCGATAGGTTTCCACCAACCACATCGATCACGCTAAGCGTTCCCGACAAATCGCTGGCGACGATCATCTCGAGATCGCCGTTGCCGTCGACATCGGCTGCTGTGATCGAACGAGCCAACAATCCTGCGTCCAATTGGCTGCGAATGACTCCGGGGTTATCAGGAATGGTTTGGCAGGTCGCAGGAATTTCCGCCACGATCACCGCTTGACCACTGACCAAGCCCGAAAAGAAGTAATCCCCCAACAAATCGGTTTGCGTCTCTCGCTCGCCCGGATCAAAGGTGCGATCGCCATCGGCATCGATGAACACGCGTCCGCCGACGACGGCTTCGCCACTGTCTTCGCTGCCGTTGCCGTTGGCATCACAATAGACATGGCCGCCGACTCGCGTCGAGAAATTCAAAACCACGGTTCCCGTCGCCGTGTCGATCCCATCACTAAGCGTGTAGGTAAACGAGTCACTCAGCCCAACAAAATTAGGATCGGGAGTGATCGTGATGATGCCTCCGCTTGATACAATGGTCGCACCGGCAACGGTAGTCAGTGGCAAATCAACGATACTGAGGGTTTGATTGGTTTCATTGGCAGCACCGATGAAATCGTTCGCTAACAAATCCGATTCTTGGATGGTGAACACTTGCCGCGTCGCGACATCCACGACATCATTACCGGCGATTGGCGGATCGTTGACAGCGGTGATATTCACACGCACGGTCGCCGAAGCGGTTTGGCCTAACGAATTGCTGACGGTGTAGGTAAAAACGTCGAGTCCAAACTCATCGGCGCGAGGCAGGTAGTTAAGCCCGCTGCCGCCCGCGGCGATCGTCACAGTGCCTCGAGATGCCGCAGAGACGGTGGTGACCGTCAACGTGCCGGTGGGCAAGTCGTTGGCAAGCACATCGATAAAGGTCAACGGGTCGTCTTCCTGGATCCCCAACGGATTGTCATCGACTGCGGTAACGATAATTGGCGGTGGTGCGAGCCGTTCGAAAGCCCCGATATCGGGAAAGGCTTGGTTATCGCCATCACCGTCTTGAGGCCGCACGGTGCCCCGTGCATCGACCAGCACCTGCGTGTTGCGGGCGGCATCGATCGCTGGACTTTGCGGGCCAATTGCCCGGGTAAAGACCGGCCCGCCATTGTCTTGCAGTGGCCCCAATTGCGGGTCAGTATTGTTCCGATCGCTGGGATCATTGAACCCCATGCTTTGTCCGCTATCGAGATTGCCGCCCAACGAGACGAAGGTGCCCGGTAAAGCAATCCCGTCGCCGCCGGAAAAGAGACTCGCCTGGATCGAAATCGGTTCGCCTTGGGCAGCGATATTGGATCCCGAGCTCAGCGATTGATTATCGGCAATGGTCGAAAAGGTGATCGCGTGCTGAACGCCCGGTGCACTCGCGCCCACCGCGATGCCGCCACCTTGCAGCCCTGATTGGTTTCCTGTGATGGTGACGTTGGTCAGATCAAAACCGGCGTTGTCAAACGCGAGCCCACCACCATCGCTTCCCGATTGATTGCCGGCAACGGTCACGCTTGATGCGGTCAAGATCGGATTGCGTTGGTTGCCGAGCAATCCGATACCACCGCCGCGGCCCGCCTGAGCGGTATTGGACGAAATCGTCGAGTCGGTGATCACCAGATCGACATCGGCTGCTCCGATCCCGCCAGCTTCGCTCATCGAAACATTGTTGGTGATGGTCGACGCGGTGATCGTCACCTGCTGAGTCACTGAGTTGCTGACCGCGCCGATGGCACCGGCCCCAGGGGTTTGTGGCGTGGTGGTTTGATTGCCATCGAGCACCGAATCTTCGAGCACCAGATTGACATTCACCAGTGCGATCCCGCCAGCGGTCGGTGCTTCGTTTTGGCGAATATCGGCATTACGAATCGTCACCGTGCGGTTGGTATCAGGATCAGCCAATACCGCAACGGCACCGCCTCCCTGATCAAATTGGTCGCCTTGGCCGAGCACTTGGTTTTGCAAAAAGGTGGTGCCGTCGATGGTACCGCTGTAATCCACTGCTTCCAAACCACCGGCACCCGCGACCGCCGAGTTCGATTCGAACCGACCGCCGCTGATGCCAAACGAGAAATTGCTCAGCGCGTCGCCGAAAAGATACAAGCCTCCGCCGCCCGAATCGGATCCTAACGCTTGGTTCGAAGTGAAACTGGAATCGGTCACGGTGACCGATGATCCTTCGAAATAGACGCCGCCTCCCGAGTCGCCTGCTGCATTGTTGGCAACGTCGACGGTGTCCAAGATCAAGGACGAATTAAATCCGCGGACGTTAACGCCTCCGCCGAGCCCGAAATCGGTATCGGAATCTCCGGTGTCATTGTTTTCGATCGTCGAATTACGGATCGTCAGCGTCTGTGGCTGATCCGTGGTCGAAAAATCGATTCCGCCTCCATTACCTGAGGCAATGTTGCGACGGAGGATTGAATTTTCGATCGTCACGTTGACACCGGCTTGGATTGCGCCGCCGGAGGAGGTGAAGCCGGGAAATTGTGAATCTTCATCAGCGCGATTGTCTTGCAGAATCACATCACGCAATACTAACGAACCCGAACCAAAGATATTGATCCCGCCACCGCCAGAACCATCATTTGCAACCCCATTTTGAATCGTCAAATTTTCCATGGTCAACGTGTGGGGAGCACCGCTACCGAAAATATCGAAGCCTCGTGAGACGCCTCCGCCATCGATGACGACCGCATCCGGCCCGTTGCCAACACCGACAAAATCGAGATTTTGAGCTTCGAAAAGATCGAAACTGCCAAAATTCGGATCGATATTGTATGTACCTGCCGGGATCTCGATGCGATCCGGCCCTGGATTGCTGTCCGCGGCCGCAATCGCGCCGCGAATCGAACAGGTTCCGTTTCCAGGCGTCGGAGATGCGGCACAGAAACTGGACTGTGGATCGGTATCGACAAGTGTATCGACGACGAACGTCGCCAGCACGCGACGCGATTCAAGGGACTCGACCAACAGACGGCGGCGTGAGCTACGAGCAGCTCGCAGGGCACGACGCACGGAAAAACGGGACATAGATCGTCTCGGGGCTAATGAGTTCCCGCTAGGATAGGGTATAACGCTATTGTGAAGCTAATCGGTGGGGTAGGATGCTGCAAGTAAATTGCATGTCATCCTGCCGAGATGTCCCCTTTTTCAAAGCATTCTTTTAACCGAAATTCCCGCGAGGTCGTTGTAGTGAAATTTGTTGACGTGATTGTCAAATTGGGAGATGAGACGAACCACGTCTACAAGGCGAGTCTGCCGCTTGAGATCGGCCGGATGGATCATGGCGAAGAATTGCTGCGAACCCAGAATGTCGGCAATGGCAATTTCCGCCTCGCTGTCGCTCCAATCGACATGATCGGCGTTTCGCGGCGCTCGATGCGGGTCGAGGACAATGGCGACGGTGGTCTGCGGCTAGTCAATATTCATTCAACGAACAGTTTCCAGGTCAGCGACGAAAATCTGGTCGTTGGCCCTGGGCAATCGCTTTCGGTATCGGGCAACGTCACCGTCAAATTGCCTCAGCAATTGATGCTGACCTTTACTCTCAAATCGATGAACGCGCCGGTCGAATATGACCGATCCATGAGGACGCTCGAAGCCGTCGAATCGAGCATGACCAACGGCACGCAGGACGCACGTCTTGGCCAACTGAAAAACGAAACGAGCGACAAAAATCCCGCCGCTGTCGCCGTCAGTCTGGTGCGTCAGGCACTGACCGTGGTGCAAAAGGCCGCCGGATCAAACGAATTTTTCGAAGCGGCGGTGCGCGCGGTCGCCAACATGATCGAACTCGACCGCGCCTACGTGATTTTGTTTGAGAGCGATCACTGGACCGTTCGCTCAATGTTTTCGTTCGAATCGGATTCGTCGATCAACTTCACCGACAGCAAAACGATCGAACCGTTACCCTCGGGCAGCACCCGGCTGCTGGACAATGTGTTGCAGACGAAGAAGACGGTGATCTACGAACCCGATAGCTATCTGCAGACCGCAGGCTCGTCGATGATCAGTCTGGATCGCGCCGTTGCCGCGCCCATGTTCAACAAGGCGGGCGAAGTGATCGGGGTGGTTTATGGCGACCGCCGCGTCGTGGATGACCGCAGCAACGAACCGATCGGCGAACTTGAAGCAACGTTATTAGAAGTCATGGCCAGTGCAGTCGCCTCGGGTTTGGCACGCCAGCACGAGGAATCACTGCGAGCCTCGTTGACTCAGTTCTTCTCGCCCGCGGTGACCGATCGACTCGAGAAAAACGAAAATCTGCTGCTCGGCCGAGACGCTGAGGTGACTGTGTTGTTTTGTGACATTCGTGGCTTCAGTGCCGTATCAAAACGTGTCGGACCCGCACGCACGATCGAGTGGATCAACGATGTGATGACGGAACTGAGCCAATGTGTGATTGAAACCGATGGCGTTCTGGTCGACTACATCGGCGACGAATTGATGGCAATGTGGGGAGCCCCCGCACAACAACCCGATCACGCCCTGCGTGCGTGTCGTACAGCAAGTCTGATGCTGAAACAAATCGAACCACTTCGTCAGAAGTGGAGTGATATCACCAGCGACCAGTTCGGCTTTGGAATCGGAATCAACACCGGCGTCGCCCAGGTAGGCAACACGGGATCAAAGGTCAAATTTAAATACGGCCCGTTGGGTAACACCGTCAACGTCGCTAGCCGAGTGCAAGGGATGACGAAGGCGTTTGGGGTTCGGGTACTACTGACCTCATCGACACTCGATGAAGTTACGAAGTGCCAAGGGGCAGCAAGCGAGATCGTACTGCAGACACGTCACTTGGCGGACGCCAAACCGCTCGGGATCAACGAAGTCGTGACGTTGTACGAATTAAATCCCGATGCCGACCCTAATTGGCAACAGTTGCGGCTGAGTTATGAAAAGGCGCTGGACTGTTATCACAAAAGTGACCTTGCCGGTGCTGCCAAGGAACTCGCATCGCTGGTTTACAAGAACGCCAACGATACCCCGAGTGTGTTGTTGCTGGGCCGAGTCGTTGACGCATTAACGCACAAGAAAACAGTCGTCGATCCCGTGTTCGTTTTCGATCACAAGTAGAGGGTGAGCCGCGACGCGTGAGCGGCCGGGTTTTTAGCGTTACCCGATGTCTTACGTCCCGCGACTGACAACCGCGTTACCCGATGCCTTACGGCCCACGGCTCACAAAAGTCGAAACTCTTGGCGACTTTCGCGACGGCCAAGCCTAGTCCGAAATTCGGAAGCGAACGCCACCGAGTTCCTCGGGAAAATCGAAGACCTTGGAATCAAAGATGTCGTCACTGGTGAACCAAGGTTTGCCGTTGGGCTGACGATACATCTTCTCGGTCTCGGTCTTGTTCAGCGGACGTGCTCCGATGCGGCCAAAGACTGCGATCTGATTGCCGCTCTCATCGACCGCACGATCACGGTCCATCCCACGGCTGATCGCTAACGCGTGTCCGTTCTTTGGCAACTTGTAACTGGCGACCAGATACGGCTGCGGACGAGGACTAAAGCCATCGTTTCCGTGCACCTCGGGACTCGTTAACTGGATCACTCGCAAACCGTTTTTACCATCGGCGACGTAGGCAAATTGGCTGACGTTGGTAATCCCAAGCTGGACATCGTGCGCATCGTTGATGCAACCGTTCGCGTCATAGATTTGATCCACATGGGCACGTAGCGGATTCTCGACATCCAAAATCGCGAGTCCATGTTTTCCAGCGGCAACATACGCATAAGTCCGTGCCACGTAGATGCCATGCGCATCTTGCAGTGGAACGTGATGAACCACGTGCGGGTGGGCAAGATCGGTGCAATCAAGCACCTTCACCCCTTCTTTGTCGGTGACAAATCCGTATCGGAACTGAACTGCGACGCGGTGCGGGTGCTCAAGTTCTTCGTGCCCAATCACGCTGGTGATTTTCGGTTTTGTGGGGTCATCCAAATCGACCACCACCAGCCCTTCTTCGCAACAGATGTAGGCATACGTCCCGACGATCGAGATCGATTCGGCTCCGTCCAAAATCCCATCCGGATTGAACGTTAACGCTCGTTCCAAAAAGTTGTTCAGCGGATTGCCGTCCAGCAGCGTCCCGGCACCGACCAAGATCAGACCTTCTTCTTTGTCAGTCACATAAATGTAGGCATAGAGCGGATGCACTGCGGACTCTTCATTCGCAGGATCTTGTTTGCGAGTCGGATCGGGTGCAATCGTGCTCGGTGCAGCGACGCCGGTAGCATGCTTGGTTCGCACATAGAAGCGTTGTCCCAGCGGCGAGACTGGCGCGGTTGTGATCCGCTCGCTAAACGCCTTGTGATCGATAAACGCGATGTCAAAGACGCGGAAGCCACCTTCACCACAGGCGGCATAAATGTACTCGCCACGATGCTGCAGATCTAAAATTTCTGGCTTGCGATAACGCAGCGATAAGGTTTCTAAGATGTCACGCCCCGGATGCTCGTGGCTGTGTTCGAGTTCGCGGTCGTGCTCGAGATGTTCTTCGTAGTTGTCTGGATACGCAAGCTGATGCAGCGAGCTTCCGATCACCGCCTGCGGCTCGGTGGTCTCGGTCACCACAACGGCTTCAAAGCCGTGCTCACCCGCAGCAACGTAACAGTACTTGCCAATAAAATTGGTGTAGCCCGTTCCTTGCATCAACAACTGAGTCATGATCGCGTTGTTGTCATTGGCGGCCGAAAGGTGGCAGTCGGTGCAGCTCTTCGTTTCGTAAACCCCGCCGTGGCCAGGATCGGTTTCATTGATCAATCCGGCCCCACCGCGAACCGTATGGGGAACATTAGTGCTGAACGCAATGCCGCTCATTCCATCGCCGCTAATCGTTTGTTGCTGCGTGTAGATCGCTTCGCGGTTGGCGTTGTAGCTGGTCACGTGAATTGCACAGCTACTGCGTGCCGGACCGATTCGATTTCCCGTCACCGTTCCATCGCGAGCGAGCATAAAGACATCGTCGCGTAACGTTTGAAAGTTATAGCTGGTTCGGTTTCGCGTGACGTCGCCTTCGTTATGAAGTTCCGGCGACTTGATGTTGGCGCGTTGTGGCAAATGGCATCCGAAACAACTCGGGTTCCACGAGCTATGGCAAGCGATGCACGACATATTTTCGTTGCGATGGGCACACGCCAATAGATCCTCAGTGCTCGTGCCGCCCCAAGTCGGACGTCCATCGGCGCCCATCCGTACCGTCTTGGCGGCGTGCGAACGCGCGTTGTAGTCAGGATGGTCCGGACGAACGGTATCGGCCGTTTGTTTGACTTCCCAAAACAGATCCGGTTCAACGGTACTGCGTTGGATCAATCGTGGCGGTTTTCCAGGTTCACGCAAGATCTCGAAGCGTGGTTTGTCAAAGGTGGTGCCGAGCGTCAACAGATTCGTGCCACCTTCGGGCGCCGCCGGACCGCTGGTTGGCAATCTCGCCACTTCACCAGCCTCGAGTTGTTTGTCGACTTTTTCGACCAGCGATTCTTCGGCCGTGCCGTGGCAATCAATACATTGAATCTCGATCGCCGCGCGGACTTCGCCATACAGTTTCGTATTGCCGTGACTGTCTTGATAGAAGTGACAATCGACACAGTGCATCCCTTTTTCCATATGGATGTCCTGCATATGAACCGGCGCATCGGGGCGGCAACGTCCAACCTCTTGTTCGGTGGGCGTGGACGGTTTGACCGCCTCTTGAAGTTGTTCGGTCGACACCTCGGGTAGCGGATCGTTCTTCCAATCCAACAACGTGCCGTGACGGTCTTTCTTGAACACCGCTCGGTATACCCAGCCGTGACCATGGAAATCCGCGAACTGGGTGTGCCGCAAATGAGGATTCAAATCGCTGACGTTGGCTAGGAATTCAGGGTCGCTCCAGTGCCCTCGCGCGGCCGCTTCGTTCGGGTTGGACTCAGTCGCACGCATGTACTCTTCGGCGGTCAATTCCTTTTGTTCTTCCGGATACATCAACTCGCCATCGGTTTCGTTATCCCACCACATGTAACCGAGATAACTGTTCAACACGTTGGTGCCGGGGTGAATGTGACACACCATGCACTGGCTTGTCGGCATTCGCAATTCGAATTTGTGTTGGATCGGATGGCCGGGTTGATCCTTGCGAATGGTCGGGTCGATGTATTTGACCCATTCATCTCGCTCGGCCGCCGCGGTGCCATTGTTACCGTACTTTGCCAAGAATCCGCTGGCGGTGGGACTGCGATCGTTCGCGTATAAAACGTGACACGCGCTGCAACCGCTACTGCGGTAGTCGCCAGGGTGGTCATTGGTGCCGAGAAAGTTCAGTGTCGGATCGAGCAGTCGTGTTTTTGCCAAACCGATGTAGACAGGGTCGGTCCGGTTTTCGGTTCCCAGCCCCCGCAAACTCAATCGTTCACGTGGACGACCGGGTTCTTCGAGTCGTTCGGGAATCCCGATCTCGGGCCGAAAGCGGCCGCCGCGTTCAAAGATCCGCAGTACGTTACCGGGCTGGCTGACCTGATACGGAATCAACGGGTTCAGCGACGCCAGCACGCCCTTGTGCCGCATTTCGTATTCCGTCGGCGGCGGTACGGTTTGCATGATCTGAGGCTTGCCGTTCATGCTATACGATTCGCCATGCTGAGGTC
>TARA_R110002073_G_scaffold21723_4_pt1 | contig 13923 bp, 24 predicted proteins | sample TARA_R110002073 | Tara Oceans TARA_R110002073 (sample SAMEA4397174) | marine metagenome | biome: Polar Biome; feature: [DCM] deep chlorophyll maximum layer (ENVO:01000326); material: water (ENVO:00002006), including particulate matter (ENVO:01000060) such as... | depth 40 m
ACTACTAAATAACTGTAGTCCTTCTGTGAATCCTGAATAGACCGCTAAAGCTTTTGCAATACTGCTCCTGTCCTTACTTGACACTTTAATACTGTTAATGTACTCATGTTTATCGGCCATAGCTTCGTACTCTGAGAAAGCTTTATATTCAATCTCAGGCATACCTACAGTGTCCAACAGAAGGCTATAAGCATGTTGATGTATAGACTCCATGTTGTTAAAGGCTCCCATCATCATACGTGCTTCAGGTTTCTTAAAGATACGCATGTAACGATCTACATAACCTGTGCTAACGTCTACATCAGACTGAGTAAACAGTCTAAATATTTGTGTTAATAAATTCTTTTCTTTATCGTTTAAGTTTAACCAATCTTGTACATCGTTATGTAGTGGTACATCCTCTGGGAACCAATGCATTTGGTTCTGTTGCACATAGTAATCAAACATCCAAGGATGATCAAACGGCTTATAGTAATCCCTTGTTCCTGTTAAACTCATTAATTCATTCCTTGTACAGTGTTAAGTTTTTCTTGCGCGGTTGATAGTGCAGCTACTAAATCATCTATATCTTGAACTATGTCAGGATGTTCTGCTACTGCTACTGAGTTATCCAAATAGTTTTTAAGATTAAGTTGAATGATTTCAATCTCTGATTCATATCTAAGCTGTAAAGCTTTTAAGTATGGGTTCATATTATTCTCCTTCTTCTACCATCGAGGCTTTAATATCGTAAGCCGTTAACTTATCAAAAGATAATCTCCAATCTAAAGAACTTCTGATAAACTCTTCGTAAGATACGAACTGTTTTGTTTCACTTATGTAGTACTGTGCATCTTCTACACTCATAACCTTTCTCCTAGTTTATTATTAATTTAATTTATATTTACCACTTATTAATTATGTTAGCTATTATAAAAAAACAAGTTACAAAATTAACTACAACAATAAATGTTCTTAAAATTGCTATAGCATTGTCATGTTCTATTGTTTTATCGTCACTAAAACTTCCTATGGTATATTTCCATATTGTCCAAGCCTTATCCTTCACAGCTAAGACACTCCATGTCTTCCAAGTTTATTCTTGGTATCCTTATGTTTACATTCTCAGTAGCTCTTGCTGCATCTGATCTTAAGTAGTATAAAGACTTAAGCTTATTAGCTCCAGCCCAATGTACACTGTTAACATAATCAAGATAAAGATCGTGGACTTCTTGTTCTTCCGTAGCTTTTGGAAAAGTAAAGAAAAGATTGACGCTTTGACTTTGACAGATGTATTGTTGTCGTTGGTGTGCATGTTCAATAATCCATAATTGATTTAACTCAGGCGCGGTTCTAAATATTTCTTTTTCTTCTTCAGATAATTCTTCAAGATGCTGAACAGAACCTTCATGAGCAGCAATATCTTTCCAAGTGTTCTCATTATTTATTCCTTTCTTTTTAAAAAGTATTTCGAGGTATTTGTTTTTAACTTTGTAACTACCTGTAAGAGTTTTGTGGGTAAAAACATTAGCCCTTTGTGGCTCAATACTAGGGCTAGTTCCACCGCATATAATACTACTACTAGCATTAGGAGCGATAGCAAGAAGATGACTATTCCTCCTACCACTCCCAACCATATCAGGAGCTTCCCCACGTTCTTCAGCCAAGCGAGTACTAGCTCCAATAGCTCTTTCTTTGATGTGGGAGAATGCTCTATGATTGAAACTTGTGGCGTACATACTCTCAAAGCAAATTCCCCTGCGCTGTAGGTAACTGCAAAAGCCCATCGCCCCAAGGCCAATTGCGCGTTCTCTATATGCTGAATAAGCGGCCTTTGTAAATCCTTTGTTAGTTTCTTTGACATAATTTTTAAACCTCTCGTAATTAGCATTGTACTTACCCATACTATTTGTGTCTACTGAATGTTCGATGAAGTGTTCTAATACATTATCTAACATAGTGATCATGTCATCTATAAACTCTTCTGAATCTTTCCAATCGTCAAAGTATTCTAAATTAACAGAGCTTAAACAACAAACAGCAGTACGCTCATCATTAGTAGGCAGCGTTATTTCAGAACACAAATTACTTTGTTCTACTTTTAGTCCTAGATCTTTTTGTTCTTGAGGTAGTGCTTCGTTACATCGATCAATATTTACAATATAAGGTTCACCTGTTTCTGCTCTGGTGTTGATGGTCTGCCACCAAAGGTCACGCGCTTGTACTATTTTAACTGCTTCATTTGATTTAGGATCTATCAATCTCCACTCAGTATTATCTTGTACTGCTTTTAAGAACTTATCATTTACTGTTACTGCATTGTGTAAATTTAAACACTTACGATTTAAATCACCTCCAGTAGTCTTACGCATATTAATAAACTCTTCTATCTCTGGATGAGATATGTCCATGTATGCTGCGTATGATCCTCTTCTTGTTACTCCTTGATTGAATGCAAGCATTTGAGAATCTACAACATGCATGAACGGGATAGAACCAGTAGATTTACTGCCGTTAGAAGTACTAACACCATTGCTGCGAACACTAGACCAGCACCCACCAATGCCTCCACCTCCGCTCGCCAGCCATATGTTCTCATCATAATGCTCAGATAAACCAACCCGTGAATCAGGCACAGAATTAAGAAAGCAGCTGATAGGGAGGCCGCGAGAGGTTCCTGCGTTAGAAAGTATAGGGGTGCTAAACCCAAACCAATGATCACTTGCGTAGTTATAAAGTCTTTGTGCAAGATTGAAGTCAGTAACATTTTTATAAGTCGCGCAATATGTAGCGGCCCTAGCAAAAGCTTCTTGAGCATGAGTCTCTTCCTCCCAGAAGTATCTGTCTTTAAGTGTGTCTAAAGAAAAATTAGATAACTGTTTCTCTTTATCATAATCTATTTCAACTCCTAAATAATATTGTTTACCTTTCTTGTTTGTGTTTTTTATAGTCATGTTCGTATTCCTTTTTACCTTTGTGTTTGTCCTTTGCTTTTCTTTTCTTATCAAACTTTTCCTTACGCTCTGCTTTACGATCCCAAGACACCTTAACTCTCCTTTAAAAATACCACATAGATTCTTTCTTTAAGAATTCTTCAAGCCTTGCTTCATACCAATCTGCTTTTTGTAAATCTTCGACTGGCTTTCCTTTGTATCTAAATCTCCATCGATACTTAAAACTATTACCACGTAAGTATCCTATGTATTCATCTGGTGTAAGCATAGCTTCAATAGCTTCAATGCATTCTACTTTCCCTGAGTTATAATGAACAGGACTATTGACATCATCTTTAAGTTGTTCAGATACATTTTTAATATGATCTCTAACATGGTCAAACTTTTCTTTGTCTTTCAAAATATCTGTTTCCATTTTATCATCTAAAGCATTAATACTTTCTTGATCTGATACTCCTTCCTCATTGTAATTATCAGGATCTTTTAGATTTTGTATACGTCTTTTGTTGTAAGCGTCCCATTCTTGTGGTGATACATTGTCGATACTCATCTTATTCTCCATTGTGAAACTCTTGCCATTCAGGGGGAAATGATTCAGCACTGAACCATCTAAAGTTATGTGAGTCTGCCCATTCTGCATGAGATCTTTTAGTACCATCTCTCCTTCTCTTAGATCCCGGCATAGGAGCAGAAGGATTAGCAAAGATAAAGACTAACTCAACATCTTTGGGTAACATCTTAGCTGCCCACACATACTTGTTATGTTCTTGAAAGTCCCAGAACCTACCCTTTGCTTCTATTATAATAAGATTTTTACCTATCTTTTTAAAGAAGTCAGGATGGTATGTATGTTCTACGATATATGGATAGGTTTTACCATGATGCCCCCATCCTTTGAGGACAGTATCATGTAATGTTTTCTCCCATTTGGAATCGTAGTCATTAGGTTTGTCTTTCTCAACAGGTCTTTTTACTCTAGGTTTTCTTGCTGCCATGTTAAAAGGTGTGCTTGGTAGAAGCTTCCTGTTGTTGATCCATAGCAGCCCACTCTAAATCTTGTAGAGTCACTGTATCTAAATCTATTTCAGGGTTGTTCTTATACATTCTTTTTAACTGCTTGCGAATCCATCTAGGAGTAAAAGGTACACAACGTACACCATAGCTAAGTGAGGTGTGGATGTCTCGATCAGGCATGAACTTCATAATGTTCTTTGTGTTGACCTGTTTCATCTCTTCTTCACTAACTAAAGTGCCTAACCATTGTACCAGAAGTTGCTCTGTTTTTCTACTTATTTTTTTAAAAGTTTGTGTTCTACTCATGCTAATCTTAATGATACCTCCTCTACTTTTGGTTCAGATATTACTCTAGTAAAATACTTTAAACCATTTGAATATTTAAATACTCTTAATCCTTGTCCATTGTTTGCATCTGACCAACACTTATTCTTATGAATACAATAAGAACATCCAACAGCAAGTCTTAGGTTTCCCTTCACTCCTTCTGCTACAGGTACGTAGCATCTATCAGGAGGTGTGTCTGACTGTATGTGTTCTTTGATCTCTCGTATCCTAGTTTTAATATTAGGTTTCTCTAAGTCTCCCGGCCTGAATAATGTAAGCTCCCCTGACTCTTTGTTTAGTGCAAGGAATCCTCCATTGCTTGTACCTTCTGCTTCTTCGTACCCCGCAAGCTGAGACATGTAACCAAATGGATCATCTCTAGATAGTGTGCCTTCTTTAAACTTCTTAAAGGCAAACCCTGAAGTAGTTTTAATATCAACTACCTCACCATCTATTACACAATCCATGTGTCCTAGTATGCCATCGACCTCTACTTCTTTTTGTTCATTCGTAACGTCATGTCCTGCTAGCTTGCTTAGTAGCAACACAACCTCTTCTAGCATGTGACCATATAGAAACTTGATGAACACTTGCGGTTGAGAGCGGTTGAATACAGGTAGATCTTCTTTAACATCATACCACAACTGCCTCATAGGACGGCCTACGTTGCTCATACGCAGCCCTTTGGCTTCCTTGTATGGGGTAGCCCAATGCTTTATAACGTCCTTCATACGCTCTCCAAAGTCTTCTATGGCCTCATCTGATATCTCTAAGTCCTTTTGTTCACACAAGCAGGACAGGGTATCGTAGATATCGTCTACTAAAGTGTCTAATGTTTTCATTTGTTTTCCTTTAAATAGTTTATTGCTCTTTTTAAAATGTCAATGTTGTCATCAAAACCACCTAAAGCTCTGTTACATTTGTGACATAACCATCCTCTAAAAGATTCTGTTTCGTGACAATGGTCTAAAACCCAAGAACCATTTCTTGTATTGCCTTTACCTTTAACATCTTCTTCTGAGCCAAGGCATATTGGACAAGCATAATTTTTTGAAGGAGGAGAATGTACAGATTTTAAATACTCTCTGACTTTACTTAAATCATTATTACATTTCCTGCATTCTGGTCTTAAATAATTTCCTCCTGAATGTGGGCTAAAACTACTTAAAGGCAAAAGAGTATTGCATTTATTACATTTTTTTTCTCCATTACCTAAATCAGAATGGTCATCATCAAACATTTCAAACTGTTTAGTGAGTTTCTGACCAGTTTCGTCCAACATTATATTCTCCATCAAGAGGACAGTTTAATTTAAACAAAGCACCTGCATCTATGATAGCTTGCACACCTCGCTTACCTACTTCTTCAGCTTGATCCTCTCGTACCTCTACCTGCCATTCATCGTGGACGTTAGCAACACACTGTGCATCCAAGTCCCTGATGTAGTAGGCGAATAGAACCAAAGCTTTCTTCATTACAATAGCACCTGCACCCTGCAATAAAGTATTTAAAGCAGAGTGTTCAGACCTGACCAATAACTTCCTACCATCTAATCCTTTTAAGTATCCTCTGTCTGCTGCTCTTGCAACTTTATTCTTAAGAGATCTAAATGATGGGAGATTATCAAGGAAATGTTCTCTAATTCTTTTTGCATTTGCTGTGCCTCCTCCAAGAATTGTAGAGAGTCGTTTGTCACCTGCCCCATAGCAAAGGGCGTATATGAAAGTCTTAGCCTGATTTCTTGATTCAAGACCTGCAAGTTTTTGATTAGCGGTGTGTATGTCTCCATTAATAATTTCATTTGTGTAGTCCTTATCGTCCATGTAATGTGCAAGCATCCTAAGTTCTAGACCTGACGCATCTATACCTACTAGCTTGTAGCCATCTGGCACAACCCAACACGCTCTGCACTCTTTACCATAGGGAGAAGAAGAGTTTGGTACTTGTGCCATATTAGGATCACGATGAGTCATGCGTCCTGTAACTGCACCATTAGCTATCACAAAGCCATGTACTCTATCGTCTTCCTCTACCGCCTTAGTCCAAGAATCTATCTGAGATAACCTCTTCTGGTGTAGCAGATAGTTATTAATAAGATCAGCTTCAGGTATATTCTTTACCGCGCTTAAGGTCTTCTCATTAACAATAGGTCTGCCGTTAACCGTGAACTCAGTAGGATTCCAACCAAACTCCTGAAGGTATTCTCCTATCTGTACTCTTGAGTTTAAATTAAAATCAATAGTACTAACTCTAGGTACAGGAGGACACTTAGTAAGACACCCTCCTGCTAGGTTAAGATTGTTCCTCAATATATTATACTCAGATTCAGTAAGCCTAGCACCCTTACCACTCCCAGAAGAGTTGATGTCAGATGTTTTACTTACCTTACCTGCCTTAGTTAATCGAGGATACAAATCTATTTTATCTATCTTAGGTTTAAAGACAGACTTAACCTGCATCTCTACCTTCTTAGCATTGGATCTTAGTTTAGCCATGAGCATCTCTGCTCCCTTTAAATCAAACAAGAACCCATACTTCTCCTGCTCCTTTAAGATCTTAGCTATGCTATGTTCCAAGGCAAGTGAATCCTTAGAGAATCCTTTTGACTCTTCGCGTAAAGCATAGAAGATCTTTTCATTTAACTCAACATCTCTGATACAGTAATCAAGCATCTCACAAGTGAACGCATCGAACTCTTTGAACTCTATCTTAGATAAGTTAAGTTTAGTACCCCATACACCCAAGCCATGACCGCCTTCTCTAGAGGGATTGAAGAGTCTAGATAACACTAACGTATCTATTATCTCCTTACCTTCTGTTAGATTAGGACGATCATATAGCTCCTCTATTACAGGGATGTCAAAGCCTATGATGTTGTGGCCTACCAAGTGTGTAGCTTCTTCAAGTAACTTGATACCCTCTTCGATCTGGTTAGGCCCATAGGTGTACAACTGTTTTGAATCAAGATCCTTAGCAACTAGACACCATACCTTAGTCGCTTTAAGATCATCTGTTTCTATATCAAATAGAATCTTCATAGTTATACAAACTCCAAGTTGATTTCTCCATCCTCAGTAGCAGAATTAGAAAGCTCATCTCCTGCTAATTCAGATAGCCTACCTGTCTCGTTGTCGTACAACAGATGAGTAGCTACACCAACGTCACCAGTGTATCTAGATTTAAGTATCCTTACCTTAGTAGTACTCGACTCTATAGGATCATCTGATTGCTGGTTTCTCTCAAGGGATAGAATTGAATCAGATAGTTGGGCTATGCTTTGACTACCTCTGATGTGGCTCACACTAGTCTCTACGCCATTCTCATGCCCTCTGTTACCATCTATACGTCTTAGATGAGAAACAAGTATAAGACCTACTCCTGTCTCTTCTACGAGGGATCTGAGTCTGGTCATAATAGAATCAATAGTCCTTCTTTCATCACCATCTACACTACCAGACACCATCATATATAAATGGTCTAACACAATCCATTTACAATCACACCCAATAATCATATACCTAAGCTTACTGAATATAGCATCAATCTCGTTAGCTCCAAAGTGAGCATGTATCCACACTCTATCTTTGTTCTTGCCAGTGAACACTGTCTTAAAGTAATCAGTTAACTCTTCTTCAGTGTACTGATTTCTAATACGATCAATGTGTAACTTGGCATCCGCTTCTATAGATACAATACCATCCATAGTTCTCTCTTCGTTTTCCTCCAGAGCTATGATGCCTACGTTATCATTGGTATGATTTATGATCCAGTGTTCCAACTCCCTAGTCACAGATGACTTGCCTAAGCCAGTACCTCCAGTAAGTAAAACAAGTTCACCCTGTCTTAATCCTTCTAGCTTATTGTTCAAGCCTTCCCAAGGATAAGGGATAGACTCCTTCTTCTCACGCTTAATGAATTTACTAAGGTTCTCTGAGACATTGACTACGCCACTAGGAGTATAGGTCTTAGCTTCCCACCAGTATTTCACATAGCCTGACTGCTGATGCTTGGCTAGCATTTCATTGGGATCTTTAAACCCTTCTGGCAAAGACATGATCTTAGCCTTGCTTGGTTTAAGTAGTCTAGCTGCTCTCTTTGCAGCCTCTCTACCTGCCTTGTCAGCATCGAAGCAGATGATCACATTATCAAATGATTCTAAGAACTCGATTGAGTTTTTGATATCTCTCTCTGCTGACTGAGCACCACTACGAATAGAGACTACAGGCCATTTAGATCCCAACATTTCGTAAGCAGCCATAGCATCGCATTCACCTTCTACTACTGTGATGTACTTGCCGCCTCCTTTGAATAGCTGTTCTCCAAATAGACCTGCCTCTTTTAGATTACCTTTAGAATAGAAATCCTTAGAGCCTACAACTCTAGTCTTGGTTCCTATTACTTCCATCTCAGCGTAGTAAGGGTAGATGTGCTTGACTACCTTACCATCTGAACCTCTTGTGGATCTTACTCCAAACTTGGTAGCAGTAGCTAAACTGATACCCCTATCATCTAAAGCATAGAAATCTCCTTCCTGTTCAAAATTAATTGGTTCACTGTTAGTGGTGACAAGACTCATTGGCGAATGCGTTGAATCTTTTTCCATCGTGCTATACTCCTGTTCACTGAATGATTTGCCACAAGAAAAGCAGTAAGCCCTCCCGTCATCATCGACACAGAGGGCATCACTACTTGGGCAACTTGGGCAAGGAAGATGAAGCTTAACAAAAGCCATCTGTTTATCTCCTATCTAGTTGCTTTCAGGTGCAGCTATCTTAGCCTCCTCATCTAAGTTCGCTTTTATAATTGAATTGTATTGAGCTTGAGCGGCTCTTAGATGACCCATCTCAATCTCTGCTTGACGCAAACCATTCTGCTGTAACTGAGCCAACATCATGAAAGCTTGTTGAGCTTCTTGGTTGAGCTTGGATACATCATAGTCCACATCCTCATTACGATACACCGCCTTTGGTTCTGCTGGTGTGGGTTCTGCTTCTTCTGCTGCTTCTGCCATTTTAAAATGCTACCTCCTCTGGTTGTAGTTTAGCGGGGGTTATTCCCTCTGACCTCTCAATCAAATCAACTATCTGAACTGCTTGAAGTAGGGGTCTAGCTACCTTCACTTTGTCACCGTAGTTATACTGTGACCACTGAACATTTATGGTAGATCCATTACCTATTTCTACATCAGGCATAGGCTTCTTCTCCATGTCCACTATAAGTGGCGGTTCCTTCTTCTCTCCTGTCCCTTTATTGAAAGCCCAATTAGCGAACTTAATAACTGGATCAGGTGTGAAGTTCTTTGAACCTGCTTCATGCATAAAGAAATCACTGATTCCTGCACTCTTGAAGGCGGCAAAGATCTCATCTGATACTGCTAGATTTAACTCATAGAAGTGATCAGTCTGATTATAGTTAGGGTGTGGAACTTGCAAGTGTGCAAAGTAACATTGACCTGTCACTATCGAGGGTAGTTTATCCATACACATAGTCTCCTTGTGTTGTTAAAAATTAAGATGTTAACTTCGATTGCTCTGTATTATACCACGTTATGAATGGAATGTAAATATCTGAATAGAAATCTAAATCAATTCCTTCACCGGGAGTTACCTTTACTTCTCCATTAGGTTGCGTTTGTGCAGACTTGATAAACATTTTATCTACATACATCTGCATTACAAAAGGTGAGCTAGTAAACTTAACGTATTGATGAGCAGTCATTGTAAAAGAATTGTTTGTCATGCGTTAACCTCCTGCTAGTTCAGAACAGAAATCACTGTGAAGCTGACCAAAACTATCTAGCCTCCAGCAATCTGTTTCTTGGCATTGCTGTCTTACGTAATGAAAGAACCTGTCTTTGTAGCTTCCTTCAGGTGCGGTAGCTTGGATGCCGTGTGACCAAAGCAATGCATACCTTTCTTCAAATTCAGATCCCCAATCAGCCATTGTATCTGTTGCACTCATTTAATATTCTCCTATAGTTGATTTAGAAGTACTCCATCCAACTGGATCTATTTGATAGGCATAAGCCCAATGACCATCAGATAAACTAACAACGTACTCCCTTTGTCTAGCGTGGAAAGACTCCCAACTAATAGTATTTATATACTTATCAGTCCCTTCATCCTCATTCCTTTGTATATCTGTTACCTTTGCTATCTCAGGTTTACCTCTACCCCAACATCCTCTATGTATAACCTTGTCACCTACATTAAGATCCACTAGCTTCTCCTTTTATATAGTTAGCGTAATCATTCAAAGCCATTTCAATTGCAGTTTCAGTAGACTTATTTTTAGGAAAGTAAAAGTCTCTATGCCCTCTAGGAAATTTAAGACCTGCGATCCTTACAGTATAAGCTACTGGAACTCCATTGTTTTTTACTACTCTGATAATTCTAAATGATTTATTCATTATGAACCCTCATTAGTCATGGACAGTTCAAAGTTACCTATTAATTCTAGAAGAGAATCATTCTTATCCTTAGAAAAGAAAGAGAACTCATGTTCAATGATATTCTTCTGACTAGTCACCTCAAAAACTGTTAGGTCAATATATTCTTGTGGGTTGTCACCATCAAGAAATTTCTTCTCCATCTTAATTCTATTAACTCGATGAATGTTCCCACGGTCTACAGATACTTCAATACTCATTAGCGTTACCTCGTTAAATAGTTTTAATAGTGTGAGCAGTTTAATATCATACTCAGGATAGCGACATTTGTTATGCGGCTAGCATCTCCTTAGCTGCTGAACGAACAGACACTTCTCTGTTGACTCTGGCAGAGATTATGTTGTTCTTAGCAGTCTTCCTTTGGATAGGCATGTGAGTACTCCAGTGAGTCATGGCATTGTAAGCAGCCCAATGAGTCTTACCTAACGTCTTTGTCTCTTGCTTGTACTGACCCCACAAATACATAAGACTCTGGTTTCTTGATACTTCTGAGTATCTCTCCTTATCGTTAATTAAATCACTAACAGATACTGAGTCACTTACACTAAGAGGAACCTTACACTTAGCAGCAAGAGCAAAGACATTGAACGCTTCCCTGTCAGAGATGTCATACCTAGTCCAACGCTTCCATCGCTCACCTTCTGCACGATAGTCTGATAACGCTTTCTGTAGCTTCCTTTGAGCGTGATCAATATCAAAGCTAGGTGTATGCTTCGCACTGTACATACTGAAGTTCTCTACGAAGGCTTGAGTGTTAGTACAAATAATTCTAATAGCACCTATCTGTATTACAGTGGGCCAGATGCCATTGAAGGATGTCCTTCCTGATATTTGGAACTGACTCTCATCTCCATTAGCTACCTCGATAGTATACTCAGGCAGAGTCATAGACACATAACCTAATGCACCATCAGCAGTTACATCTGATCTGATCTTGACACCAGCACAGTCCACACCTGAGTTCTTCAGCACGTTAGTCATACACCTATATAGATCAGAGTACTGACCGCCTTCAATACTATAGGAATTTTTACCTACAATATTAACAGCAGCATCTCCTCCTACACGGTGTATACCTTTCCTATCTGGATCAGATACTATGTTTCCATAGGAGTCTGGATAGTATATGGCTCTTTCTTCCATCTTTACATCTACTATTTCTGGTGTCTCTATTAAATCTAGAGGATGTGAAGAAGAAGAAGTAGAACGATAGTCATTTAGGTTTACTATATGTGTATCCATTTTAAATTTCCTTTTATTAAAATATTTAAATTTCTTTTTAAGAATAATTATGAATTAAGGGTAGCATACAAATGTTACAATTTGATGACACTCAATACAATTATCTATAAAAGATATGATTATTTATAACAACAGTAGGTGTTAACTCAGCAGACCAGTATGGTTTATCAATATAATTTGCGTGATACCACAAAGATCCTTCAGTCACATCCATGTCATCATAATTCAGTAGACGGTATGCTAGTATGTGACTAGCCAACCATGTCTCTGAGTCCGTAGGTATGTCATGCTTACCATCACAGTACCAACTGAATTGACATTTGTTTTTTCTTTCACCTCCTTGATGAACAACTTCACAGATTGTATTAGGAAACAACTTATGATTCCTACGATTAATAGTAACCTGACCAACAGCAATGCGTCCCGCTAGTGGTTGATTACCTGCCTCGAAATAAATGTTCCTAGCTAAACAAAATACTTCTTCATCTTCATCAGATGCAAACGCTCCACATGTAGTGAGAAGAAGAATTAAAAACACTAGTAACATCAATAAGTTATAGCGTATATCTCTTTTCATTTAGTACGTATCCTTCTCCTGTTGCTGGGTTGTATAACAAGAAAGCCATAACAAGATGCACACAAAGGACGTGTGTAATCATGTTTATAAACTACTGCTGGCTTGTTACAGTTAGGTTCTGAGCAAATTATATTACTCATCTTTCTCCCATCCATTTCTTTCACTATAGTCTCCGTTTTTCTGTCTGTCTATTCGCTCAACAAAATCGTGGAACACCTGCAATATTTCTGACATGGCTTCTAAAGAAACATCACAATAAGAACAATCAATAAGTTTCATCTCAAATCCACCAAGGACAAAAATTTCACAAGGATTTGTAAACAAAGCAACTCCACCATCCCCATCAAAGTAAAGTACACGACAGAACCAAGTCTCTTTGCTGACTACATAGTGAGAACCATTAAGATTATTTCTATGTTTGTGGTATTCATCCTCGCTAAGATGAAAATCCCTATAGACTTTATTTACTTTCACTTTTCTAATCTCCTTCTTCCCTAATTATTTTAAATACACTGTCCTTTTCTAGTGTATCTAATTTCATAGAGGCCATCGCATCTTCTAAGAAACAACTAAGATGAAACAAAACCCCTGCATCTGTAGATGGATCATCATCGTCATCGTCTAATACGAAAATAACTTTTACATTCATTTAACATCTCCTCCTAATAATTCTAATAACTCTTCAGGTATACCAAACTCCATAGTCACACCTCCACTTTTAAAGACTGACTTATCTTTTTTATGGATCAATACTGGCTCCATGAAGCGGCCATTTATATCCTCTTCACCCTCATCAAACTGATTAGGTATCTGTACCCCAAACACTACCTCCTTCTCATCGAACACACCAATGTCCTCGATGCTGTTAGTAGTAGACCTAGAGAAAGTCTCTACGTCATCGTTCAAAAAAGAATCCAAGTCAAACTCATTGTCATTTGGGTTGGTCATAGTATATCTAACTCCTTATTTTACATTATATATGAGATTATCTTTCATTGTAACTTCTGCAAAGAATTCTCTCTTACCTGTTCCTTCTGGAAGAAAAGGTCTATTAGATCCTACAAAAGTCCCATCTTTTCTATATTCATTACCGAACATAGAAGTTTCAGTATACACTAAAGAATTACCTATGTTTTCTTTAAGTTCTTTTTTACTATTATAATTTAATATCATCATGTTTAACATCCTTATTGTGTTAGTTTGTTTTAGTTAGCTACGTAATCAAAATGCACCCGCGAAACATGGTGTGCATCTTCCCACTTCTTTGGATAGATATCAGCGATATGCTTACACCATCCATTCCAAAGTTTCTCACATCCTTCTCTCTGGCACAAGTCCAGATACAGTTTTATTTTCTTGAGTTGAGTTTCTGGTTTAGTCTT
>TARA_R110002073_G_scaffold4953_2_pt1 | contig 13918 bp, 10 predicted proteins | sample TARA_R110002073 | Tara Oceans TARA_R110002073 (sample SAMEA4397174) | marine metagenome | biome: Polar Biome; feature: [DCM] deep chlorophyll maximum layer (ENVO:01000326); material: water (ENVO:00002006), including particulate matter (ENVO:01000060) such as... | depth 40 m
GATGGCTGATTGCAAGCCAAATACCATTCCTGTTTCATGTATTGATATATCCATAAGCGATGATGGCGTAATTACTATGATGAATGATGGTAATGGTATTGATGTAGAGAAGCATCCTGAGTATAATATTTGGATACCCGAGATGATTTTCGGACATCTGCGGACTTCAACGAACTACGATAAAAAACAGAAAAAGATTGTCGGTGGCAAAAATGGTTTTGGTTTTAAACTCGTTTTGATTTGGTCTACGTGGGGGGAAATTGAGACGGTCGATCATATCAGACGCCTAAAATATACACAAACATTCGAAAACAACCTCAATAAGATTCACGAACCAGTAATTAAGAAGTGTACTAATAAACCGTACACGAGAGTATCCTTCAAACCTGACTACAAACGTCTCGGTATTGATGGTTTATCAGGCGATATGATGAGTTTGTTTTTGCGACGCGTGCATGATATTGCTGCTGTAACGAATAAAAATATTAAGGTAAAATATAATTCCGAACTCGTTCCTGTGAAAAATTTTCAACAATATGTAGATCTCTATATCGGTGCTAAAAGCGACAGAGCGCGTATTTATGAAGAATCTAACGACAGATGGGAATATGCGGTATGTTTGGCTCCAAGTGAAGAATTTACACAAGTCTCATTTGTGAACGGAATCTATACAGGGAAGGGTGGAAAACATGTAGAATATATCCTAAACCAAATCATCCGGAAACTTACTGCTTACATCAGCAAGAAGAAGAAGATTGATGTAAAATCAAACACTATCAAAGAACAGCTCATGCTGTTTGTCCGTTGCGACATCAACAATCCTACATTCGAGAGCCAGACGAAGGACTACATGAACACGCAAATAACTAAATTCGGTTCGACATGCGATGTGAGCGATAAGTTCATAGACAAACTTGCCAAAATGGGGGTGATGGATGCGGCATGTGCGCTGACCGAAGTCAAGGAGAAGAACACAGCGAAGAAAACTGATGGTGCGAAAACGAAGAGCGTTCGTGGAATCCCAAAGCTTATTGATGCGAATCTGGCTGGAACTGACAGAAGCTCGGAATGTACTATTATTCTTTGTGAGGGAGATTCGGCGAAGGCGGGAATCGTATCTGGCTTATCAAAAGACGACCGCAATATTATTGGAGTATATCCTATGCGTGGTAAGCTCTTCAACGTTCGCGGAGAAGCACAGAAACGTATCTTGGAAAATAAGGAAGTGAATGATATCAAGCAAATCGTTGGTCTTGAATCAGGAAAAGAATACACGCCTGAGAGTGCTAAATCCAAACTACGATATGGAAAGATTCTCTTCATGACAGACCAGGATCTGGATGGAAGTCATATTAAAGGTCTAGGTATTAACCTCTTCGACTCAGAATGGGAAACACTTCTGTCTATTCCAGGGTTTATTGGTTTCATGAACACTCCTATCCTTAAAGCCCGAAAGGGAAGTAAAGAACTTATATTCTATAATGATGGAGAGTATAACGCATGGAAGGAGGCGAACGATACAAAAGGCTGGAAGGTCAAATACTACAAGGGTCTAGGAACGAGCACAAGCAAAGAATTCAAAGAGTATTTCGCACATAAAAAGGTTGTGAGGTTCTCTAGCACTGGTGAAGGCAGTCGTGATGCTATTGACATGGTATTCAATAAAAAACGCGCCAATGACCGAAAGGAGTGGCTTTCAGGTTACGACCGAGAGTTATATCTCGATACTAACCATGAAGAGGTGACATACGAGCAGTTCATAGGACGAGAGATGATCCATTTCTCAAAATATGATTGTGACCGTTCCATTCCAAATCTTATAGACGGATTAAAGACGAGTCTTCGCAAGATTCTATTTACTGCGTTCAAGAGGCGCCTTACCAATGAGATTAAAGTAGCACAATTCAGTGGTTCGGTATCAGAAATTAGTTGCTACCATCATGGAGAGCAGAGTCTAAATGGAGCAATTGTAGGAATGGCGCAGAATTTTGTTGGTTCAAACAATATCAACCTTTTGGAACCAAAAGGACAATTTGGAACTCGACTACAGGGTGGCGAAGATTCAGCATCTGAAAGGTATATATTCACACAATTAACCAAGGTAACGCGCTGTATATTTCCAGAAGCGGACGATTGTGTATTAACGTATCTAAATGATGATGGGACACCTGTTGAACCAATTCACTATACACCAATTATTCCGATGATCCTTGTGAACGGTAGCAAGGGAATTGGCACAGGATTCAGCACAGACATTATGTGTCATAGTCCGTTGGATATAATTACCTATGTGACAGCTGCGATTGCAGGAAAAGATACAAGTGACTTAACTATTTCTCCATACTATGAAGGATTTAAGGGTACAATATCCCCCATAAATGACTCTAAATATCTTATCAAGGGTTGCTACGACATAATTTCCGAGAAGAAGGTTCGTGTAACCGAACTACCAATTGGAACATGGACTGATAACTACAAGCAACATATTGAAGATCTCATCGAAGGAGACTCTTCGAAGAAGGCAGGCACAAAAAAGAAAAAGAATTCTAGCCTAGTAAAAGACTATGTTGATATGAGCACCGATACTTCAGTCGACATAACCATAATCTTTGCTTCCGATGTTGTTAATGGTTTAGTGATGTCGGAGACTGAATACGGTTGCAACGCGTTGGAAAAGTTGTTGAAACTCTATACAACACGCACTACAACCAATATGCATATGTTCGACGAAAAAGAAAAACTGCGAAAGTTTTCATCTGCGAAAGATATTATTGATTACTACATCAATGTTCGCCTTGAAACTTATGTAGCAAGAAAGAAGCACCAGCTTTCTTCTTTGATGAAGGACGCTATGGTGTTGTCTAATAAGGCAAGATTTATCGCTTCTATATTGGACGGCACGCTTGACTTAAGGCGCAAGAAAAAACATGCGGTGAGTGAAATGCTACAAAATGCGAAATATGATGTTATGGACGAAGATGACGACTATAAATATTTAGTACGTTTGCCGATGGACAGCGTTACAGAAGAAAATGTACTTAAGATTATGACAGACAAGGAACAAAAGCTTGTTGAAGTGAATGTGCTGAAAGCAACTACAGAACAGCAGTTGTGGATCAACGAGCTCGATGAACTCAAGAGCGAATACATTCGTTATGCCAAATTGAGGATTGAAAGTAACAAACCTACTAAGGTTAAAAAGAAAAAGAAACTGAAACTTAACAAGGAATAATTATAAAGACGTATTGAATTATATAATTATTAAAACCATTTTTTTAATAGAAGTTGTTTATCATTCGTTTTTGACATAATTGGGAGTGCGATTGGCACGACTAATGTACTTGCGTCAAACCTGTACTTCATGTACCCCTGGGCTTCCCCATATACAGACTTTACACAATAATCGAGCACGAGTTTATTTAGGGTAGCGACCTGTTGCGGTATATTAGATGGCAAATTTTGCGAATACTGCAAAAAGATGCTTCTCATTACGATTTTAAGCTCGTCACAATTTTGTTCCCCAACAACATATTGCTTGTTAGATTTATTGTAAACACCTGCGCGAATACCATTTTGTATAATTTGAATATTTTCAGCACTAAAGAAAGTATCCGAAAGAGCAGTGTTATTCCAATTTCCTTTCATTGCGTCTCTAAATGATGTGCACTGGCTTACAGGAATTCTATCTGACATAGAAAATCGTTGTTCTATACTTGGCCCTAATATATCTACTCTACCATTACTACTCGTACAATCCATTTATATATATACATGAGGTAGAAAAAATTATATATGATTATTTATATAATGGCTACTTTTCAAAATATTGTAATGATCATTGCAATTATTATGTTGATAATTTGTCTTATTCTCGTCGGCGTCGCTTTATATAATCAGAAGTACAGTTCGGCATTCCCTCCGGTTGTAGCTGATTGTCCTGATTACTGGTTAGATAAATCCAATGGAGATTCGTCAAATTGTGAAAACGTTAAAAATTTAGGCAGCGACTCTTGTTCGAAAACAATGAACTTCTCAACCTCAAGTTGGACCGGAGAAAATGGTTCATGCAATAAATCTAGGTGGGCCAGAGCATGTGACCTTACATGGGATGGTGTTACAAATAATAGTAGCGTATGTGAAGGAATACCACCCATCCAGCCAACCATAACAGGCAATAACTGGACACCGATCAATGATTCCACGTCTGCCACGTCTGCCACGTCTGCCACGTCTGCCACGTCTGGAACGTCTGCCACGTCTGGAACGTCTGCCACGTCTGGCACGTCTGGCAGCTGGACTCCCGGGTCGTTCTCCCTACCAGGAACCGCATCGATGAGCGAGCTGGCCGCAAATGCGGTCCCGTCTCAATCGTCTTAAATTTCCATATCTATTCTCTTATATATATGAAAATCAGTCCAAAGACATTTCTTATGTATATATAATGAATAATAACAACATAATTGAGAGTATTAATTTTCTCCCCGAAGATGTTGTCTTATATGAAATCTTTCCTAATCTTAAGAATGAATTACTCGCGGTCCTTAATAAAAAATACTATACGAAGTTCCACACATGTTTGAAAAAAAATATACCTGACAATAAATATGAAGGTTATATAAGACGCACTGCCAGACACGATCATTTTTTTGTTTTCGAACAGATTCTTGGAGAGAACTTCGATAAATGGAGGTCAATGAAGAGGTACGAATATAAGTCATATATATTTAATTCATATCTGCATTTTCTTATTCAGTTCTGTATAGACAACAATTCACATAAATGTCGTGAATTGATAAACAAAAAAGCTTCTTCGGTATTAAATAAAAACTGGCATAAAAACAGCAGGATACAAAGTATTAGATGGAGCAACTAGATTTTAATAAGATTCTCGAAAGGGAAGCGACTTCCAAAGCTATTAAAGATATACTTATAAACTTTGAGATCAATAAATCTAATCTCTCGTTGAAACGTGGTATATATATATACGGTGCTCCAGGAAGCGGAAAAACAGAATTCATAACGTCATTACTGAAAGAATTGGACTATGATGTCATAAAATACGATGCTGGAGATATACGTAATAAATCTATTATTGAAACCATTACCAAGCACAACATGGCAGATAAAAGTGTCTTAAGTTTATTCCAAGATAAACCTCGACCGATAGCAATTCTTATGGACGAGATCGATGGTATGAATAATGGAGATAAGGGTGGGATAAATTCACTCATAAAGCTTATTAGACCCAAGAAGACGAAAAAACAAAAATTAGAAGAAGTTACATTCAGCCCTATAATATGTATTAGTAACTATCATATTGACAAAAAAATAAAAGAACTCATGAAAGTATGTAGTTCCTTTGAGTTAAATTGCCCTACTCAGATACAGATTAAACAGATAATACAGAATACAATGCCGGAGCTAGATGGTGTTCTCGCTTCAAACATTATCAACTTTTTACAAGGCGATTTGAGGAAACTTTCATCCATATACAATATATATCAAAATCATTGTAGCATTCTAAAGAATGAGATAATTCAAAATATATTCAAGCCAAAATCATACAACGAAGATACAAAAGAAATAACTAAAAAATTAATTAACAATAAATTTGATTTCTCAGAACATTTGACCGTAATGAACGAGACAGACCGAACAATCGTCGGTCTCCTATGGCACGAAAATATCATTGACGTATTGGGAAAAATACCGAAAAATATCTCTATTCCATTCTATCTTAAGATTCTAGACAATATTTGTTTTGCTGACTATATAGATAGAATAACCTTTCAAAAACAAATATGGCAATTTAATGAAATGAGTTCTCTCATAAAAACTTTCCACAATAATAAAATATATCACGACACTTTTGATAAGCAACCCGTTTTTAATCCACCTGAAGTACGTTTCACAAAAGTTCTGACAAAGTATAGTACGGAGTACAACAATTCACTTTTTATACAGAATCTATGCCAACAGCTTGGTATGGATAAAAAGGATACTTTTTCCTTTTTCTTAGAGTTAAGAAACAATTATAGCGATGAAGATATTTATGGAATGTTTGATTCATATGATATTGGTAAACTTGACATAAATCGTATATATAGATATTTGGATAAATATACGAAAACTGATAGCGAATTGAATGATGTATAGAACTTATAGAACTACCTTCCTAGTTCTCTTGGTTAATCTGAACTAATATATCATCAGATTTCTTTGTTTCATCTGTTTTTGATATATTATCCGTATCAGCAACCTCACCCACATTTTCTTCTTTAATGTGTTCTACGACATCGAGCTGAATATTTTGCACGATTTCATAGTCCGAACCTTCTTGAATGTCAAATTTCTTTTCAAGGTCGGATAAGGCTGTTTGGAGCATTTGTATTTCTGCGTCTTTTCCTTGTAACTGGGTAATAAGTTCATTAATATGTATCTGTTGTTTCTGTAGTATCTCAACGACTTGCTGGATCGAGAGTGTTTGTTGAGGTCCATTACCTTGTTGAATACAAACTGTCTGTGTCTGTTGTTTAGATAACTCACTCGCATGATGTTCGGCCTGCTTACGTCGCTGCTCTTCGATTTTTATTATTTGTTCGAGAACATCGGGTTTCATAGAGGGGCTGCCCGCATCATAGTTCTCGAGCAACCCTCCAATGCGGTTCATATAGAAGTCTTTTATTTCTTCATCCTTAACGAACATATCGACTGTCTTGGGAGATTCTTTTACGAAATTCGGGTGTGGATTTTCAAGAAGTTTGCGCTTGTCGAAAGTATTGTGTTCGTGGGAAAATACAAGAATTGTCTTCATTGGGTCAAGTTGAACGAAAGGAATAGTATAATTCTTAAGAAACGATTTTTCTTCGGCTAATGCTGCGTTAGAGTCATATTTAGTATTCTTGATAAGTTCTCTCTTAAACGCAAATGTGCCTGCTGTCGCGTGATTTGGACCATAAGGACCGAACTGGTACATTTTTTCAATGTGCTTGAAATAGATATATATCTCACTGCTTCCAGCACAAAGTGCTTCCGGATTTTGCTGGAGCCGTTCTACGGCATGAGAGATGCGATCTGGAGGATAATAATCGTCATCATCCATATAGACGATTATATCACCTTTTGACTTCTCATGTAGTAAATTACGTTTTTTACCTAAGACCATCTTTTTATCATAACTAAAATATTTAACCTCAGGTATATGTGACACCATACTTCCAATTTTGTCCGTTCCATCATCGATAATTATCCATTCTACCCTGTCTCTAGGATAATCCTGGTGCTCGAAGCATTTAATCATATGTTCTATAAATGGTCTTCGATTGAATGTTGGTGTACAAACACTCACAAAAGGCATCTTTTCTGAGTCAGGATTTCTCTCTAATACGGGTTTTTTAGATTTCTTTTTGTTCTTTCTACCCATTATATAAATAATAACGTTGTGTATTATTTATATGATTTAAATTTCTATAATATTAAAAAAATATGGCTTTGAGTGCGAGGATAAGATAAACAACCAACATGGTCGTAGAGACAGTTGAGTCTAATGTGGTTGATGCTGAACTTATGACAAGGGCTCCGAACAACCAACCCATCATAGACGAGTTACATGCCAAAATTCTTTTAAGTGCCGTCATATTACTAAATGCTGGCACAAACAAAAGAGTAGCCATAAACTGCAAATACTGCATAAAAGCGACGCCAAAAGCAGTAAACCAAGTATAAGCCAGGAAGAATCCAATAATCGACCATTGCCATCCCCACGAATTAGATGAAAACGCACTAAATAGTGTGCTTAAAAATCCAGCGATCAACACTATGCCCTGTCCTCCGATCAAAAGTGTCAGAGGTGCTACAATCAAGATTTGGAATGCATTATTGGAAAGCATATTTTTTCCTCCTTGAGGAGAAAACAGACTAATCCATTTTGTCAAATATGATCTGTTCGACCCATAGCTCCCAGCTATTGTCTCAGAAAACCAATTTTTATAACTTTCTAACGAAAAGCCAGGATCTACGCCGTCAGCGTGCAAGTTATAGGGCCAGCCACCCATTGTTCCGATTCCTAATGATTTCATCGCATTTATATTCATACCAGGCATTTTCATACCTTTTCTTTTGCTAGGGCATCGAAATTCTCCTCCGCTCTGAACCGGAGAATAAAAATCTGATCCAGTTTCTGGAAAGAAAGTCGCCAATTCGTCCTTAGAGCGGGTACTAAAGAAAATGAAGTTTGATCCGAGTAGACCTATTACGAGTGCTATGACAAAATTCGTTACAACTGCTATACCGAAAGAGCCCCAATCATTATCTGATGCCGTTCCTGTTTCATCAGAGTTGTCAGATTTTTTTTGATCGATTGGTGTGGGAGCTGCCGACATATATATTACACAAACATAAATATAAACTAAATAGTGGCGGACTAATGGGTAGTTTCAAATATTGAGATACTATAAATGGATGGAAAGGTAGCTATACTTGGATGCGCGAGAGACTGCGCCCGTTGTCTTCCGTTATCTCTACAAAACGCAAAGAGAATTGGCAGCATGTTTGGTGACTATAGAATATTCCTAATGGAGAATGATAGTCTTGATGGGACGACAGATATTCTAATGAAGGAAGGCAAAGACCCTCGTGTGAGTGTATTCATGAAGAATCACCTCAGTTGGAGCTATCCCAGACGTACCTGGCGTATTGCTTATTGTCGGAATTATCTTCTACAAGAGTTGATTAAATCCAACTACCAGCCCGACTATGTCATCGTGATGGACATGGACAACATCGGAAATAGCGATAAAGGGCCTAGAATGGTCGAAATGTGTATGACTAAAAAAGACCTTTGGGATGCTATATTTCCTCGTCTAAGTTATGATGCTTTCGCATTTCGGTATCCAGGACATACAGCAAATAGTCTTGAACTACATAAGATTGTACCGAATGGAGCGGCTAAGATGAAATATATGACAGAACTAGGTGCGCCTGGAGGCGATGATAGTATGTTTGATGAAAATGGATTGATGGGTGTTTTTAGTGCCTTCAACGGATTAGCTATATATAAATACAAACTTTACATAAGAGGAACTTATTCGGGAAAGAATATGTTTTTTTCCACTACAAATGATCCAAAACATAGGGGTCAAGAAGAATGCGAACATGTAAATTTTCACCGTAGTCTTGGACCGTGTCGATTGATGATGAGCAAAGATTTTAAATACCCCTAATTTTATCTAAGCACACTATAGGCATGAACAGAACTTTATCAAAGACTGGAATAGTAATAGTCATAGTAATAGTTATATTTAGCATAATTCAGGTAATATTTCCCCTTGTCAATAGACAGATAAAAGTAAAGGAAGGAATGTCATCAGGAAGAACGAACTCTCAACCGACGCTAACATGGATGACAGGAATAGTGAATGAAAAAACAGAGCCTTCAGACCAAGTCATACTCAACGATATGAATGTCGTAGAGTTCAATACCAAACCTGTAATGTGGCCTGTTACCCCAACACATCCTCCAACAATTCAACAGAATATGGTATCGCAAGATGCCAGACAAAAAGAACTGATGGATGCCTATTATAAGAATGATAATCCAGGAACTAAGTTTACGATGAAATATCCATGTCGTCCATCAGCGACAGAGGAATACGAAGATTGTGGACCTTACGGAGCGAATATACCTTGCTATAGCAATGGTGAGGTGAAAGATAATAGAATGATTCTCAAAGACTGCTGCAAACTGCCTGAACCCACGGCGGCAACTAATGGACCCGATGGAGCGAACATGTCTTGCTTCGAAGCATTCTCCTTTCAATCTTGACGGCAGACACCGTCGCCCGTTCGGAGAAAGTGGTGCGAAAAAAACAGAAAATGCGTGGGCCGAAGTGGCCTCGCGGTGCAGTAGTAGCTTAGAGAAATGACTTCGCTTGTCATCGCATATAATTTTAAACTTCATTTATTTAAAATTATTCAAATTTTTTATTAACGCGCATACATTAGACCAGCCATACCCGAAGAAAAGGTTAACACATTATATCTCTCCTCGAGGATAGTCAAATCGAAATTATAATCGTATATTCGCCACGTCGGCTTATTAACGCCGATGATTCCACCAGAGGCGTCACATATAGTCAGGACTTGTGCATCTGGGTCAAGAGGCGGTTGTATAGTAACTACCTCAAATTGAATATTATTAAATTTACTTAAATTCATTCCTCCACTCGGTTGAAAGTCAAATGGGTTCGTATTCAAGCAAAAATTATAACAATATAAGCCATCAGGTGCGTTACCCGATGTCCGCACATATTTTTCAATATACTCCAATACTCCAACATCAAGTTCATTTTCACGATATTTTCCATCTAGTAGGAGAGCCCATTTAAGCATGATATCCTTGGTATTCGCTATATTAAATGTAGGTGTAATCAAAATTGTCGTTGGCGTTCCATCGCCTTCTTTACTCGGATCAACGGTTGGGAATGTGAGACATGGAAATACAGGAGCACATGGACCACCTGGCACTTCCCACTGTGCTGAACCACTTGGGTCAATAATATCATATGGAATATAATTATACGGCCAGTTACTGTAGTTCGACCACTCATTTCTGAGATTGACATCACTTCTCTGAAAAAACCACATCCAATTCGCCACCATCCCCAGACTGTAAAGATCTACGCGATGGGACCCCGTAACATTATTATGGTGGTGATAATATACCTCTTTAATTAAATATTTTTGCTCTTTTGCTGCAAACAGACGTACCTCATCGTTATCTAAAAACGCATATGTACTAATGATATGTATATCAGCCGCCCAGTTCGTTCGTTTGTCCTGGTAGCTGACTGTGTTAAGTGATATGTCTGGAGGAGGCTGAAGGAATCGATAGAACTGTTCATAGGGATTATTAAAGTTTGCCTGATGATAAAATCCCCCCTGTGCTTCTACATCTCTTATCACAAAAAGTTCATTTACAGGACGAAGAAGTATTTCTATATGTAACTCATTATACTGCATACTTACTAATGGGAATCCCATCTTTGCAGCAAGTGTAAACCATATATTAATTGGAATATACAACTTTCTTGCTCTGATGGATGGATCTGGGCCCTGCGGATTTGCTGTGTAATACGCATTAGGATAGGCATTTACCCTACTACCAGCATTTCCAGGGTCATTCAACTCCGCCACGTTCCCAGTCATTTTATAGTATAAGTCCTTTTTGACGTTGTTGAAATCACGTTCTACCATATTGTAAAGATATTGTCCCGTGAATTCTTGTATAATTTGCCCACCAGCACTGAATCTTATACGTTCGATCATCTGGGATCCAAGATCTTTAATCCATTTGAACTCGTATGGTTGCCACACTGCTGAACAATCTATTGGGGGTATAATTGGACTCCATATTGTAGGAAGATTCACTACTAAATATGTGTCCATCAGGAGGTCAGCATACCTTGGAACCTTAAAGACGAATTCGGAGCTCTCAGTCATTCTGAGATTTCTAAGACCGTCAAAGTCAATTCTAAACTTTTGGAGACCAAAGTTTGTATATTTTGCATACGCACATTTGAAAAATGTTTTTGAAGGATTTCCATTAAGTATTACATTTTGTGATCCATATGAAACAAGGTTCAATAATCCACCTGGCATCTTATATACTATTAGATACATTATTTAACTGTATTTGATTTCATTAAATATAAAAATAGTTATGTAATATAAGTAGCATGGATAAAACTTCTTTATTAACTATTACCAAACGAAATGCTAAATTAGTAAAATTAATTGTTCTCGTTATGGTAGGTCTTATTGTTTTCATGGTAGTAGCATGGGTATACAATAAAATGACATTGAACGATAGAAACTGCACAACGATGGATAATTTATATAAGGACTTTCCAGTATTGTCCACTTTGAACATAAGCAATAAACAATTTAGCTATAATTTGCGAGACTATTACATAAAAACAGCTTACAACTGTTGTACGGCCGGTGAATACAAAAATGATTTTGTAAATGTTTGTGCTCTTAAAAACTGCATCAGACAAGGAGCAAGGTGTTTGGATTTTGAAATATATTCGGTAAATAATAAACCTGTAATTTCGGTGTCCTCGGTTGATGACTTCAGCGTTAAGGAAACATATAACAGTATTCCATTCTCCACAGCAATGGGTGTAATAGCCGACTATGCGTTTTCTGGAAGCACGTGTCCCTGTCCCGGAGATCCTCTCTTGATACATCTCCGAATTATGAGCAATAATAAAACAATTTACTCAGAGATGGCAGACAACTTATATAATACTCTTGAAAGCCGACTTCTAGGAAAACAATACAGTTATGAGAACCAAGGAAAGAACATTGGTTCGTTGCCCCTAAAAGATTTCATGGGTAAGGTCATCGTCGTGGCTGACAAGACAAATGCTCTTTTTGAAGACACAGCACTTGACGAATATGTCAACATCGCTAGTAACTCAATTTTTATGAGAGCCCTGCGATATTACGATGTAAAATATACTCCTGATATGCAGGAACTCATTGAGTTTAACAAGAAGAACATGACTATAGCTATGCCTGACTTATCGGCAGACGCGGATAACCCATCATCATCGCTTGCGATGAAATATGGGTGTCAGATGGTCGCTATGGCATTTCAAAATTTTGACACAAACATGGAATATTATGATGAATTCTTTGATAACGAAGGTTCTGCTTTCGTATTGAAGCCAGAGTCGCTCCGATTTATCCCAGTGACTATCAACGTTCCTGGACCACCACCTGAGGCGAACTCTTATAAGGAAAGGTCTGTTAAATCAGATTATTATTCATTTACAATTTAATATCTCTATATATTAATGCCATCATACACTTTGCCATCTAAGAAAATGACATTTGAAGAAAAGGAATTAGAAATTCTTCGCGATGCGGTCGATAAAGCTGAAGAACGTGCTGGAAAAAAGGTCGCTCAATCTGACAAAGTAAAAGATATTATATTGATTGTAGAAGATTTTTTACGAACTAAAAAACTTGTGTGTTATGGAGGCACCGCAATTAATAATATATTGCCTGTTCAGGACCGTTTTTATAACAGGAATGTAGAGGTCCCAGATTACGACTTTTTCTCTCCAGATGCTCTTGAAGACGCAAAAGAACTTGCGAGGAAATATGCTGTTTCTGGATACAAAGATGTCGAAGCAAAGGCTGGTATGCATGAAGGAACATTTAAGGTATTTGTAAATTTCATTCCAGTCGCTGATATTACCCAATTAAATAAAGAACTATTCAAGTCCATTAAAAGAGATGCTATCAAGGTTAATGGAATTCTGTATGCGCCCCCTAACTATTTACGCATGGCTATGTATTTAGAGTTGTCGCGACCAGATGGTGATGTGAGTAGATGGGAAAAGGTTCTAAAAAGATTGATCTTACTTAATAAAAATTATCCAATGGAAAATCCAAAGTGTGATAAAATAGATTTCTTACGAGATTTCGAGGGTGACAAAAAGACTGAAAATAAATTATATGCTACCGTTAGAGAGTCTCTTGTAGACCAGGGTCTGATATTTTTTGGTGGTTATGCAAGCTCACTCTATGGCAAATACATGCCAAAAAAACAGAGAAAGCAATTAGACAATTCTCCAGACTTCGATGTTCTTTCGATAGAGCCTGGCACATCGGCAATTGTTCTCAAAGAGAGATTAATAGATGCTGGATTTAAGAATATCAAGATTAATAAAAAACCAGGTATCGGAGAAATTATAGCACCCCATTATGAAGTTATAGTTGACAAAGATACTGTATGCTTCATTTACAAACCCCTTGCCTGCCATAGTTACAATACAATTCATATAAATGGAGATATTGTAAATGTGGCGACGATTGACACAATGCTTAGTTTCTATTTATCTTTCCT
>TARA_R110002073_G_scaffold81742_4_pt1 | contig 13912 bp, 14 predicted proteins | sample TARA_R110002073 | Tara Oceans TARA_R110002073 (sample SAMEA4397174) | marine metagenome | biome: Polar Biome; feature: [DCM] deep chlorophyll maximum layer (ENVO:01000326); material: water (ENVO:00002006), including particulate matter (ENVO:01000060) such as... | depth 40 m
TTGTATCACCAACTTTCACCTCTCTAGCATCTTTAATGCCAGTAATTAAATAACCAACATCACCAGTTGTTATTTCGTTTTTTGGAAGTTGTTTTAGCTTTAGTGTACCAACCTCATCGGCATAATAAGATTTTCCAGTAGCAATAAACTTAATATTTTGCCCTTTTTTGATAGAACCATCAATAACCCTAAAATAGGTTTCGACACCTCTAAAAGAATTATAAACAGAATCAAAAATTAAAGCACGCAATGGACTGTTTGGATCTCCACTAGGCGCAGGAATACCCTCAATAACCGCTTGTAATATTTTATCAACACCAAATCCCGTTTTCCCACTTGCATGTATCACCTCTTCAGGATTACAACCCAACAAATCAACAATATCATCGGTAACTTCTTCAGGGTTTGCGCTTGGTAAATCGACTTTGTTAAGCACAGGAATTATTTCCAAATCATTTTCTAACGCAAGGTATAGGTTAGAAATGGTTTGCGCTTGTATGCTTTGTGCTGCATCTACAATTAGTAGAGCGCCTTCACAAGCAGCAATAGACCTAGACACCTCATACGAAAAATCCACATGACCAGGAGTGTCTATAAGATTAAGAATATAATCTTCACCTTTATAAGAGTAATCCATTTGAATGGCGTGCGATTTTATGGTAATACCACGCTCTCTTTCTAGATCCATACTATCTAAAAGCTGGTCTTGTTTTTCGCGTTCGGTTACCGAACCTGTAAAATCCAATAACCTATCGGCTAACGTGCTTTTTCCGTGATCTATATGTGCAATAATGCAGAAATTTCTAATGTTTTTCATCTATTCTTTTAGGGCGTATTTTACCAGACCGCAAAAATACACAAAATTATTTTTGCAAAACCTACAAGTGAATGGATTAAAGATTGCGGAAAAACCGTAATACAGTCTCAATTTAATATTATAAGTTTGTGTTTGGAAAACGAAAAATCTATTAAACTGATTATGAGGGGTTTTTACTTAATTGCACTTTTTTTAAGCACCACAACCATTTGGTCTCAATCACAATCATTTACCATATCTGGTAATATTGTTGACGCATCAAATGTCCCAATTGCTTACTCAAATATTTTACTGCTTAGAACACAAGATTCCACGATGGTTTCTGGAACAACTTCGGACGATAACGGAAAATTCTTTTTCAATAATATTGCACCAAACACCTATATTTTAAAAGCAAGTTTCATAGGTTATATTGATAATTACCAAAGCATTACCATTACACAAGACACTCAAATACTATCGATTATCCTAGAAGAGTCTGTTGAGGCATTATCTGAAATTGAATTGGTTTACAAGAAACCAACCCTTAAAAGAGAAGTAGATAGGTTGGTGTTTAATGTTGAAAAAACCGCATTAAGCGAAGGCAACCTCATGGAGGTTTTAAGAAATACTCCTAGTGTGATTGTGATGGACGATGCCATTACAGTTAAAGGAACCACTCCAACAGTATATATTAATGATAGAAAAGTACACATTTCTTCTAGCGAAATTGTAGAGTTGCTTCAAGGAACTTCGGCTTCTAATATTAAATCGGTTGAAGTCATTACAAACCCTCCTGCACGATATGATGCCGAAAGCGGTGTTGTTTTAAATATTGTGATGGCCAAAAATGTCATTTCAGGATATAACGGAAGTATTTTTAGTAGTGTTACCCAAGGGGTTTTTCCAAAAACAAATTATGGAATGACCAATTACTTTAAAGGCAAAAAAATAAGCTTTTTCGCTAATTATAGTTATAACCGCAGAAAAACAGATCGCGTTGACACAGAAACCATTGATTTTTTAAACAACCAATTTTGGAATACAGATTTAGATAGAAACACTTGGTCCGAAACCCATAATGCCAATGTAAATTTTGACTGGGACATTAATGAGAATAACACCTTAGGCATTTCGGCTAACACCCAGTTTTTGCCTTATTTTAAAAAAATCACCAAAAGCAAAACAGAGATTTTACCTAACAACCCTAACGATATAGCAGATTTCTTTTCAAATAATGTATCGAAAGATATTAAGCAAAACATGGGCTTTAATCTAGATTTTACACATAGGTACAACAACAACGCTAAGCTTTCCCTTAACTCACATTATACAAATTATGCTTATAGGAGGAACCAAAATGTAAGCACCGATTATTTTTTAGGTAATGGTGCATTTGACATTAACAACACCTTTAAAACAAGATCTGACCAAGACACTGAAATTTTCACAACACAAGTAGATTACTCACTGCCAATTAGTGAATCATCTAATTTTGAAATGGGCGCTAAATTTTCAGATGTTACCTCTAACAGTGCTATCATACATTTTAATATATTAAACAATATACCTGTTCAAGACCCAAATAATACAGATGCTTTTGATTATAACGAAAAAGTATTTGCTGGCTACGTGAGTTTTGACAAAAACTGGGAAAAGTGGAGCTTGAGTACTGGACTTAGGGTAGAACAAACCAATATTGAAGCAATATCCGAATCGGTTGTGGGAAATAATAACCAAGACTACCTAGAATGGTTCCCTACGGCAAATTTAGGGTTTCAGGCCTCCGAAAAACTAAATATTTATGCTAATTACAAACGCAGTTTACAGCGACCAGATTACAGCTACCTAAACCCATTTAGGTATTATTTAAATGACAACAACTATGTAACAGGAAATCCAAAATTACAACCAATTTTTACCGATCAATATAAATTGGGCGTTTCCATTAATGATATGTTTGTGATAGAAACCTATTATAAGAAATACAAAAACAATATTTTTGAATTACCAATTCAAGATAATATCAACAACACACTTGCATATACATCGGTAAACATAAATTATACAGAAGAAATAGGTTTAGATATTGAGGCTTATTTGGACGTTACAGATAAATGGAGCATGTACATTGGATCATCATTCTACAATTATAAAGATAACGCTACACTTTTTAACCAATCAATAAGCAAGGCACGATGGTCTAACTATACAATTTTTAGTAACGATTTTTCTTTTTTGAAAGACAATAGTCTTGTTGCAAATTTTGTGTTAACTTATATTCACAAAAACGTTCAAGGGTTACAAGTTATTAACTCAAGACTAGCATCGGATTTATCTATTAGAAAAAATATTTTTAAAGGCAAAGGAAGTGTTTCATTATTGATTTCAGATTTATTTAACGAACAAGACTTTTATTGGGTAACCAAGTTTGCAAACCAAAACAGCACAAACTATGTAAATCTAGATAATAGATATATACGCCTTGGTTTTAGGTATAAGTTTGGAAACACAAAACTCTCAACCAACGAGCGTACGTCTTCGGTTGATGAACGTGGACGCCTTGGCAATAAACATTAAATTAATCCCGTCACCTTGTATTAATTGCCTAAAACACCAATGTTTCAGAAAGTTAATTCTTTTAGTCTTGCCATTCGGCAATAAACAAGTTGGTATCGTGCCCACCACCATTATTCCTGTTGGAAGAGAATATTAACTTTTTCCCATCGTTCGAAAACACTGGAAAGGCATCAAAAGTTTCACCATGTGTGATACGTTTTAGGTTTTTCCCATCAAGATCAATCATGTATAAGTTAAAAGGGAAGCCACGTTCAGCTTCAAAATTTGAAGAGAATAAAATTTTCTCTCCACTTGGGTGAAAAAACGGACTCCAATTGGCATTCCCTAGGTTGGTTAATTGGCGTAAATCACTACCATCTGCATTACAAATATATAACTCCATTTCTGTTGGTTGCACTAAGCCTTCAGCTAATAAATCTTTATATTCTTTTATTTCTTCTTCTGTTTTAGGACGTGATGAACGGAAAATTAATTTTGTGCCATCAGGCGAGAAAAATGCACCACCATCGTAACCTAACTCATGGGTTACTTGCTTAACATCTGTACCATCAATATTCATTGTAAACAGTTCCAAATCTCCAGTTCGCATTGACGTAAACACGATTTTATCACCTTTTGGAGATACAGTAGCTTCGGCATCATAACCGGGTTCGTTTGTTAGTTGAGCTGTAATGTTGCCATCTAAATCTGCTACAAAAATATCATAACTTTCATAAATTGGCCAAATATATTTACCTTCTCTACGTAAAGCAGCAGGAGGGCATTCGTCACCACCTAAATGTGTGGAACCATATACAAAGTGCTTGTTGTCTGGTAAAAAATAAGCGCAAGTCGTTCTACCCAAACCAGTACTTACCATTGGTGGAATAGTTTTATCGAAAGTTTCATCGGCATTCATCAAAAACATTTGGTCACACTCAACATTCCAATTGGTATTATTTGATTGGAAAATGATTTGCTTATCGTTAAAACTCCAATAAGCCTCAGCGTTGTCGCCACCAAAAGTTATTTGTCGCATAGACTTAAAGTGTACTTCCTCGGGATATATTAAAGAATCTACCCATTGAGTTGTAGCACCAGAATCAGCATCTGTTGCGTTTCCTTTCTTTTCAGATTTACAGGCTACTATTAGTAACCCTACAAGTACAATAAGTGCGTTGGTTTTTTTCATAATTTTTGATATAAATGGCATTTAATCGCTAATTTTGCGCTAAAATAAGATTTATAATATGAAAAAAATATCGCTATTAGTTCTTTTTTTGTTGTTAATAGGATGCAAAAAAGAATATACACCAGAAAATAAAATAAAAGAAGATGTCACTTTTTTGGCCGATGACAAACTAGAAGGTCGTAGCACTGGTACAGATGGAGAGAAAGCAGCAGCAGATTATATAGCCAAACGCTTTGAAGATTTAGGGCTTGAAGGCAAAGGTACAAATGGTTATTTTCAAGACTTTGCATTTACACCAAAAACCGATCCACATTCCGAAGTTAAATTTACCTCTGTCAATGCAGATGGAACAATAACTGGACGAAACGTTTTAGGGTTTATTAACAACAACGCATCACAAACCATTGTTATTGGCGCACATTATGACCACCTAGGCTATGGAGGCGATGGCTCGTTGCACAGATCGGAAGAAAAAGCCATCCACAATGGTGCTGACGATAACGCAAGTGGTGTTGCCGTCATGATGAATTTAGCTAGTAAACTTAAAGAAACAAACACAAACAACAACTATTTGTTTATGGCGTTTTCGGGTGAAGAAATGGGACTTTTAGGCTCAAATTACTTTGTGAAAAACGCTACAATCCCAACAGAATCTATAAACTATATGTTTAATATGGACATGGTTGGTCGCTTAAAAGCCGATAGCACATTAGCGGTTTATGGTGTTGGAACCTCACCCTATTTTAAGCAAGTTATCAGCTCTAGTAATAATGGTTTTAAAATTATTGAAAACGAATCTGGTGTTGGGCCTTCAGACCATACATCATTTTATTTGACCGATATTCCTGTTTTACATTTCTTTACAGGGCAACATGAGGATTATCACAAACCAGGAGATGATTCAGAAAAACTGAATTACGAAGGAATGAATCTTATATCAGATTATATTTTTGATATCATTTCAGATTTAGATGACAACGGTGAGCTTGCTTTCAGAAAAACAAAAAATGAAAGCGAAGAAACGCCAAGATTTAAAGTAGGTTTAGGTGTTGTGCCAGATTATTTATATGATGGTGAAGGCATGCGTATAGATGGTGTTAGCGAAGATAAACCAGCTATTAAAGCTGGATTGCAAAAAGGCGATGTGATTGTGAAATTAGGAGATAGCACTGTTACAGACATGATGAGCTATATGAAAGCCTTATCTGTATTTGAAGCAGGAAACACGACTAAAGTCACCTACCTTCGTGATGGCAAAGAAGTGACTTCTGAAATAAAGTTTTAATTCTATCTTAAACCGTTTCCATTAGGAAGGGCTTTTAAACAACATATATAGAGACTTGATAAAAATTGGCAACATAGAGCTACCAGATTTCCCATTGCTATTAGCACCTATGGAAGACGTAAGCGACCCTCCTTTTCGTGCGTTGTGCAAGGAGCAAGGTGCCGATGTGGTATATACTGAATTTGTGTCTAGTGAAGGCTTAATCCGTAACGCCGCAAAAAGCGTTATGAAACTTGATATTTACGAAAAAGAGCGCCCTGTTGGTATTCAAATTTTTGGAGCCAATATGGAAAGTATGTTGCAGACTATAGACATTGTAGAGAAATCAAACCCAGATATTATCGACATCAACTTTGGCTGTCCAGTAAAAAAAGTGGTAAGCAAAGGCGCAGGAGCAGGCATTTTAAAAGACATTTGTTTGATGGAGCAACTTACTGCCGAAATGGTAAAGCGCACCAATTTACCCGTAACTGTAAAAACACGCCTTGGTTGGGATCACAATTCGATAAAAATCGTTGAGGTCGCCGAGAGACTGCAGGATGTTGGCTGTAAAGCTATTGCAATCCATGGTCGCACAAGAGCTCAAATGTATAAAGGCGAGGCCGACTGGAAACCAATAGCAGAGGTTAAAAACAATTCTAGAATGCATATTCCGGTATTTGGGAATGGCGATATAAATTCTCCCGAAAAAGCCATGCTAATGAGAGATAGCTATGGTTTGGATGGCGCAATGATTGGTCGTGCAACCATTGGAAATCCTTGGTTTTTTAGACAAGTGAAACATTTTTTTAAAACAGGCGAACAGTTACCCATAGTTTCTTTAGCAGAAAGAGTGGAGGCTGCACGCAGACACTTGCAAATGGCAATAGACTGGAAAGGAGAAAAACTAGGTGTTTTTGAAACCAGAAGACATTACACTAATTATTTTAAGGGCATTCCACATTTTAAAGAATATAGAATGAAAATGGTAACTAGTGATGAAGCTGTTGATGTTTTTGCTGTTTTTGATGAAGTTGAAGAAAAGTTTTCAGGCTTTCAGTTTGCTTAGTTACCAACAATTAATTTTTTCGTAATTCTTGAAGAAGCCAACCTTGAGGCCAACACACCCAACAAGGCAATGGTTACAAACACAATTAAAATGTTTTCTACATCTATCATCACTGGATATGCGAAACTGGTAGTTATCATAATAAGCGAAAATTGTTGCTGCAGCATTACAACAAGATAGCCTAAAACCAAACCAACGCTCCCGCCCAATACGGTCATTAAACTTCCTTGTAAAAAAAATATCTTTCTTATGTCTTTTACAGTAGCACCAATGTTAAATAGTGTGTTTAGATTTTTTTTCTTGTCTAGAATCATCATAATTATTGAACCAATAACATTAAAAAGCGCAATAATCAACACCAATGTAAAAATTAAATAAACAGCCAGATTTTCGGTATTTAGCATTTTATAAAGCGCATCATTGAGTTGCTCTCTGGTTTTTAACACAAAGGTATCTCCAAGTACGAGCTCAAGTTCCTTTTTAACTAATTCAATATCTTCAATATTTTTAAGCAGAAATTCAATACCTCCAATTTGATCTTGTTTGTAGTTGAGCAGGTATTGTGCAGTTTTTAAATTGGCATAAACAATAGAATTATCCAGGTCTTCATTAACCACAAAAACTCCGGAATTAATAGCTTTTACGGATTTAAAAATTGAACTTAAAGCAGAAGGTTGCCCTTTTCCAGGTTTAGGAACAGAGACCCTAACGGTTTCTCCATACCCAAAAACACCAAAAGACAAGTTGTTGGAAACACCAGAGCCTGCAACTATTTGGTCTGTTCCGCTTTCAAGCCATTCACCTATAACTCCTAGAGAATCTATTGTTGACCTAGGATAATTATCATCAACCCCTTTTAGGGTTACAATGAGATTTTTGTCCTGAAAATTAAGCACTGCACGTTCTTCTATGATTTTAGAGTATGAAGCAACCCCTTCAACATTGTTGATTTTATTTATAATATCTTCAGATAACGTAAAGGATTTCCCTTGAACCGGAATCGCCTTAAGGTCAGGGTCTATAAAAGAGGTAAACTGAAGGCTAAAGTCCTTTAAGCCCGCAAAACCAGACAAGACAATAAACAAAGAGGCGCTTCCTATAATTACACCTATAGCCGCAATTATTGTAATGAAATTAATGGCATTATTGCTGCTTTTTGTGAACAGGTAGCGTTTGGCTATATAGAATGAAAAATTCATGCACTCATTTTATAAAAGGAAAACAAAAATTTAAGGTAAAATGTATATTTTGAGGGCTTAAAAAAATCGATTATTTCTTCTTTCTTTTTTCTAATAAATTGGGATCATCTAATGGATTGTCCAACCCTTTTAAAGAACGATCAATTTGATCGATATATTCTAAAGAATCATCAATTAAAAAAATAAGCTGCGGCATACGTCTTAGTTGATGTTTGGTGCGCTGCGCCAATTCATGTTTAATTAATGGAGCATTAGATTTGATACCCTCTAAGAGTTCTTCTCCTTTTTTTATAGGAAAAATACTCAAATACACCTTGGCAATAGAAAGATCGACGGTTACATTAACCTTTGTAACCGAAATAATCACACCTTTCATACCTCCTTGAGTAGCTGCGTTTTGAAGCACATCTACTAAATCTCGTTGTAAAACCGAAGCTATTTTTTTTTGCCTGTTACTTTCCATGATGCAAAAATAATACATTTCAATTGTTAAAACTTTAAAACCTTAGTGTTTTAAATTAAATTTGTAGTATGATGAACAAAATTGAACACATAGGAATTGCTGTTAAATGCATTGAAAACTCCAACGACTTATTTAAAAAACTTTTTGGAGAACCACACTATAAGGTCGAGGAAGTAGAAAGCGAAGGTGTTAAAACCTCATTTTTTAAAATTGGCAACAACAAGATTGAGCTTTTGGAAGCTACAAACGAAAACAGCCCTATTGCTAAATTTATTGAAAAGAAAGGGGAAGGCATACACCACATAGCATTTGATGTTAATGATATACTACATGAAATTAAGCGACTTAAAAAAGAAGGCTTTATTGTTTTAAATGAAGAACCCAAGAAAGGAGCGGACAATAAGCTAGTCGCTTTTTTACATCCAAAATCGACCAACGGTGTGCTTATTGAGCTTTGCCAAGAGCGCACTAATAAAGAATAATTTACTTGCGGAGAAATAAAATAAGTATTAATATTGCAGCCTAATTTGGTCCCATAGCTCAGTTGGTTAGAGCATCTGACTCATAATCAGAGGGTCCATGGTTCGAGCCCATGTGGGACCACTTTTAAGATTAAGCCCTGCTGAGATGCAAGGCTTTTCTTTTTTTTAAAAACTCCAAAACAACCTTAAAAATTTGCTACTTTTATTATATTTTAATTAATAAAGCTAAAAAAAATTGCAGAAAATACAGACAAACTCTATTTTCGTAAAATAAAGGGATAATGAAAGAGTTATATTGTTAAATAATTTCTTTCAAAAGAATAATTAATTAGTCGTTGTCAAGGATGTTAAAAACATGTATTTTACCGTTGTTTTTTAACATTTCATAGATGTTTTGTGAATAAATACTTTTGATAACTGGCTTTTTTTCATACTTTTACATCAAAATGATTCAAAAAACAATATGAAATTAGCCCAAATCTTATTTGTTTTTACCAATGTTGTGTATGCCTACCAAGGGCCTATACCTCCTCCTCCATCAGGACCACCACCTCCAGGACTACCTATTGATGGTGCTGTTATTTTCGTTTTTGTTTTAGCTCTTTTTTATGGCGTAATAAGGCATTTGAATTCTGTTAAATCAAAACCCAAAACTTAAGTCTTCATTTTTTGAAGCTTGCTTATATATTTTCCAATCACATCAAACTCTAAATTAACAATAGACCCAATATTTAAGCTGTTAAAATTTGTATGCTTGTAAGTATAAGGTATTATTGCTACACTAAAAGCGTCTCTTTTAGAATCAATAACAGTAAGACTAACTCCATTAATAGTTATAGAACCTTTTTCGATGGTGAGATTCCCTAATGAAGCATCATATTTAAAAGTATATTCCCAACTCCCATCAAGTTCTTTTATGTTTACGCATGTTGCAATTTGGTCAACGTGCCCTTGAACAATATGTCCATCCAGTCTATCGCCTAATTTCATGGCTCTTTCTAAGTTTACAGAATCGTTAAGCTTAAGATTTCCTATATTGGATTTATCCAGAGTTTCTTTAATTGCAGTAACAGTATATTTGGCGCCCTTTAAATCTATAACTGTTAAACAAACACCATTATGAGCAACACTTTGATCAATTTTTAATTCGTTGGTTATATTGCTTTCAATAGATATATTAAGATTTTCTTTATCTTTTTTCAAGTCTTTAACCACCCCAAGATCTTCTATAATACCAGTAAACATATAACGGTTTTATTTAGTTAAATTTGTAACATCAAAATTACAAACAAAAGTCATCATTATTAATGAGAATAAAGGAAAAAATTTTAGTCGGCATATCTATAGGCGATCTTAATGGGATTGGTGGTGAAATAGTTCTTAAAACGTTTGAGGATAATAGAATTTTAGATTTTTGTACACCTATTATTTATGCATCCAACAAAACAATTGCTTTTTTAAAAGCGCATTTTAAGAGCGAGATAAGCTTTAAGGGTATTCACAAACCAGAGCAGGCAGTACATGGAAAAGTAAATGTTTTAAATGTTTGGAAAGAAAATGTAACGATTAATTTTGGTAGCGAAGATATAAAAATAGGAGAGTATGCTATTAAATCTTTTAAATCGGCAACTAACGATTTAAAAAACAAAAAAATAGATGTTTTACTTACGTCACCCATAAATAAGCACAATATCCAATCAGAGTCTTTCAATTTTCCAGGGCATACAGACTACTTATCGAAAGAACTCGAAGGCGAAGGACTTATGTTTATGGTTACGGACGATTTAAAAGTAGGCCTCCTCACAGATCACGTCCCAGTTAGTGAGGTGTCATCAAAAATCACTAAAGAGCTAATTACATCTAAAATTAATACCATTAATAAAACATTAAAAGTCGATTTTGGAATTAGAAAACCTAAAATAGCGGTTTTAGGCATTAATCCACACACAGGTGATAATGGAGTTATTGGAACAGAAGATGATGATATTTTAAAACCAACTTTAATTGAGATACGCAAAACAGGAAAGTTAGTGTTTGGGCCTTATTCTGCCGATAGTTTTTTTGGATCTAACATTTACAAGAATTTCGATGCAATTATTGCCGCATATCACGATCAAGGTCTCATCCCTTTTAAAACGCTATCATTTGGTCATGGCGTAAATTTCACAGCTGGACTAAGTGGTGTAAGAACTTCTCCAGATCATGGAACAGCTTACGAAATAGCAGGAAAAGGATTGGCAGACAATAGCTCTTTTAAAGAAGCGTTGTTTACTGGGATTCAAATTTTTAAAAACCGTGAGGAATTCGAAAGAATTACTAGAAACCCATTAAAAAAGCAAAGACAAAAGATATAAACAAAAAAATGTTTATAACCATAAATAGGTAAATATAATTTTATATATTTGCACGCTCGAAATAAATGTGAAGATGAAGAAACTGAAAGAGTTTATAATTCAATTTATAGGATTAAAACAGGGAGAACATAATTTCGACTATAAAATTGACAATAAGTTCTTTAACCATTTTGAGTACGACGAATTTAATGATGCAAACCTTGATATAAAAGTAGTTTTAAATAAAAAAACAACACTTTTAGAATTGCATTTTTTAGTATCTGGAACAGTTAATATAAACTGTGATTTAACAAACGAACCTTTTAATCAAGTCATCGAAAATGATTTTAATTTAGTTGTAAAGTTTGGAAATGAGTACAATGATGAAAACGAGGAAATATTAATTATACCTCATTCAGAATATGAAATAGATATTTCGCAATATATTTACGAATTAATTGTGTTATCAGTACCATTTAAAAGAATTCACCCAGGCGTAATAGATGGGTCTTTAAATTCAGAAATACTTAAAAAACTTGAAGAATTGAGCCCAAAAGGCTTGGAAGAAAAAACAAAAAATGAGGATATTGATCCTCGCTGGAATACATTAAAAAAACTATTAACGGATAAATAATTATAGAAAATGGCACATCCTAAAAGAAAAATCTCTAAAACAAGAAGAGATAAGAGAAGAACACATTATAAGGCAACTGTACCACAAATTGCTACGTGTCCTACTACAGGAGAAGCACACTTATACCATAGAGCTCATTGGCACGAAGGAAAACTTTATTATAGAGGACAAGTATTAGTAGATAATTCTCAAGAAGAAAATTTAGCATAAGCAATATGCAAGCAAAATAATTAAGCGCTCACCTGTGAGCGTTTTTTTTATGATAAATTTTTTTTGAAGTCAAAAACACCTATTTTGCACCATATTTGTTCAAAAAAGGGTATTTTTCATCACTTTTTTTACGTTTTACGTCAATTATGTGATTTTTTGTTCAAAATTAAACTATAACTATGAGTAAGATCACAGCAGCAATTACAGCTGTTGGCGCATATGTGCCAGAATATGTATTAACCAACCAAATTTTAGAAACAATGGTTGATACAAATGACGAATGGATTACAACTAGAACAGGAATTAAGGAGCGTAGAATCCTTAAAGGAGAAGGCAAAGGGACTTCTTTTTTAGCTATTAAAGCAGCAGAAGACCTAATAAGTAAAAGAGGCATTGACCCAAAAGACCTTGAGCTTGTTATAGTTGCAACCGCAACCCCAGACATGAAAGCAGCATCAACCGCTGCTTATACAGCTACACAAATTGGAGCAATAAATGCATTTTCTTTTGATTTGGAAGCCGCATGCTCAAGCTTTTTGTTTGGTATGTCAACAGCCGCAAAATATATTGAATCTGGAAGATATAAAAACGTACTGCTAATAGGAGCCGATAAGAATTCATCATTTATTAATTACGAAGACAGAGCCACTTGCATCATTTTTGGAGATGGAGCAGGAGCTGTCCTATTTGAACCAAACGAAGAAGGTCTTGGACTTCAAGACGAATATCTAAGAAGTGATGGTTCTGGAAGAGAGTTTTTGCAAGCAACCTATGGAGGCTCGTCGTACCCTATAACACAAGAGGCATTTAGTGAAGGCAAACATTATGTGTTTCAGGACGGAAAAACAGTATTTAAAAATGCCGTGTTTAATATGGCAGATGTTGTTGTAAAAATATTAGAACGCAACAACCTAACTAAAAATGATGTTGCATGGTTAGCAGCTCACCAAGCCAATAAGCGTATTATTGATGCCACAGCTAATAGAATAGAACTAGACAAAGATAAAGTAATGATGAATATAGCGAAGTATGGCAATACCACATCGGCCACACTTCCGTTATTATTACACGATTACGAGTCACAACTTAAAAAAGGAGATAATATAATTTTTGCTGCTTTTGGTGGCGGATTTACTTGGGGTTCAATTTATTTAAAATGGGCCTATAATTCTTAACAAAACTAACTAAATTAAATAGCTAAATTATGGATTTAAAAGAGATTCAAAACTTAATCAAATTTGTAGCCAAATCAGGCGCAAGTGAGGTTAAATTGGAGATGGATGATATCAAAATCACCATTAAAACAGGATCAGATTCTGAAACCACAATAGTACAGCAAGTTCCAGTTCAAGCGCAAATGCCACAAGCAGTTGCTCCAGCTGTGACTTCAATGCCTGTACAAGATGTTACACCAGTAGCTACAGAGGAGGATAACTCAAAATATATTACAATAAAATCGCCTATAATAGGGACTTTCTATAGAAAACCATCACCAGATAAACCATTATTTGTTGAGGTAGGACAAACCATTGCTGAAGGCGATGTGCTTTGTATTATTGAGGCAATGAAACTATTCAACGAAATAGAATCTGAAGTTTCGGGTAAAATAGTGAAGATATTAGTTGATGATTCTTCTCCAGTAGAATTTGACCAACCTTTATTTTTGGTTGACCCATCATAACAATTAAAAATTCCAAAACACAAATCTCAA
>TARA_R110002073_G_scaffold23124_7_pt1 | contig 13910 bp, 9 predicted proteins | sample TARA_R110002073 | Tara Oceans TARA_R110002073 (sample SAMEA4397174) | marine metagenome | biome: Polar Biome; feature: [DCM] deep chlorophyll maximum layer (ENVO:01000326); material: water (ENVO:00002006), including particulate matter (ENVO:01000060) such as... | depth 40 m
CGGCGACAAGGCCGGCGAGCGCCACGAGGGCGAACAGGTAATCGAGTAGCCTCATGGGGACCCCTCTTATTTTCCTGAAGACACTTCCCTGTGCTCAGGGATGCCCTATTCAACCCTTATCCGCAAGACTTCTGATGTAGGCCCCATTCTCCATGAATCACCCGATCGAGATCATCACCAGCCCATCGAATGCGCTCATTAAGTCCTTGAAAAGTCTTGAAAGGAAGAAGGGGCGCAGCGAAACGGGCCTTTTCCTCGCAGAGGGTGCAAGACTGGTCGAGCAAGGCCTTGAACAGGGCTGGAAGGCGGAGACGCTCGTCATCGCCTCGACCATGGCCGACCGGCCCCATCTGGCCGCCCTCGCCAAGCGTGCCAGCGCGGCTGGCGCCCGGGTTGTGCAGGCCCCGGAAAGGCTGATGTCCAAGATCACGCACAAGGACAATGCCCAGAGCGTGATTGCCTCCTTCCATCAGGCCCACCGCTCGCTCGACGCCCTGGAATCCGAGGGCGACGGCATCTGGATCGCCCTCTATGAAGTGCGCGACCCCGGCAATCTCGGCACCATCCTGCGCACCGCCGACTGCGCCGGGGCCAGGGGCGTCATCCTGCTGGAGACCTGTTGCGATCCCTACAGTTTCGAGACGGTAAGGGCGTCCATGGGGTCGATCTTCGACATGCCGTTCGCCAATGCCACCTTTGACCAGTTCAATGCGTGGAGAAAGGCTGGCCAGATGAGCCTGACAGCTGCCTCGGTGAACGGCACGGTGCGCCACGATCAGGCGCCGTTCGGCCCCCGCGCCGTGATCATCATGGGCAATGAACAGGCCGGCCTGCCGGAGCCCATCGAGGCCGCATGCGATACGCTGGCGCTGATCCCGATGCGCGGCGGCGCCGACAGCCTGAACCTTGCGCAGGCCACGGCCATCATGACATACGAAGCCTGGCGGCAGAGAAATTACCAATGATTACAGAAACAAAGCTCTTGATCGCCGACGACTGGGACGATTACGCGCTGCTCGACAGCGGGCACCTGATGAAGCTGGAACGCTTTGGCAGCCAGTCCGTCATCCGCCCCGACCCGCAAGCTTTCTGGGAGCCTGCCCGGCCTCTGGACAGCTGGAAGGCCGATGCGATTTTCGCCAGCAAGAGCAGCGACGACGAAAGCGGCGGCCAGTGGGAAGTCCTGTCGCCACGCGCCGCCGAAGAATGGCCGATGCGCTGGAACGACCTGACCTTCACCGCCCGGCGCACGGCCTTCCGCCACATGGGCGTGTTCCAGGAACATTCGGTCCATTGGCGCTTCGCACAGGACCAGATCCGCGCCGCCAAAAGGCCCGTTAAAGTCCTGAATCTATTTGGTTATACCGGCATGATGTCGCTCGCCTGCGCTGCTGCCGGCGCCGAGGTGACACATCTCGACGCCAGCCCGAAATCGAACGGGTTTGGCAAGGACAATCAGGCCCTGAGTGGCCTCGCCGACAAGCCGATCCGCTGGATAGCCGACGATGCGATGAAGTTCGTCGCCCGCGAAATCCGCCGCGAAATCCGCTATGACGCCATCGTGCTCGACCCGCCAAAATTCGGCCGCGGTCCCAAGAACGAGACCTGGCGCTTCGAGGAAGACCTGCCGCCCCTGCTTGATAACATTCGGGAATTGCTGAGCGACACGCCACTTTTCGTCATCGCGACGGCCTATGCCGTGCGGCTCTCCTACCTCGCCCTGTCACAGACCCTGGCTGACCGGCTCAGCCCGCTCGGCGGCGTGATGGAACAGGGAGAGATGGCCCTGCCGCAACAGGGGTCAGACCGGCTCCTGCCCACGGCGCTCTATGCGCGGTGGCGCGCCGCCTGAGGCGGGAAAGACCACGCCCTTTCCGCCACTCCGGCTACACGGAAAAAAGCACGATAAAAGCACGATTGAGGCCCGGACACGGCCCGGACAGCGTCCGGCGTGCCCGGTCGCATTCGCGCGTCTTGGGATCAGGCCGAACTACCCTCGCTCCTGACATCCGGACAAAAGAAAACGGCGGCCCCGAAGGACCGCCGTTCCCGATTTTGGATTGGCAAAGAGCCTAGAAAGTTACGTCGAAACCAAGACGCACATAGCGAGGCGTCTGGTACGAGGTTGGCTTCCGGTAGTTAGGATTCGGCGTGCCGTTGTCCTGGTCACCAAGCTCATTGAAGTCCAATGCGCTCTGGAAGTTGAAGATGTTGAAGATATCGGCCCGCAGCACGTAGTCGAGTTTGGACTCGATTGGCAGCTTGTAGCGGAACGACACATCCATCGATTTGGACCAGTCGGACTCGAAGACGGAACCACGTGGGGTCAGCTGACCCGCACAGTAGAAGGATTCCGCACCGTACAGGTTGGCAGGGTCATACTCACCATTTGCCGGATCGTAGGACACTGGGTGACGACCGATGCAACCGAACTTACGTGGCGATGTAAGGGATGCATTGGCACCAACCAGCAGGTTGTCCGTAACCTGATAGGACCCGAAGAGCTTGAAGTTATGGGCGCGGTGGTTAGGCAGAAGCCCGTCCGTACCGTCCGTCAAGTTCGGCGTATCAAAGCTCGTCGTGATACCGGAGTCGTCTTGGCCGTTATCAGATTTGACATAGCCTTCCGAGTTACCGCGGCTTTCGGAGAGCGTGTACGAACCACGAAGACCCCAGAGACCATCGAACGTGCGATCGAAGCTGAATTCAAGCGATTGATAGGTACGCGTTGCCGATGGATAGCCAAGCGACTGAGCCGAAAGGTCAACCGTACGCACTTCCGTTTCGCCCGGAAGCGGATCGGAAAGTGTGATCGTAGCCGATTCACCTGGATTGATGATCGTGTACTGGTGGTAGCCCGTCCAGATGTCTTCACAGCCAGAAATACCTTCGTCCTGGCAAAGTTCGATCACGGCGATATCAACCGCAACATCTTCCGCAGTCTTGATCAGATCACGATAGACGAAGGCCACGTTGGCACTCCACAGGTCGTTGAACTGGTACTCATAACCCAGAACGAATTCTTCCTGCTCGGTTGCTGTGAGGTTCTGCGAAACAGCAGCAGAAGCATCAAGCGCCGAACCGTCACCGGTCACGACACACGCATTTGAGCCAGCCGAACCGAACACGGCCGCAGGACACGTCTGTGCACCCTGGAAGTCCGTGATCTGAGCGCCGAGCGTTGGCGAAGCCTGAACGAGCGGATCGTTCGTGAACTCGTAGTACTCACGATAGTACAGTTCAGCCGCGCCTTGGCGATACGACGTGTTCGACGCAACGGGAAGGAAGTAACGACCGAAGTTACCGTAGAACTTGCTGCGACCTTCGCCCGTAGGATCGAAAGTGAAGCCAAGACGTTCGCCGATATTGTCGTCGAAATCGACGTACTGGACGTTAGCAGCGTTGAAGTTGGCGAACTGGTCGAGACGCACGCCGAGGTTCAGGGTCAGGCGGTCGTTAACCTGCCATTCGTCCTGAACGTAGAACGCGGTGTTTTCAGCATAGAACTGGCCGCCGGACTCATAATAGTTGACTTCGACATACTCAGTTCCGGGAGCAACGCCACCTGGGCCATTGGCCAGGGGATCAGTCGCACCGGCAGTGAAGTACTCGTAGGAAACGCCATCAGGACCCGGACGGATCGTTGCTCGGGAGAAGTCGAGCTTTTCCTGGTCGTAGCCAAACCGTACGTGGTGATCACCGAGCGCGCTGAAGAAGGTATCAACATCTGCCCGGTAGAATTCCCGGCGTGTTTCACGTGGGAATGTCACTTCGGTGCTGGTCTGCGTACCCCGGACAGCGCCGGAATAGGCGTCGCGGGAGTCAGTGATATAGGCACTCGAATCACCTGGCAGGATAACCGCCTGGTCATTGTTGATGCCGTATGCAGCCGAAACCGTCAGCCAGTTGGTCAGCGTGCCGGTGTACTTACCGACATAGCTTTCGCCGCCGTCTTCATAATAGGTCTGGCCGTTGAGGGCACCGATTTGGTCCGTTGCGGAGTCAAAAGAATATGAACCACGGATCGTCTGACGGCTGGTGTCAAGGAACGTGAATTCCAGGTGGTGATCGTCGGTGATGTAGCCGTCGATCTTGAAGCCGTAGAATGGATCATCTGTCGAATCAACGATCTGGGCGCCCGACAGGAAGCCGGCATCCTTGGTTTCGTTGTCGCGCATCTCATACAGGCCGTAGAAGAAGAGGTGATCCTTGATGATCGGGCCACCGGCTTCGATCGTCGCAGAGAATTTCTCTGTTTGATCAAGCGCGTTGCGCTGGGCGTATGTGTCTGGAGCCTGTTCGTTCAGACCATCAGGCTCATAGTTCAGGTGAAGTGCGGCAGTGAATTCATTCGTACCGGACTTGCTGACTGCGTTCAGGATACCACCTGTCGCACGACCATATTCTGCTGGATAAGCAGATGTCTTGACTTCAACCGACTGGTAGAATTCGAACGGAACAAGCGAGCTACCGATATAGTTATCGAAGTTCGTCATGTTCAGGCCGTTGAGGTAGTACGCGTTCTCAGCGACCGAGCTACCTGCGATGGACGAGAAATCACCGAACGTGGAATCACCCTGCGTCGTCGAAGGAGCAAGCAGCGTCAGGGCTGTCAGGTTCCGTCCAACTGGCAGTGATTTCGCGAGTTCGGTGACGTCGATGTTCAGGCCCTGCGTCGTACCTGCAAAGTCGAGGTTCTGGCGCACGCCGGTCACGACGATCGTTTCCTGCGTGGAACCGGCCTCGAGCAGCGAGAGCGTGAAGTCAGCCGTCTGGCCAGCAGAAACGTTGACCGACGATTTGACCAGCGGGTCAAAACCCGACGCAGTCACTTCAATTGTGTATTCGCCTTGTGGCAGCGACGGAATGCGGAAATCGCCCGACGCATTGCTGGTCGCGTCGCGTTCAAAACCTTGAGCAACAGACTTCAGCTTGACGACGGCTGACGAGATTACCGCGCCGTCCTGATCGACCACAGTACCTGTTACCGCTCCGGACGTATAATCCTGCGCGTAAGCGGGCGCGGCAACGATAGCTGGCGCTACGAATCCCGCGGCCAATGCGATGGCCGCAGCCCCCATCAGCTTCCTAGAGTTAAAAGTACGATTCACCTGAGATAACCTCCAACAGAAAAACGTGATTGGCCTGCCCCACTGGCAAGCCACTACGTGCCCAGACCCCTATTTCTGGGACATGTACCTACCGATAAGACCTTCGTGACGCATCCGTCAACGCGTCGTTACTTATCTGTCATCAAAAGAAGAGTGGTGTGGTTTATTTGCCTCAGTCGCAGGTAATTTCTGCCTCATGTCAGCCAGAAACTGAGGATGACCAAGCACTTCATCGGTATTGAAAGCAAGATCTTGCTGAAAAAGAGCGGATTTTCAGTGTCATTCCACGCGAGAACGGAAATCGCGGAAAATTTCCCCTCATAGCGCTGTAAAGACAGAGGAAATCGAAAGAGCCTCGCCATGAGCCGACGTGACACGAACGTCCGGAAACGCGGACACTTTGCCGGAAAAGCATGCCGGGAGCATCACGCCGCGCCCGGATCCGCGGTCTGCCGTCGAGATGACCAAACATGGCGATTCAACGTCGCCAGATGCACGGTTTCGTGAGCCAGCGTGATGGGAACCGGCCGCAAACGCAGGCTCGCCGCGCCCGCGCGCCTCCCCCTGTCTGGCATCTGTCGGGACTTGATTCGCCCCCACCGTCGCCATCTGGCGCACCAGAACATCGTCGCTGCCGATCTCCCCGACGCGACGATGCGCCTTCACGTCAGCACGCGTGCCCGCTAGTCGGCTTTCAGGCCCGCCCGGCAGAGAAAGCGCGAGCGGTGCTGGTCCACGGCGTTCTCGCTCCATCCGGTCAGGGTCGGATCGACCAGGTTCTTGGTCACCTGGAACCACATCGGCGTGATCGGATAGTCGTCGAGCATCAATTGCTCGGCCTCGGCGAAGATTTCCGCCCGTTTCGTCAGGTCCAGCTCGGCGTTCGATTTGGCAAGAAGGGCATCATATTCCGGATTGGAATAGCGGCCGTAATTCTGCTGGCCGGTCTGGGAATCGAGCAGGTAGAGGTAGTTGATCGGATCATCAAAATCCGCAACCCAGGCGCCATCGGCCACCTGGAAGTCCGACTGGCGCAGCCGCGCATACAGCACTTTCGTGTCCTGCTTGATGATGATCGGGTCGACCCAGGGCGCGATCTCGGCCCAGTTCGACTGCGCGACCGGCGCGGCTTTCGGATTGTCATCCGTCGAGCGGTGAATGTATTCGAACCGGAATGGATTGTTCGGGCCGTAGCCGGCCGCCTCAAGCAGGCGTCGGGATTCAATCAGGCGCTCGGCGCGGGGCATGTCCTTCCAGTCAACCGATGCATGCGCAACATCGTAATTGTTGATCCCGGGAGGGACCATGGAATAGGCCGGCTCGAAACCGGGCGTGAGCACGTTGCGAACGATGAATTCCCGGTCCAGCGCCATCGCGAGTGCCTTGCGCACGCGAACATCGGTGAACGGGGCTCGCGAGGAATTCATGCTCCAATAGGTCGTGTTGAGGGATGGCGTTGTGCGGGGCCAGCCGGGAAATTTCACTTCGAGTTCAGACTGGCGGGCGCCATCAAACGCATTGTTGATGTCGAGCTCGCCGGCCGCAATCTTGTTCTCGACGGCCGTCTGGTCTTCGAGTTCATAATAGACGACACGGTCGAAACAGGCTTGGTCAGCGGCAAAGCCGGTGGGGTTTCGTTCAGACACCAGCTGGTCGCCACTACGCCAATAGACCAGCTTGTAGGGTCCGTTGGTCACGATATTTTCCGGCTGGATCCACGCATCACCATATTTCTCGACCACGTGACGGGGCACAGGATAGGTCGTGTAGTGCGTCAGCAGGCCGGGCAGGTAAGGCGCGGGATATTCCAGTGTCAGTTCCAGCGTCTTGTCGTCGATGGCGCGCACGCCCAGCTCTTCCGGTGGCAGCTCGGTCGCGTTCACCTTCGCCGCATTCTTGATGACGTATAGCAATGACGCGTATTGCGACGCGATTTCCGGATTCTCGATGCGGCGGAGCGCATAGACGAAATCATCCGCCGTCACTGGCACGCCATCGGACCAGACATAGTCGCCGAGATGGAACGTCCACACCAGGCCGGTGGGGTCTATTTCGTAACTGTCGGCCATGCCGTAGACGGGCTTGGCTTCCTGGTCGTGAGTCATCAGGCCGATCATCATGTCGCCGATCACGATGTTTTCCCATTGGGCGGAAGACTTGTGCGGATCGAGCGTATCGACCCTCGCTGAAATCCCCCGTCGCAGTGTCGGCATATCGTCGTCTGCCTTGCTGCCACCGCCGCCGCAGGCAGTCAGCGACAACATCAGGGCGGCCAATACGGTCGAACTCATCAAGGTTTTCAGCATCATGTTTTCTGGCTCCGGTGGCTTTCCGGCTTGCGCCAGATGTCCCGCACTGCTGCCAGACTGGCGTCGCTTTGGAAAGCCTGACGCCTGACTCGCACACAGAGGACCCCCGGCGATGACCCGATTCATGGGCGCGATTGCCGCGATTTGCCTCGTTTCAATGCCGGCGCTGGCATCAGCACCGATGCCAAACGCATTGCCTGGCATGATGCGGCCGCCGGACGCCTGAAAGCCGCTGACAACAAGCCGCCACACCGATTTTCGCTTTGCACTTGCCCGGACTTTCGGCACTCTCCCCAAAAAAACGGGAGAGGAAACACAATGAGGAAGCATTTTGGATGGGCCCTGCCGGCCCTCGCCCTGGCCGCATGTGCGCCAGGCGCAACGACCGCCAAGGCACCCGAAGCACCGGCACCCGCCGCTGACCAGCTCGCTCCTGCCGCCAGCCCGACCCGCAATGCCTATTTTGGCGACGTGCACGTGCACACGAGCAATTCGTTCGACGCCTATATCTTCGGCGTGCGCGCGACCCCGGACGATGCCTACCGATTTGCCAAGGGCGAAGCCATCCGTCACCCCGCCGGCTACGACATCAAACTGGCTGGCCCGCCGCTGGATTTCCTCGCCGTCACCGATCATGGCGAATACCTCGGCGTGGTGCCCGCGATGGACTCGCCGTCGTCTCCCTTGTCACAGACCAAAATTGCGCAATCCGTGTTCGGAGAAGATGCAACTGATCCGGGCAAGTCTTTCCTGCGCGTCGGCATCACGGTCGTTTCGGGTGAGGAAATCGCGGAAATCTACGACCGCAATCTCATCGATTCCGTCTGGGCCGCAACAATCGACTCGGCAGAGCGCAACAATGAGCCGGGCAAGTTCACGGCCTTTTCGGGCTATGAATTCACGGCGATGATGGCGGTTCCCGGCGACGGCCCACCCGCAGCCGGCAACCTGCACCGCAATGTCATTTTCCGGGGCGAAGCACCGCAGCGCCTGTTCTCGACATTGGATTCCACCAATCCGGAAGACTTGTGGACATGGATGGAAGGGCAACGCAGCGAAGGCCGTGACGTGCTGGCCATTCCGCACAACTCGAATGCCTCGAACGGCGAGATGTTCGCCCTGCAAACCTATAATGGAGAGCCGCTGACGGCAGCCTATGCCGACAAGCGCATGCGTAACGAACCGCTTGTCGAAGTGTCTCAGGTCAAGGGCACGTCGGAAACATCCCCCACCCTGTCGCCGAACGACGAATGGGCCGATTTCGAACAATACGAGTATTTCATCGGCAGCACGATGAAAACGACGCCCGGCGCGGGCGACTTTGTCCGCTCCGCCTACAAGCGCGGCCTCGCCTTGCAGGAAACGGAAGGATTCAATCCGTACAAGTTCGGCCTGATCAGCTCGAGCGACACGCATGTCGCGGCGGCGTCGCTGGTTGAGGAATTCCACTGGGGCAAGACTCCGCAGGATGGCGCCAGCCCCGAAGCGCGCAGGTCGGTTCCGCCCAATGGCGGCAAGACATGGGATGGCGCCGAAGACCCCCAGACACGGCGACAAATAACGGCAACCCAGTTCAGCTCCAGTGGACTGGCGGGCGTCTGGGCCGAATCCAACACGCGCGAAGCCATATTCGATGCCATGAATCGCAAGGAAACCTTCGGCACATCCGGCCCGCGCATGAAAGTGCGCTTCTTTGCCGGCATGGATTATGTCCCTGCAATGCTGGACGATGCCGCCCTGCTGGAACGGGCCTATGACGACGGCGTGCCGATGGGCGGACAGCTTGCGAAAGTAAGCGGAGAGACCGCCCCCGGCTTCCTGGTCTGGGCTGTGCGCGATCCGTTGAGTGCGCCGCTACAGCGCGCACAGGTGGTCAAGGTCTGGACCGACGGCGGCGAAACGCACGAGGCGGTCCATGACGTCGCCTGTTCCGGCGGTGCCGTGCCGGATGCCGTGACGCACCGCTGCGCAGACAATGGCGCCAGCGTCGACATATCCGATTGCAGCACTGAGCCGGGTGCCGGCGCCGACGAGCTCAAGGCCTACTGGCAGGATCCGGACTTCGATGCCGGTCTCGAAGCGGCCTATTATGTCCGTGTGCTGGAGAATCCGACCTGCCGCTGGTCGACATGGGACGCGGTCCGCAATGGCACCCCGCCAAATCCGGAACTGCCCACGACCCTGCAGGAGCGGGCATGGTCGTCACCGATCTGGTATGCCGGGTTTGATCGTCTGGCGAGCCAATAGGCCTGTCAGGCGGACTTGGAGGCCAGCTCGAAGTGTGAGCGCACCGTGGGTGCCGCATCAGGCGTGCGCACGGTGCCGGCCTTGATCAGGGCAACCATGTGTCCGAGCACGGACATCGCTGCTGCGGGGTGGAGGCGCTTTTCGACGTCCGCATACATGATCGCGACCATGGCCGGGATGGACGTTTCGCCATTGCGCAGGTGCTCGAGGATCGACGCCTCGCGGGCGCGGCGATGGCTGGCATATTCGGTGATGAATTCGTTGACGAATTCCTTGCCCCGGACCGGGTTGCCATGCGTTGGCCAGAGCGTCTCGAAACCCTTGGTACGGATCTTCTCGAGACTGTCCATATAGTCCGCCATGTCGCCATCAGGCGGCGCGACCACGGTCGTCGACCAGCCCATGATATGGTCGCCGGAGAGACAGGCATTCTCTTCGCGCAGGCCGAAGCAGAGATGGTTGCACGTATGACCCGGCGTCTCGATCACGTCCAACGTCCAGCCCGGGCCGGAGAAGCTGTCGCCATCGCCAATCTTCACGTCCGGCATGAATCCGAGATCGTCAGCGCTTCCCAACTCGCCCTTGGCGGTCGGGATGCCGCAATTCTTCGCATAGGTCTTGCAGCCGGCCCATTCGGCCAGCGGCATCGCAAGCGGCGAATGGTCGGAGTGGCCGTGGGTGACCAGGACGTGGGTAACGGTTTCGCCCTTCAGGGCTGCCTTGAGCGCCTCGAAATGGGTCTCGTCCATCGGACCGGGATCGATCACCGCCACTTCGCCGTGCCCGACAATGTACACGCCTGTGCCGACATAGGTGAACGGACCCGGATTGTTGGCGATCACGCGCCGAATCAGCGGTGAGACCTGCTGGACCTCGCCGTATTCAAACTCGATGCCCCGAACATATGGAATAGCCATGCTTTAACTCTTGAACTTTCGCCTTGCTCGCCCGGATCAGCGCTTCTTCGGTGCGAACGCGCCGGCAAAAGCGATGGCCATGCGGCGCGTGGCGCGCAGCTTCGCGCCAAGCTTGAGCGCCACTGGCGGGCCCATGTCGGTCTTGTTCGCATCGACGATATATATCCGTCCGGATGTCCGGTCACGTAGAACGTCAACGCCGCCCCAGTCCAGCCCGACGTCAGCCGCAAAGCGCTCGATCACGCCAATTTCATCGGCCGTGTAGCAATTGCGAGGCTCGTCGAGAAGAACTTCGACATTCTCGTTGAGGAACCGCCGCGCGAGCGGACGGCGCTTGCGAAACACGATGATCGGCGATCCGCCAACGATGCAGCAGCGCAGATCTTCGACCAACCCGCCGTCAATCTCGTTGTCGACCAGCAGTTGGTAGGTCTTGCCCGCGACAGGCGTATCGAGCGGTCCTTCCAGCACACGGCCATCATGGGCGGCGTTCAACTCGGACTTTTCGACCATGCGGCCTTCATAAGTGGTCGGATCAACTTTCAGCGAATAACCGGCGGCGCGTCCAAACGCTTCCGCGACGGTCGTCTTGGAAACGTCCTGGCAGCCGAAATTGACCAGCAGCGCATTCTCCCGAACGGCGGGTACGGCATTGTTCGTTTCGGTGGAATCATCAAACTGGAAAACAATGTCCGCCTTGGAGACGTCGTCGATCAGTTTGGAACCGGAGACATGCATGACCGGCCAGATGAAGTACCAGGGCCGTGGCTTGTCAGGATAGAAGGCGATGGTGGGGCGCTTGTGGCCTGTCACGCGGCGCCATGTGCGCCAGGTCTGGGCGAAGAAATAGAAGCAGAACCAGGTGAAAATACTGTGCAGGAGCGAGAGATCCGGCACGATTCTGTGCCCGGTCTTTTTGACCAGGATCGTCCCCTCGTCATACTTGAAATCCGTGATCCAGAGACGTTCTGACATCCGTCAACTCCTGTCGCGGGAACAACGGATGGCTGCGCCCTCGCTTCGCTCTGCCTCGCACGGTGACCGATCACTGACAACACACTTAATGCCGCACAAATGTGACGTTTTGCTCACAGAAGTTTGTTCCGCGTGCCGCAGGCCCATCTAGAGCAGCGATTCAAGGCTCGACAGATCATATCCGGCAGCGCCCGCCGCATCAATGATGTCTTCCGACGCGCCCTGTCCGGCCTGGGTCAGCGCCCAGGCGGTGATGCAGCGCGTGCCCGTGCGGCAATAGGCCAGCACCGGCTGGGGCGCCTCATTGAGAATATGGCCCATCCGCTCGACGATCTCGGGTGTCGGAGCGCCCGAAAACGGCAAGGCCGCGAAGCTCAGGCCCAGTGATTCGGCTTTCGCACGGATCGGGCCCATACGGGGCTGGTCGACGCCGCCTTCGCCATCCGGGCGATTGGCAACGATGGTCTTGTAGCCCGCAGCGGCGATAGCCTCGACATCCGCTTCGGAGATTTGCGGAGCGACGGAAAAGGCGTCCGTGACGCGTCGAATGTCTGCCATGGGAAATATCCTGAATGTGGGCGCAGTCTTGATCGGCTCTGTACACAAGCTAAGGAGGATGACGCAACCTTCCAAGCTTCGGGGTTCAACTTTCGTCGCCTGCCCAGTAACAGTTACGGAAAGTCACGCTCCCGTGTCATCACTTCAGAGAGCCCTCAGCCGCGTTCCATGGGCCTATACGTTCCGGCGCCTGCTGATTGCCGTCCCGACGATGCTGGCCATCATCACGATGGCCTTCCTGATGATGCGTGCCGCGCCGGGCGGCCCGTTCGATGGCGAACGCAAGCTGCCCGCCGCCACGGAACAGGCCATTGCCGCCAAGTTCGGCTTCGACAAGCCGCTTCACGAGCAATATTTCAGCTATGTCGGCGGCGTCCTGCAGGGCGATTTCGGCCCATCCTACAAGACACTCGGCAAGAGCGTGAACCAGCTGATCGCCGACGGCCTGCCGATTTCCCTGACCATCGGGTCACTGGCCATGGTGCTGGGGCTCGGGCTAGGCACAGCGCTGGGCGTGTTCGCGGGACTCCGACAAAATTCGGCCGCCGATTTCAGCGTCATGGGCGTTGCCATGGCCGGCATATCCATCCCGACCTTCGTGACCGGACCGATCCTGATCCTGGTCTTTTCCCTCGGCGCGGGGATATTTGCCGTCGGCGGGCTGGGCCAGTACCCGAATATCGGCATGAACTGGCACAACATGACCCTGCCAGTCGTCACACTTGCCCTGCCCCAGATCGCCATCATCTCGCGCCTGATGCGCGCCTCGATCATCGAAACGATGCGCTCGAATCATATTCGCACCGCCCGCAGCAAGGGCCTGTCAGAGCGCCAGGTCATCGTGCGCCACGCCCTGCCCGCCGCCATGCTGCCGCTCATCTCCTATGCCGGCCCCGCCATGGCCCGCGTCATGACAGGCTCGGTCGTGATCGAGAAGATTTTCGGCCTGCCCGGCCTCGGCTCCTATTTCGTCAACGGCGCCCTCAACCGCGACTACACGCTCGTGATGGGTGCGATCATCGTTTACGCCGGCCTGATCGTGATCCTGAACCTCGTCGCCGACGTGCTGTATGCGGTGCTTGATCCGAAAGTGAAGTACGACTGATGACCGAGATCAAACCCCTCCTCGATCCGACAGGCCGTGTCGAACCCGTGACGCAGGCCATCATTGGTGGCCGTTCGCTGTGGGACGATGCCCGCGCGCGTCTGTTCCGCAACAAGGCCGCCGTCGTCTCCATGTGGATCCTGGGCGTCATCGTCCTGATCGCCGTGTTCGGTCCCATGGTCTGGGTCAATGACTACAAGGCCATCTCGGATGCCCGCACCATCGCGCCGACACTCGAGAACTGGCACATTCTCGGCACCGACATCCAGGGACGTGACCTGCTGGCCCGCCTGATGATCGGCCTGCGCATCTCGCTCACGGTGGGCATCGTTGCCACCGCCGTCAGCCTCGTGATCGGCGTGACCTGGGGGGCAACCGCCGGCTATCTCGGCGGACGCGTCGACAATTTCATGATGCGGATCGTCGACGTGCTCTACGCCCTGCCCTTCATCTTCTTCGTCATCCTGCTGCTGACCGTGTTCGAACGGAACATCGTGCTGATCTTTGCCGCCATCGGCGCCATCGAATGGCTGACCATGGCGCGCATCGTGCGCGGCCAGACACTGGCCATCAAGGGCAAGGAATTCATCGAGGCCGCACGCGCCTCCGGCGTCTCGCGCCGGGCCATCATCCTGCGCCACATCCTGCCCAATGTGATCGGCCCCGTGGCCGTCTATGTCACGCTGAC
>TARA_R110002073_G_scaffold117797_2_pt1 | contig 13891 bp, 18 predicted proteins | sample TARA_R110002073 | Tara Oceans TARA_R110002073 (sample SAMEA4397174) | marine metagenome | biome: Polar Biome; feature: [DCM] deep chlorophyll maximum layer (ENVO:01000326); material: water (ENVO:00002006), including particulate matter (ENVO:01000060) such as... | depth 40 m
GTCAAGGAATCCCTGTGGGAGAACCCAGCGAGCCCGACCTTGGTACATCGGTTTCAGATAAAATATGAGACATAAAAAAGCCTCTTAAATTTCTCTAAAAGGCTTTTCAACTGAGCGGGAGACGGGATTCATCCGAAGGAATCCCTGTGGGAGAACCCAGCGAGCCTAACCATGGCAAGGTCGTTCAAGAAAAAAATCTATAAAAAAAGACAACCAAATTAACTTTGATTGCCTTTTCAACTGAGCGGGAGACGGGATTCATCCGAAGGAATCCCTATGGGAGAACCCAGCGAGCCTAACCATGGCAAGGTCGTTCAAGAAAAAAATCTATAAAAAAAGACAACCAAATTAACTTTGATTGCCTTTTCAACTGAGCGGGAGACGGGATTCGAACCCGCGACCCCGACCTTGGCAAGGTCGTGCTCTACCAGCTGAGCTACTCTCGCTTATGAAGCAACTTATTGTAGATTGGTTAGGAGCGACCCCGACCTTGGTCCGCCAGCTGGCGGATGCTCTACTCCCGAACTACAGGGAAGCTACTCTCGCTTTTCAATAAAACATTTCATTTCTGAAACGATTTTAAATATAAGGCTGATTTGGTTTACAATTCAACCTTAATTTCGAGAATTTATCATAGAATTTCAGGAAGCTTTTTCCTCTTTCCTCATCTTTTGGCACTCACAATTAATTCCATATTCTTTACAAAGAGGATGATCCGGTGGAGATGAAATTCGAGCCTTGCAAGGTCCTCGCCCATGATGAATCATTAAGTGTGAAAGATCCGTCCAGTTTTCTTGTGGAAATAATGCCATTAAATCACGTTCGATTTTATCCGTATTTTTTTTGTGCTTAGTGAGTCCGAACCGATTTGAAAACCGCTTAACGTGAGTATCTACCACAACGCCTTCATTGATTCCAAAAGCATTTCCCAGAACCACATTTGCTGTTTTGCGAGCGGCTCCACGCAACGTTAAAAGATCATCCATGTTTTGAGGGACTTTTCCGTCAAATTCTTCTGTGATTATCGTAGAAGTTTCTTTCAGTGATTTAGCTTTGTTCCGGAAAAACCCCGTTGTTCGAACTAATTCTTCCAATTCTTCGAGCGGAGCTTGCGCCATGAGTTCCGGAGTTGGGTATGTTTCAAAAAGTTTTGGAGTAACTTTATTCACTCTTACATCCGTGCATTGTGCACTTAAAATAGTTGCGATCAATAACTCAAAAGGATTTCTATGGTCAAGTTCACACTTCGGGTTTGGATAGTGTTTGTAGAGCTCTTTTAAAATCTTGTTGGCTCGTTCTTTTTGTTTCTTAGTTTTTCGGGGAAGTTTTGGCATAAATGAAATTTATTTTTCTAAACATAAAGATTGTATTACAGATAAGGAACTTATGTGTGATATAGTTTCTAAATTCCTTTAATGAGTTTTTTTAATAAATATAAACGACCGGGGCTGTACGCAATTTTTGCGCTCTTTATTCTGATGGTGATCTATATTTCCAGCTTTATAGATCGTCAGATCATTGCTGTACTGGCAACTCAAATAAAAGCGGAGCTTAAGTTTTCAAACACCCAAGTAGGAATTCTTTACGGACCTGCTTTTTCACTGGTTTATGCTTTCTGTGGAATCTTCATGGGAAGATTGGCAGATCAATTTTCCAGAAAATATATCATTTTATCAGGGCTTTTGATTTGGAGCTTAATGACTTTTGCGAGTGGATTTGCGAATTCATTCGCATTCTTGATTTCAGCGAGGTTTGTGATAGGAATTAGTCAATCAGCATTAAGTCCTTCTGTGTATTCATTATTGGCAGATTACTTCAGCCCAAAACATCGAGCCAGAGTTTTTTCCGTGTATGCTTCCGGAATATTTATTGGTGTTGGACTTTCATTTTTGATTGGAGGGTCAATCGCCGAAACTTATGACTGGCGTGTTGCATTAAAATCGGTAGGCTTGCCGGGAATCGGTCTGGCAGTGCTTGCATATTTTGTACTTAAAGAACCGATTAGAGAGAAGTCAGGAACTTCAAAGACAGAGAATCAAAGCTTTTCAGATGTGTTGAAATTTATTCTGAAAAAACCAGCAGTGCGGTATCACTTAATGGGATTTTCCCTTTTGGCATTAAGCGGATATACCATTCTGGCTTTTATAGGAACTATTTTGACCGATGTTTTTAATTCCTCAAATCTTATAAGTAGTTATGGTTGGTTTATGTTTGCAACAGGAGTGAGTGTTAATCTTTCAGGTTGGTTAGCTGATAAACTGGCTGTAAAATTTGGGGATGAAAAAAGATTCGTAATGGGCATTGTTGCAGCGCTTGGTGGACTTCCGTTATACTATTTCGGTTTATTTGCAGAAAGTGCTTTTTGGGGATTGATGTTAATCGGAAGCGCCAACATAATTTCGTCATCTTACAATGGAGTGGCAGCCGCATTAATACAAGATTTTGTAGGCTCAAAGATGAGAGGCGTTGCCGGTTCGATCTATTTATTTGTAATTAGTATTGTAGGATTTGGAATAGGTCCACCGGCAACCGGTTGGCTTATGGATCATGTTTTTACTGGATCAAAAGGTCCATCACAAGCCATGTTTACTGTATTTGTAGTTTGTGGAATTCTAGCAACAGTTTGTTTTGTAAAAGCAATGCAAAGTTATAACGAGGATAAAGTTTAGAAGGAGATGAACCCTATCCTGCCAAATCAGTGCAAATCAATCAAATCCTTAAATCAGCGATCAAACATCTTTTAATGCTTCACTCAACGCTTGTAAGCTTTTCTTTGCATCCCCAAAAAACATTTGGTTTTTCTCTGTGTAGAATAGCGGGTTATCAATTCCTGCATAACCGAAACTCAAGCTTCGTTTAAATACAACTGTTCGTTTGGCTTCATCTACATTCAATATAGGCATTCCGTAAATAGGGCTTTCGGGCGAAGTTTTTGCCATCGGATTTACCACATCATTTGCACCGATAACTAAAACAACATCTGTAGTAGCAAACTCAGGATTGATCTGATCCATATCATAAAGTTGATCGTAGGGAACATCAGCTTCAGCGAGCAGCACATTCATATGTCCCGGCATTCTGCCGGCTACAGGATGAATTCCATATTTAACCTGAACGCCACGCTCTTCTAATTTTGTAGCTACTTCTTTAATCATGTGCTGAGCTTGAGCAACGGCCAATCCATATCCGGGAACAATCACAACTTTTGAAGCATAAGCAACTTGAATGGCTAAATCCGTTGCGGAAGTTTCCCGAACGGTTTTATCACCATCTGTTCCTGAACTTACCGAAGAAGATGAATCTCCGCCAAAACTTCCGAATATAACATTGAAGAGAGAGCGGTTCATAGCTTTACACATGATCTGAGTAAGAATCAATCCTGCAGCGCCAACCAAAGCACCCGAAACAATGAGTAAATTATTGCCAAGTACAAAACCGGCCAAAGCAGCTGCAAGCCCCGAATAGGAATTTAGCAGAGAAATTACTACAGGCATATCTGCTCCACCAATTGGGATTACAGAAGTGATACCTATCAACAATGAAAGACCAAGAATAATCCAGAAAATGGTTTGATTGGTGGGATCAAAAGTAAAGACTCCAATCAATGCTACCACACCAATCATGGAGCCAATATTGATAACATTCAAGCCAGGAAAAGTGATCGCATTACCGGATATAAATCCTTTCAGCTTTCCAAAAGCAACGAAACTTCCAGTTAGCGTGAGCGCCCCAATAAAGATACTTAGTCCGGTAGTTACTAGGCTTGTGGTATCCATCAAAGAAGGATCACTAAACTTACTGAGTTCACCCCATGCAACTAAAGCAGAGGCGCCCCCTCCAAATCCGTTGAACACTGCAACTAGTTCCGGCATTGCCGTCATAGCCACTTTTTTAGCAAGCACTGCACCAATCAAACTTCCAACCAAAACTCCGGCAATAATCCATTCAAAAGAAATAATTTGTTGATCAAATAGCGTTACGATGATACCAATCAACATTCCAATAGCTGCAAGCTGATTCCCTTTACGAGCTGTTGCCGGCGAGCCGAGTAATTTCAATCCGCGGATAAAAAATGCAGTAGCAACGAGATAAATAAGCTGTATAGCATCAGGGAGGAAAGAGACGATGTAATCAGGTAAAAATGGGCTCATTTGTCATCTCCTTTTTTCTTGAACATCTCAAGCATTCTATCGGTGACCATAAATCCGCCAACTACATTTATGGTTGCAAAAATTATTGCGATAATTCCAAGAATTTGTGTCATCAAGCTACTATCTGCTCCTGAAACGATCAATGCTCCAACAATGGTAATTCCGGATATCGCATTCGCTCCCGACATTAATGGAGTGTGCAATGTTGGGGGAACTTTAGAAATCAGCTCAAAGCCAATAAAACAAGCTAGTACGAATATGAAGAGGAGTAAGATTAATGGGATTTCAGTCATGATGGATGAATTAGGAATATTTGAATTAGAAATAACCGGCTTATTCCTAATCCGTAATTCAGTTATTCTTAATTAATGGAGAAATAATTTCGCCGTTATGGGTTACAGTTGTGTTGAGTAGAATTTCATCTTCAAAATCAAAAACCGGTTTTCCTTCTTTTATTAATAAGTTTAATAGCGCAAGCATATTTTTTGCATAAAGTGTACTCGCATGATTGGCAAGTTGACTTGGAAGGTTTATTGGACCAACTATTTTTACTTCGTTCACTACCTTAATACTTCCCGCCTCTGTTAGCTCGCAATTTCCGCCATTTTCTGCAGCAAGATCTACAATGACGGAGCCGGGTTTCATATCTGCGACCATTTCTTTGGTTATAAGAAGCGGAGCAGGTCGGCCGGGGATTAATGCCGTTGTAATAATAACGTCCGATTTTTTTGCATGTTGATGGATGAGTTCCCTCTGCTTAAGTTTATCTTCATCCGTAAGCTCTTTAGCATAACCGCCTTTGGTTTCAGTTTCTTCATCAGTTAACTCAACCTCGATAAATTTTGCTCCTAAACTTTCTACCTGTTCTTTTACAGCAGGTCTAACATCAAAAGCTTCAACAACGGCACCAAGTTTTCTGCAAGTAGCAATGGCTTGTAATCCGGCAACTCCTGCACCAAGAATCAGCGCTTTAGACGGAGGAATGGTGCCGGCGGCAGTCATCATCATCGGGAAATATTTGTCCAGTTCGTTGGCGGCAATCAAAGATGCTTTGTAACCCGCAATAGAACTCATTGAAGAAAGAGCGTCCATATTTTGAGCTCGGGAAATACGTGGAATAGCATCCATCCCCAACGCAGAAATATTAAGTTCTTGAAGGCTAGAAACGAGATCGGCATTTTGTAGTCCCCAAATAAAGCAAATCAGGGTAGCACCTTTTTTTAACTTTTTAAGATTTTCCCGTGAAGGAGCTTGAACTGCAAGAAGTATATCAGCAGTTGATAGCAATTCATCCTTTGAAGAAGCGACTTTTGCACCTGCTTCCACATAGCTGCTATCTAGAAAATTAGAAGCTAATCCGGCATCTTGCTCGATATAGACTTCTAGATTTTTTTTGACTAGTTGGGAAACTACATCAGGAAATAAAGCAACTCGTTTTTCGTGCTTGGCAGTTTCTTTTATTACAGAAATAATCAAATAATTTCTCCATTTTTGGTTTGTGTTAACATACTAAAATAGAATGTTAGTGACAATAAGGGCGTGAGTACTTTTTTATTAACAGAACTTAAGAATTTCGAATTAACTATATGCCTTAGAGCTGTTTTTTCGAGTTATCAGTATATAAATGAGATACTGGACATGAAAATATTTAATAAAAAACTTGCTTTTAATATTAAATTTTTTTCTCTTTAGAAAATTAAAACAGATGGTTAAGGTTATGATTAAGAATACTTTTATCCTTTTTATATTACTATTAGTTTCTTTTTTTTTATTCTTGTAAAGACAAAAATAATGTGGAAACAGGTACCGAGTTTCCGCAGGAATTTTTGGGGGTTTGGGAGAGGGATGTTAATCAAGAACCTGACGGTGAAGGATCTTTCATTTATTTTGAGAGCGACACAGTAACGTATTTTGGAAGGGTTGGCGATATTGATGACCCCACTTGTTATGTAATATCTCCTTTATACGAGATTATTAAATATGAAGGAAATGTTTACACACTGAATGTATTAGCGTTAGATGAAAAAACCTTAGGGGAATTAACAATAGAAGTTGACGGCAATGTGATGAAATGGATTATTTCAAAGAATGATATTGATCGCTGGATAAAATCAAATGAAGATGTCTCTACTTTTACACCCGATTGTGGCATTGAATTTAAAAGTAAATCAATGTTTAAATTTCAAAATTTGAGAAAATGAAAAAAATTACGAATATACTACTGTTGGTTATAGTTGCTTTATTTTTTGGCACAGCCTGTAAAAGTGACTCAGATACAAAATTAGAGTTTCCCGAAGAGTTTAGAGGAGTAATTTGGGAATATGCTGAAGATGATTCAAGCGAATTTTTTATGGAGTTCTATGACACAGAAATAGAATTTACAAGCAACTATGATTTTGAAGATTGCTACTTTATTTCTAAAGCTGAACTGGTGGAAATAAATTCAGAAGGAAAGTTCTTCATTGAAGAAGTAGAAGATGGCGAAATAATAGGATCTTCTGCATATATCAAACGAGAAGGAAATGAATTATGGGTTAGTGGAGTTAAAACTTATCAAACCAAGGATGTGTACGTTCAGTCAACTGTATCAACAAGTTCATTTGAACCAAAATGTGATGATTCGCCACTTAAATCGAAAAGAATAAACAGTAAAAACCTCTCTTTATTCCGATAGAGCATTCACATTAACACGATAGAAACAATCAAGTAATTTGATGTTTAATTTTTTGTACTTTTGACTAGATCAAAAAAATTAAGACATCATTTATAATGGAAGACATCGCCGGAAAAACATTTAAAGTAGTAATTGTAGGAAGTGGCCCTGCAGGATTAACAGCAGCTTTATATGCCGCAAGAGCTGATCTAAATCCGATCGTATTTGAAGGTCCGGAGCCCGGCGGACAACTAATGACCACAACTGATGTCGAGAATTTCCCTGGATACCCAGATGGCGTGATGGGACCACAAATGATGGATGATTTCCGCAAACAAGCCACAAAATTCGGCGCAGATTGCAGATACGGATTTGTAACTGATATTGACTTTGAATCACAGCCATATAAAATGACAGTGGATGAAAAAACGGAAATCTACGCTCATACTATTATTGTTTCTACCGGAGCATCAGCCATGTGGTTAGGTCTGGAAAGTGAAACGCGCCTGCGTGGAAAAGGAGTTTCTGCCTGCGCAACATGTGATGGAGCTTTCTTCAGAAATGAACACGTAATAATTGTGGGCGGTGGCGATACCGCAATGGAAGAAGCTACTTTTCTAACAAAATTTGCCAGCAAAGTAACGGTAGTTCACCGCCGTGATGAACTTCGTGCTTCAAAAGCTATGCAAACCCGAGCATTTGAAAATGAAAAGATCGAGTTTATGTGGGACAGCGAAGTAGAAAAAGTGCTGGGTGAGAATGTTGTAGAAGGCGTTAATATCAAAAACCGAAACACGGCCGAAATCACAACACTTGATGATGTAACCGGAGTATTTATCGCAATTGGGCACAAACCTAATACAGACCTTTTTAAAGGTGTTGTTAAAATGGATAATGTCGGATATATTCAAACTAAAGGACAATCCACAAAAACAGATCTTCCCGGAATTTTTGCTTGCGGAGATGCAATGGATTCTTTTTATCGTCAGGCGGTTACTGCAGCAGGAACAGGATGTAAAGCGGCATTAGATGCAGAGCATTATCTAAGCAATGAACTTAGTAAAGAAGCGATCGCTGAAGAGCATTGGAAGTAAGTTTTAATTCTGATTTGAAAAAGAGTCAGTTATTTAATTTTTAATTAAACTCGTAGAATGAAGAAATCAACTTTGATACTACTTATTGGATTAGTTTTAGCGTTAGCTTATGCGGTGATCTATTTTCAAAAAGAGGGTGAACTGCATGTAACTTCATCGGAGCAGGCTGTTGAAAACAAAATAGAAGCAGACGGGATAATTATCGATGTAAGAACTAAAGATGAATATGATAAAGGCAGCTTAAAAGGAGCACTAGTGGGATACAATTATTCTTCAGGAGAATTCGAAGAAAAATTGGATTCTCTGGATAAGACTAAAACCTACTATTTGTACTGTGCATCAGGGAACAGAAGCGGTAAAGCTGCCGTATTGATGAAAGAAAAAGGATTTGAAAATGTTCATAATTTAGGGGGCTATGAGGATTTGGTAGAATCGGGTTTTGAGAAGAATTAACCGACATAGATAGATCTATGCCGACATTATCTAAGGACTGAAGTCAGTAAAGAAGTTATCGCTGAAAACCACACTGGTAGTTATTCAATTTTCAGCTGTGTTTGATGAACGCTAGGATTTTTTTTGACAATATTGATTTTTCAATATTTATCAAAGTACAGACAGTAATTGCAAAAGGTATTACGCTAAAAAAGAATAATGAAGTAAAGTTAGTAGTTTTAAAAAATAATTCACAACCACATCCATAAAAATAACTATCCATTAGAAAATAGATGATTGATAGAATATTAAATATATAATATGTCACTAATAATCTTAGAACATATCTTATTCTAAGAACAAATAAGTTGCATAAAAGTAAAATTTCATATGAAATAATAAGGTACTCTATCTTGTATTTGTTTATAAAATCAGGCGTGAAATATTTTAATGAATATCTAAAATATTCTATTTCACTTATATGGATAATCAAGTAGTATATAATTTGGATTATAATTATTGAAAAAACAGCTATATACAGTGCTTTATTTATTCTTTTTTCCATACCCCGAGTTGATGTTGTTCAGTAATTCCAACTAGAATCGAATCTGATACTAATTCAAACTCGTCAATTTCTTCATCTAGTTTGTAGCTATATATATATTGACCACTTCGCAAATCAAATACATCAATTATAGAACCAAGAATTTCGCCTTTTTTATTTCCAAAAAGGCGAGTAAAGATATGAAATTCATTTTCCCCAACCGTTAATGCGTTGGTGATTGTCTTACCTTCATCATCAAAGTAAGAAATGCCATTTCTTGTGACATACTTCCCAATAAAGCCTGGAAAAATTGAACTTTCTGCAAGAAATGTAATGCTTCCATCAAAATTAAACCCTGCCATATACCCAACTGAATTGAAAGCAATAACAAAATTTTCTCGATTGTATGTATCGATGTGTGCATTTAACATATCTAATGATCTGATTTGGTTGTTAAAAAGTTCACCAAAAGAGCTCTGATTATCATCCAAAAGGCTTAAAGCTTGAAACATTTTTCCAGTTTCGCTATTAGTTTTTAAAGCAATAAAGTTGTTTGAGTTCCTAATTAAGACATCATTATCATATTTTGTTTGAAGTACATATGCAGTATCATTAACTAAATCATGAATTAAAATTCTTTGTTCAGGATAGTTAGCAATTGCAATAACAGAATCTTTTAATATATCAAAACGAAAAATTTGAGTGACCTCAGCAGGTCCTTTTCCTTTGTTAGGGACAAAGTACTCTTTAACCTCTAAATTCTCATTCAATGTATAAATAGCCCTTGAATCATTGAAATATATTACTCCATCAGAGGACTGAATTTTGTATATGGTATTTGTAAAATCTGGGAGATCAATTAATGTATCTTTTTCAAAAAAATTATCTTTAATGTTCAGCTCTTGTTCAAATTTGAAAACACTCTCAGGTTCAAGTGGCGAAAAGTCATAATTGTCTATTTTATTATCTGAACAAGAAATTGCAATTAAAATGAGTGATAAAATTAAAAATTGAATATAAATATATTTCATTTATGAAAATTTAGTTGTGGATCTAAACTAATAAGTAGGGTTAAGAAAAATAAATAGACCCGAACTTGAGGATATCGGGTCTATTTAGATTATTTATTCGAATTCGATTTCAATTGCGGCTCCTCCTTTATCTTTTCCGCATTGAATTGTAATCCATCCACCGTTACCGATTTTGCAAGATTCTCCAGAACCAACACAGACTCCTGATTCAGCTGCTTCAGCACAGGGCCCTGACTCATTTGTACTTAAAGCTTTTGCTTCAAAGAAAATAGAGAAAGGGATCACAATGAGAGCAATGGGTAACAAGAAGATAGTTTTGTATTGCTTTTTCATAATAATCTCCAGTTTATAATACTATGGTAACTGATGCAGTTCCTTTAGTTTTTTCAGATTTAACTTCAAGAGTTTTAGATTCTCCTTCAACTTCATAGTCTATTGTGACTTCACATTTTATTCCTGAGCCTTTACACGCAGATAATGTGCCTTTTGATTGAGGCTTAGACATAACTAATATTGAAAGAATGAAAGTGACAATTACGAATATTTTTTTCTTCATTATATAAGATTTTATCATTGGATTATTCAAAAGTAATTATCACAGAAGCACTTCCTTTAGTTTTCTCAGAAGTTACTTTCATATTCCCAGCAGGTGTCTCCACATCTGCCTCACATTTGACTCCATTGCCTTTACATATTTCAACTGTTGTTGGAGGTATGCCATAAGATAAAGACATAGCTATCACTAGAATTGTGCATAATGCAACTAATTTTTTAATAAATTTATACATAACAATTAATTTAAATTATAATTTATACGCAAAAATTTTTATATCTAAGCGTAAACTCGTTCCATATATATAGAAATAAAAAGTCAAGTTTTTAATCAAGCTTAATACGTAATTCCTTTTTATGTTTAAGTTACTTTTATGACTTTGTGTGGTAGTCTGAATTCTAATAATAAATGGCTAGAGAGGGATAGTATATTATGATTGTTTGTAACATATTGATGATAGTATGAATATCAAGTTTAGAAAAATTTGGAATTATTATAGGTGATCAAAGAAAAAATGGATTCTTTAGATAAAACAAAAAATTGTGCATCAGGAAATCGAAGCGGAAAAGTAGCCCAATTAATGAAGGAAAAAGGCTTCGAAAAGGTGCATAACCTGGGTGGCTATAATGATTTGGTAGAATCGGGTTTTGAGAAAAAGTAATCGTTATTAAATCAAACTATGCAAGCTTTACTTGATCTATTAAATCAAACCCAAACTATTGTAGCCGTTTCCGGATTAGTGCTTTTACTTTTATATGAACAAGCTCATCCCTTTTTTGATTTTTTTAAAGATAAAGGAAAGCTGAGATGGAAACATTTACTCAGAAATGCTTCTTTAGGCTTGGTTAATGCTGCAATAACGTCATTTCTTTTCGCGGGGATTTGGTTGTGGGCTTCAAACTGGGCTACTACAAGTAATTTCGGTATACTGAATTGGCTGGCTCTACCTAATTGGGCTCACGTAGTTGGTGCAGTTCTGCTAATGGATACCTGGACTTATTTCTGGCACGTGATGAATCATCGGATTCCTTTTTTCTGGAAATTCCACCGCGTTCACCATTCCGATCCGAATATGGATGTAACTACAGCCAATAGATTCCATACGGGCGAGATCATTTTCTCTTCTATTTTAAGAACGGGAATTATCGTACTCATAGGATTGCATATTTGGGAGCTCTTGGTGTATGAAATCTTGCTGATTATTGTAGTACAATTTCATCATGCTAATATTGGAGTTCCCGAAAAACTGGATAAATTTCTACGCATCTTTATTGTGACTCCTGCCATGCATAAAGTGCACCATTCAAGAATTCAATCTGAAACAGATTCAAATTACAGTTCTCTGTTTTCATTCTGGGACAGAATCTGCAAAACCTTCAATCTTAACGAAGATCCTCACTCTATAAACCTAGGACTTGATACTTTTGATTCAGAAGAAGATCAAAATGTGAAGGGTTTGTTTTGGATGCCTTTTAAGAAACATGAAAAGAATAAGTCTTAAAATTCCTCCGGTAATAGTATTTGCCGGAAGTGCCTTAATAATGGGGGTTATTTCTAACCAAATATCGATGGAGATTCTCGAGTTTTCTGTTAACCGATGGGTAGTTTATTCTTTGGGTTTGATTGGAGTTATTTTAGGAATCTTGGGAGTTGTTCAATTTTCTATTAATAAAACTACAGTGAACCCTCATAAACCGGAAAACTCTTCATCAGTAGTTAAAAATGGGATTTACAAATATACAAGAAACCCAATGTATTTAGGACTTTTGATAGTTCTCATAGCTTTTACACTATATTTAGGTAATGGCTTTTCTTTTCTAATGATCCCAGTATTTATCTGGTATATGAATACCTATCAAATCAAACCAGAAGAAGAAATGCTTATCAATTTATTCGGAGATGAATATATAGAATATCAGCAAAAAGTAAGGCGCTGGATTTAGTATTCTTCGATACTGACTCTAAACCAATATTCAGAATTTGAGATTTTCCTTCGTTCCCAAGCTCCTGCTTGGCAATGCAGTCCTGAAGCCTGTCTGCCGACAGGCAGGCTCAAGCTTCTATTTTCACCAAACAAAGTAACCGGCACCAAACCTCCCTTTCCAGTATAATCAATAGCTGAAGAATATCTCCAGTGCTCTGGATTACTAACAAATCCTGCCTTTACAGGGTTAAAATGAATATAGTCTAACACCTTTTCCATCTTCTCATCTGAATCTATCTGTGTAGGATGCACACCCTCTTGCCAAACTTGGTACTGGCTTTGCTTCTTCTGTATTTTCTTTGCAAAGATGAGTTTATCCAGAATCAGGCTTCGACCTCTCTTTTCCAATGAATTGATAATCATCTTCGCAGTATATGACTTGAAGTTCTTAACTATTTTGGAAATTTCTTCATGCTGAATTGTACAATGGAGATGACTTTCCATGATTACATATCCATTAAAAAACGTTTATTTAGTATCACACTTTCGAAAACGTACAGAAAACACACAAATTTATTCCATGTTCTGCGGGCGATAGCTGCTTTGTCTTACTTTTGTACCGACAAAAGTAACAATGCCTTTGGCAATCCGCCAATTGGCGGGAAACTCCTGGCTATGAACACTGGTCGGCGTGAGGAACAGTGTTGCTGAATAAATCTCATGGTCTTCGTTCTTACCGGATAGTTTTCAATATCGAGCCAGTAGAGATTTATTCGTCCATTCGGACACGCAAATCTGTTCGCTCACTTTGTCCGACCACCGTTCAAAGGCCGAGTAATTGGAAGCCTTTTAGACAAACATCATCGATATCTAGTGTCGTTAATGGTTAATTGGTATAGTCGTTATTTAGATCAGAACCAAAAGGGGAGGAATTTAACTCATCTTACCAATTAACCGCCAAAGGCGTGCCTGTGGCAGAATAAACAATAACTTAATCCAAATTATATGCAAAGCTGCTAATTAAATTATTGCTATATTTTCTTTATGGTAGCAACACTAGTCAATAAAAATGTATGTTTTTATATCGAACTATATCGAACTATATCGAACTCAGGATGGTAATTTTCGTGGAATTTGAAACGGCTTCTACCCATGGGTTTTTAATTAGGTAAGACAGTTTTAAAAGCAATTCCTTACAAAAAATTTTAAAATAGGCTTTTTTGAAGCTGAAGCCCGCCTTTGTCGGTGGTCAGGCTTCAGGACTGCATTCCGAACGAGGACGTTCGGAACGAGTTTAATATGAGGGGAACGAGTTCAATCATGACTCATTCCATCATTTCGCTGAAAGCGACCTGTCCGCCGTACAACTCTGGAAGGCGTGGGTGATGGAGGTTTTTATAATCTGCCGAGGGCATCACTTTGTGGGAACTCAGGTTCGGAGATGAATATATAGAATATCTGCAAGAGGTAATGGTTTTTTGAAGCTGGAGCTTCAGGACTGCATTCCGA
>TARA_R110002073_G_scaffold15104_1_pt1 | contig 13889 bp, 4 predicted proteins | sample TARA_R110002073 | Tara Oceans TARA_R110002073 (sample SAMEA4397174) | marine metagenome | biome: Polar Biome; feature: [DCM] deep chlorophyll maximum layer (ENVO:01000326); material: water (ENVO:00002006), including particulate matter (ENVO:01000060) such as... | depth 40 m
CCATCGCTGACGGTGTAAGTGAACGAATCGGTTCCGGTCTCTCCCGCCGTCAAGCCGTCAAAGGCGCCGTTGGGATCGTAGTCAAAACTGCCGTCGGCATTAACCGTAACCAAGGCCCCCGATCCGAGCATGATTTGGCTGCCGACACTCGCGACCGATCCCTGCACCTGGCTGATGGTCAACGTATCACCTTCGCCATCGATGTCGTTACCGACGGCACCGTTGGTTGCATTAATACTAATAGGTGTATCTTGGTCGGTGGAAAACCCTGTCCAGCTGGGGCCACCGATCAGCGTGCCTTTGGCGGAGTTACCGGTCAAGTCGTTGGCGTCGAGCCCCGCACCTTCATTGAAATTCCAGTAGCCTGCCAGTCCTGTTTCGACTCCGGTAAGTGTGGTGTCAAGGTTGTTTTGGATTTCCGATTGCGTGCGCACGGTGCTCCAAAGTCGCACGTCGTCAATTTCACCAGCGAAGTATTGCCCCGCAGGACCGTTCTCGCGACTGCCCACCCGCAGGTCATTTTTGGTCGGATGTGCATCGCCGATCGCACCCGAACCATAGTACGTTTCAACATTGTTTCCGTTGACATATGTATTGATCGTGCCATTGTCATACGTTACCGAGATGTGCGCCCACTCGTTCAATTGCAAGACATAGCCGGTGTCATGCCAGCTCCAGCCCGGTGTGGTGTTGGCAAAGGCCCACATCAGGCTGCCGGTCGAAGAGATCCCGATTTCATATTCACCTTCCTTGTTCAAAATGACGTTCGAGGCGGCTGGATACGCTGTGGGGCGGGCCCACACTTCCATCGTCATTGTGTTGGTAAAGACGATATCCGAATCACTTCCCAAGCTGACATAATCATCGACGCCATCGAAGGACAACCCGTGGTGGTCGTCCACCGCAATCGGCGCATCGGCAACGGCGGCTACCGAGACCTGTTGCTGAGCGGTGTTGCTGGTTCCGCCGTCGCCGTCGGTCACAACAAAATCGACCGTGCGGGTGGTCGTCGCTGGATTGTCCGAAACGTTGAAATAGCCAATTTGTCGTCCGACTTCTTGGGCGATCCCCGGAGTGCTATTGACGTTGAACGAAATCACCAGCGGTGAGGTTCCAATCCCGCCGCTGACGCTGCCGACCAACACACCGCTGTGGTACACGTTGGTCCCGGTCATCGTGATGTTGCCGCCTGGAACAATCGTCAAGCGATCGTTCGCCGAGCCGTTTGCCGAGATGGTGACGCTCAACGAGCCGCCGTCAAAATCCCCGAGATCCGCGTCGCTGATGGTTAGCGCCGAATCGATCACGGTCGAGTTTGCGTTCTCGGAATAAGCAGTCGTGCCTCCGGACGCGGTCGTCACGGGGGCGTCATTAACCGAGTTGACCGTGATTGTTACGGTCGCGACATTGGAATCTTGGGTGCCATCGTTGGTTTGGTAGGTAAAGGTATCGGTGCCGCTGAAATTGGTATCAGGCGTGTAGCGGAACGATCCATCCGCGTTGATACTGAGAGTGCCGTTGCTCGGTCCGGTAACGAGGCTGGTGTTGACACTCAGTGGGGTGCTGTCGATGTCGGTATCGTTCTGCAGGACGCCCGAATGCGCAATGTTTTGTACTTCGGTCTCTGACAGCGCAGTGTCATAGATGCGAACGTCATCGATTTGTCCATCGAAATAACGGGTGTTGGCGCCCGGTTTACCGATTTGCAGCGAACCCCACGCCGAGCGGTCGTTTTCAGTACCGGTGTCGGTTCCCTCAAGCACGCCGTCGACATACAGCGATGCTTGATAAGTCCCCCCGCCGAGATCGGTGACCACCACGGCGACATTGTGGAACTGCGTCGTGTCGGTGAAGTCCGAGTTGGACACGATATAGATCGGATCGGCGCCATTGGTCGGTACATCGTACCCCATGAAGAAAACAAGTTTGTTGGGTTGGTCCCAAGTGCCGATCGTCAGCCCCATCTCGGACTGCGCCGCGGTACCGGGGCCGGATCCGTAGCCGTTGCCGCCGCTGTACCCTTGCCACAAGATATGCTGCTGGCCGGACGTCTTGTCCGTTTGGAACCACGTCGAAAGCGTAAAACTGGTTGCCGTTTTTAGCACGGTGCTGGAGGTGGCGACATAGTCACTCGAGCCGTCGAACGAGAGTCCACCCGAACCGATATGGCCGCTGGTCCATGCGGGATCGTCGGTGTTCGCACTGGCGTCGGCGCCCAGGGTGGCGTCGTTTCCGAGTGACCCCGAATCGGCAGTGGTCTGATTGCTGCCGCCTTCGTTCATTTCCCAGTGGTTCACCAGGTTGCCGGTGCTCGGGCCGACCACCAACGTTCCGTTTTCGTCGACCGAATAGGAATCATCCACGGCCACCGGAGCGTCGTTGACGGCATTGACCGTGATGGCGAGCGATTGCGTCAGCGTATCGGTACCACCATTTGCGGTGCCTCCGCTATCTTGAACGGTCCAGGTCAGGTTCCCGCTGCCGAAGGCGTCCGCCACGGTTTTGTACTTCAAACCTTGCAGTTCGGACAGCGTCAGCGTCGCGTTGTTGTTGACTTGCGTCGTTCCATCGGCACGCCACAACGTGATGTGCGACGGGATGTTGGTAATCGTATAGGTCAACGTCTGACCCGACTCGTCGCTGCCGCCGCCGGGACCGTAGCTCAGCCCACTCATTCCTAGCGATACCGCGGTCGAGTTCGAACTGTCTTCGCTAACGCTAATTGATGAAGGCGTTCCACCGCTGGACACTGGCGCATCGTTGACCGCGTTGATGACCAGCGATGCGGTATCGGTCGCGGTCGAGAAGGCTGTCGAGCCACCGTTGGTGGATGTGCTCGTTAATGCTCCGTTGGTGCTGCTGGTTTGATCCCAAGCCCGAAAGGTGATCGCATTGGCAACTGTGCCGTTGTAGTTGCCATTGGCTTGAAAATAGATCCGAGTGTCGGCGTCGGCGGCCAGCAAGCGTGCGTTTGTATTGCTGACCGATCCGAGCGAACTCCAACTGCTGCCACCATTGGTGCTGTAGTACCAGCTGCCGTTGGTGGTGTTGACCGCTGTGATCGCAATCCCCAACGCGGCACCGGGATTGGAATCGGTGACGTTGTCGACTTGACCCGACGGTGAGGCGAAATCGACCAGCGACGAGATTAATGTCCCGACGGTTCCGGAAGGCGGACCGGCGTCTTCGCTTTGCGCAGTCAGTACGGGGCTTTTGCCATCGTTTAAAACCGGCGCGTTGTTGGTTGCGGTAATGTTGGCCGCGAATTCGGAGGTTTCGTTGGTCGTCAAATCGGTGGCGGTCGCCGAAACGATTTCACCGGTGGCGATTAGGCCGTCCAGATAGTGACCAATGGCGGCGTCGCCGGTGGCATTGGTCGTGACTTCGATAGAGTCAATGAATCGCTGGCCTTCGCCATAGCCGCTGGCGTCGCTACTGGAGTTAGCGAAAAACTCGATGCGAAACGTACGACTGGGGGTCGATTTAAGTGATCCAAACACAGCCGGGGTGGGGCCCGCCGTGATCGACGAGAGCACCGGAAAGTTTTGTAGGTTGTTCGCGCCCGTGTCTTGATCGGGGGTGTCGGAAAAGTCGCCGTCATTGGTCGTGACACCATTGTCACCCAGATCAATTCCGAGACCGGCATGCGAGTGTATCGAGTTCCCGAGAATCGCAATGCCGGTGCTGGATCCTTGCAATAGGATGCCGTCGCCGCCGCCAAACGCAATGATGTTCCCTTCGTTCGCGGCATCGGTACCGCCGATCGTCGCGCCGGTTGCATTTAAGATGCGAATGGTCCCCTCACCGGTCGACACCTTGGTGTTACCAAGGTCCACGGTTCCGGTGACGTCGGTGCCGAGGTAATTCCCCTGGACTACCGTGCTCGATCCTTCGATATAGATGGCCGTCGCGGCATTACCGGAGATGATATTGCGGGCCGCCGCAGTCGATCCGCCGATCGTGTTGTTGGACGTATTCACCATCACGCTGACGCCATCGTCGCCGTTACCGATCGCAGCCGTTCCCGTCCCATTGGTACCGATGTAGTTCCCTTGAACGAGCGTCCCTGAGGCGGTGCCATCGATTCGAATCCCGTCGACCGCATTTCCGGAGATGACGTTACCGTCGCCCGCGGACGTTCCTCCGATGATAGTGTTAGACCCGTAGACCAAGATGCCGTTGGCAGTGTTCGCCTCGCTCACCCCAGCGTCACTGCCAGTCGACGTCAATCTGCCAATGTAGTTTCCCACAATCGTATTGCCATCGGACCCTGCCTGGATCTCAATCCCGTCGCCACTGAAGTCACGGATACCGAAGCCACGAATCGTGCTTCCGTCCGCCGTGCTTGTCAGAACCACCCCATCACCGGTGAAGCTATTGTTGCCATCCAGAATGATCGCAGGCCGATTGCCGTTGGCCGCGAAGCTGTCGTCGGTCGTCGCGTCAATGTTTACCGCATCGGTGATTGTTAGTGACGAGCCGAGGTTGATGGTATGCACCCCGGTACCCGAGATCGCAAAGTTAATTTGATCCGCAGTTCCCCCGTCGTTCTGCGTGTTGTTGGCAGCCATAATGGCTTCGCGCAACGAAATCAATCCATCGGCACCTTTGTTTGCCAACAACGCATCGATGGATGTTGTATCTCCATCCCACGTGTCGTTTGCTGTTGTTACGGTGACGCTGTGTGCGGTCGACGCCTGTGTTCCAGGTTGAATGTATTGAACGCTTAATTTGGGCGTGGTCGTTCCTTCGGACGTACTCATGTCCCAACCGTTCGAGGTGTTCGTGAGAATGCCCCAGCCGTAATTGGCGCCCCCGCTTGCCCAGGCTTGAAGCGTCGACTCCAGACCGGTAAACGTCGTGGCTCCAGAGCTCAGGTTCGTTAACGACGCGTCCGCGATCGATGCCATCTCGGTACCATTCGCCGAAAGCCCTGAACTGAGTGAGTTCCATGTGGCAGTCGATTCGTCCCAGTTCGTCAGCATCTTGTAAAGACTGATCGTGCCCGACGTGTCACCGGTGGTTTGTACCGTCAAACTGGCTGAGACGATTTGCACACCCAAGGGGATCTGTCCGCCTCCGGTTCCAAAGATGTCGTTGAACCGGATCAGCCCTTGAGATTCGGTGTTGGTTCCGGAATTATCTAAATCGACGGCGATCGAGGTGTTGTTGCCATAATTCGAACTCGCAGAGTGTTGCCTTAGTTCCGTGTCGTGAGTCCCCGTATAGCCGTTCACTCCCTGTTGAATGTCAATGGTGGTCGTCGCGAGTACGTGATGCCAACGTTCTTGAGCATAGGCGCCAACGAAAACTTCGGTGGTGATTTCGCCTATCTTGTATTCGAGGTCCCAGTCGCCGCCAAGCAATTCGCTGCCGGTCGCATCGTCACTGGCCGCGACATCACAGTCACACACGGCCGCGATCTGCTGGATTAGTTCACGACCCGACTCGGTACTCGCTAAATCACAGCCGTAAATCAGAATGTCGGCGTCGGCATCGAGTGATAGACCCCAGCGTGCGATATCGCTCACATAGGTTTGGCTCGTTTGCACATCAAGCCGCGTCGATCCCAGCTGAATGCTCTCGCCATCGCCATGGCTGAGCAAATGGATCGCGTCAACGCCGGTGATCGACGCCATCGTTTCGCTGATCTGTTGGATGCCATCTCGCGCTGCGTCGAGTCGGATGATCAACCACTGCGTTTGGTCGTCCGCACTATCGCGGAGATTCGCTAATAAGGTGTCAGCATCTTCGACTCGCGAATCAACAAACACCACCTCGATTGGATTGGCAGGATCAAAGGCGGGGGCATCAATAATCGTGTGAGTCGACTCGTCTCCACTGGTGTCATCATTCTCACTTGACTGCGGCGCACTGAGTGTCGTCGGATCGATAACTGTTCCATCCGCGTCATCGATTTGTTGCAATAGCGCAGCCGCTAAATCAAGATCGATGTCGCTCGCGCTTTCGCTCGCATCGAGACCGTCGCCACTGAGTAGGATGCGGTCTTCTAATGGATAGAAATCAAATTCGCGAGCCATGAAACTGAACCAACTTGTTCAATGAGTTGCACTGGACGGAGATTCCCGTGGAAAAGGTTGTGGGCACCCCAGATGGCTCCCGCATTACCGGGAATGCCTCTTTGCTGTCATCGGTCTATTGGGTATCCACACTCATTCCCGCTTGAAAATATGACGATTGCGTTGCCGGTATCGGTTACGCGGCGGCTGATGCTTGGGAAACGTATCCCCAGAAAGGTGTCCGAATGGGCACATGCGAATTTGGCGGCGTTTTGTATCCACAAGGTGCGGAAACCCGCAGATTCCCAATAAAAGCATGCGTTCGCAAACTGTTACGCGCCTTCGTATTTCACCAAGAATCTCATCAAGATAGACGGCCTATTGGGTTTGGGGGGACCTTGACGATTGCGTCGACTATTCCTGCCGCACCGATTACCCGATTGCAACGATGAAGACGACGCATTTTTCGGGATAGTCATCACGACCTGCCCCTCGAAGTGTCCGATACAACGCATACGGCATCTGTACGCCGGTACCTTGTTGCTCCCCGCCCCCCTCTGTAGGCATCTAACCGAAACATGTTTCGCTGTCGCTTTTTCTTGTCGCTGGGCCCAGTGCTAGCAGCCGTTGCTTTGGCAACGTTTGCTGCCGTTGCGTCCATTGCCAAGGCCGAGCAGCCCCACGAAAACATGCCTTCGAGTACTAACGTGTCTGGCAGTACAGTGTCCGGCAGTGCAGCTTCCGGCGGTTCTTCGTCAAGTGCGGCAGCGTCGGCCGCACCCACTGACCCCTACGACTTTCAGTGGTGGAACGCCTCGATCGCGGGGCCCATCATGCCGCAACCTCATTGGGTTTCGTTTGATCTGAACACAGTCTTGCTTGATACGTTGACGCACAGTCCGCGAATCAAGAGTGTTTCGAGTCGAACCAGCGTGGCGCTGGAAAAGGTCACTCAGCAGGATGCCGCATTTGATTCCAAGATTTTGTTGGAATCCAACGCCGGGATGACGAACGACCCGGTTGGCAACACCTTGACCACGGGGGGACCCAGCCGTCTGCAGCAAGATACGTTTGGTGTTTCTGCGGGAGTCGCCCGCACAACTCGTGGCGGCTCGACGTGGGATCTGTCCCAAGAATTGGGCACGTTGAACAGCAATAGTTTGTTCTTTGACCCGAAACATCAAGGCAATTCGCGGTTGAGTCTAAGTCTGACGCGTCCGCTATTGGCCCGCGGTGGGCAAGTCTATACCGAGCGGTTGTTGACTCAGGCCCAAATCGATGCGGGTGTTTCGTGGCAAGAGATGCGGCGGCAGGTCGAAAAACGGATCGCCGACGTGATGACCGCCTATTGGCAGCTCTATGAAGCGCGTTGTCATTTCTTGCAGCAGCAAAAGCTGCTAGAGCGAGGTCAAGAGATCGAACGTATCATCGTCGGACGCGCCGATTTTGATTCCAGCCGAATCGAATTGGCTAAAGTCCGCGGCCGTTTGGCGCGGCGGATGGATCAAATCATTGCTGCCGAAGCCAATGTGCGGCGTCAACAAGCCCGCTTGGCGATGTTGATCGGTCGACCTGAACTGGTCTCAGCAGAAAACGCGTTAGAGATGATTCCTTTGGATCCACCGTTGGCGGCTTCGCTGCAGTGGACGCTTCGCGATGCCGTCATCCAAGGACTCGAGAACCGACCCGAAGTCCGTGCGGCGGCGAAAGAGTTGGAATCTGCTGCTCTTTCGATGCGGATCACTCGGAACCAATTGCTGCCCGAACTGAACGCTGTATTTGATGCCTACTTGGCCGCTCTGAATGGACACAACGATGTCTTCCATTCCTTCGGAAATCAATTCACCGAAGGGGGGCCAGGACTCAGTGCGGCACTGCAGTACGAAATGCCTCAAGGCAATCGTTACGCCCGCGCCCGCCATCGCGAAGCCATTCACTGGTATCGCCAGAAATCAGAAGAACTGCGTGAAACGATGCAAGTCACGCGAGCGGAGATCGAAACCGCGCTGATCGATGTCGATACCTCGATCGCCCAACATCAAAGTAAACGCCAAACTCTGATGGCCACCACAGACGAAGAAACAGTGTTGACAGAACGCTATCGGATGCTCGGTGGCGATGGCACACGTGTTGGCGTCGTGCTTGAAAATCTGCTCGATGCACAACAACGTCGCTCGGATGCCGAACGCGAATGGGTCTCGACTCAAGTCAATTACTTGGTCTCGTTGATCGAGCTCGAGCGTGCGATGGGCAATCTGTTGATCCACGAAAACATCGAAACGTTGCGTGTCCCCGGTCGCACCGATATCGATATTGTCCGCGGTTCGAACAACGACACCGCCGCGTCGATCCCACGCGGCGAATTTGGATCGTTCCAGCATAGACCGGGCGATGCCGCCGCCAACATGCTCATTTCTTCGCCCGATGTTACGGCTGATAGCGTCGCGCCCAAAAACGCACTCGATGATGCGTCCAAAGAAAGGTTCCTGCCTTGGGCAAAGCCGACAACCGCAACGCCGCCTCCTCTGTCACCCGCGGTCGAAATTCGTGTCACGTCGCCTGCGACGCCGCGACCAACACGACTGGGGCTTGGTACCAGAGACTCGGGGTTGATCGAAACCATTGACAATAGGGGACCCTAATCATGATACGAACACGCAAAGACGAACGGGGAGTGAGGTCAATGTTCCGGCACCGTACGAAGTCGATCGTTGTTTCGGCAGCCTTGGTGTGTAACATCGGTGTGATCTTTGTTGCCGATTGGCCGCAATCGTATTCGCAAACGCCCGCCTATTCTCAGCCGCAGACCTTGGTCTACGACGGATTCACCGAGCCTCAGCATGACATCATGGTGGCGGCGTCAGAGGTCGGATTATTGTTGTCGATGGAAGTCGAGATTGGCGATTCGATCGAGGCGGGCCAAGTCATTGGACGCCTTGATGACGATGTTCAGGTGTCGGCCGTCAAATTGGCAGAAATGCAGGCCAACATGCGGGGCAACCAGGACGCGGCGCGAGTCGAAGCGGAATTGCAGCGAAAACGCGTTGGCATGGTCCGTGAATTGGCGGTCAAGAATATGGCTCGACCCGACGAACTGCGTCGTACCGAAGCTGATTTGGAAATTGCCGAAGCGAGATTGTTGGCCGCCCAAGAACAGACTCATCTTCGTCGCTTGGAACTAGAACGGTATCAATTGCAATTAGAGCGACGCAAAATCGTCGCTCCGGTTGGCGGAGTGATCGCCGAGTTATTTCGCGAACCGGGTGAGTACGTCTCACCGAGTGAACCCGTGATCGCTCGACTGCTTGTGATGGATCGATTGATTGGCGTGTTTAATGTTCCCGCCGAAGAGATTGCACGACTGAGCGTGGGAACACCGGCTCGCGTGTTTTTGCGAAGCAACGGCAAGACGATTGATACAAAAGTCAGTTCAATTGCACCGGACATCGACGGCGAAAGTGGAACCGTCCAGGTCCGAGTCGAGCTCGACAATGCAGCGCATCATCTACGCGCGGGCGATCGCTGCACCCTCAGCATCTTGGGAACTTCACAACGTGATCCTGCGAGTGCCAAACAAGCGGTTTCCCAACGGCCGCTAAAAAATAAATTGCAGTCGCCCGAGGGAGTAACAAGGTGAGCATTGTACCGCAAGCCGAAGCGTTTAAAACCGATGCGATGCTGCACGTGTCGTTGACTGGAAATAAGGTCAAACCGCGTCCTGCTACAACCGAGCCGTCGCGCGAAAAAACAGCGGGTTCAAGCACGACATCCAACCAGAGTCCGCCAGAACAACTCGGGAAATTGTTCGAGATCATTGGCGCGATCGCTTCGGCCGGTACCCGAGTCGATGCGATGCGGATTTTGACTCAAGAGATTTCGCGTCGCTTTCCTGACGCCACCGTCCGTTGCGGACTCGGTAACGCTCAGCTTAAACGTTTGTACGATCAACGACTCGGATGGCTCGGACCCGAGAGCGGGCCCCGTATCGCTGCTGCAAAACAGTGGTCCGAGTTGGTCGACGTCCAATGTGGGGTCCTGGTCCACGACCAAGCGATGGTGTTGTGCATGCCACAAAGTGATTCGGACGAGCGCTGCTTGCTGTGGATCTATCCGGTCGCCGACAAGTCGGTCTTTGGCGAATGGTTGCGAACGATTATTCGAACATTGTCAAACGTGTTTTGGAGTCGTCCCAATTATGCGGCTCCCAAAGCAATACAAAATCTGACTCGGCGCACGTTAACGATCGTCGGTGCACTCTCGCTCGTGTTGATGCTATTGGCGTTTTGGCCCGTCCACTACCGCGTCGCCTGTACCGCGACCGTGCAACCGATTCAGCAGCGATTGGTTGCGACGCCGTTCGAAGCGACCTTGTTGGCGAACCATGTCAAACCGGGCGAAACGGTCAAGGCGGGACAGTTGCTGGTCACTCTGGACGGACGTCCGCTGCGGCTTGAACGCGAATCGATTGCCGCGGAAATGCAACAAGCGTCCAAAGAACATGACACGGCGTTGGCGACCGGCCGGATCGCCGATGCCCAACAAGCACGTTTGCGCGAACGCCAGCTCAACCGCACCTACGAACTGCTCTCGGATCGCTTGCAACGACTTGAAGTGGTCAGCCCGATTGACGGAGTGATCATCAGTGGCGATCTGAGCCAATATGTCGGGTCACCCCTGGAATTGGGTCAGACGATGTTCGAGATTTCTCCGATGGATCGGATGGCGATCGAAGTGGAGATTCCTGCGCATGAAATCGATTTTGTGAGTGCTCATTCGCCGGCGCGGATTCGGTTTGGTTCGATCGGAGGCCGCTCGATCCATCAAGAACTGGACGATTTGTATCCGTCCTCCGAGATTCGTGACGACAAAAATGTTTTTATTGGCCGCATCGAAGTCGAAAATGAAAACGGCAAATTGCGACCGGGGATGCAAGGTGACGCAACTACCTATGGCCCCCTTCGCCCCTGGATCTGGTCTTGGGTGCGAACTGGGGTTGAAAGAGTGTTGTGGTGGGTCGGGTATTAGACGCGTCCGGCAACATGGTGCCGTGACTGCCGCAGCGAATGTCCCTGAGTCGAATGTCCCTGAGGTTTTCATGGTGGAATGTTGATGCCCGATACGCTTCACGACTTGTTGATTTAGTGAGCCGCGACGCGTCAGCGGCCGGGGCCCACGCGTTACCCGGTGCCTTACGGCCCACGGCTCACCATTTCGATTTGCAATTGGATTAATTCAACAAGCCGTTCACGCGTTTCGCTACCCCAAAAAACGCAAATGTCCGTCAGGAAGCCTCTCTCCCATTTTTAGCGAAAACATGAGCAGCGACGCCAACTCACCTTCAATGCCCACCGTGATCCTTGATCCCGAAGTCACCTTTGTCGCTCGCGAGATCGGTGGACGTACGACCTATGTGTCGCACCATGAAGCCACTGGGAAATTTTTTCAGCTGGGACCCGAAGAGTATCGCGTCGCATCGTTGTTGGACGGCGTCCGCGGGGTTCCCGAATTGTTCGAAGCGCTGCGCAGTGAAGGAATCGAGTGGTCGACCGAAGATCTGGCAAAATTTATCGCACAATTGGTCAAAGCAAATGTTGCGGTGATCAAGCAAGGATCGGCTGCCGCGACCGACACACCGCTCGCTGCGTCAGCGGCCTCCTGTGATAATGCGGCCAGTGAAAATACCGAACGGGCGACGAACCCGCCGGCGGCCAACGATCCTCTCGCAGCCGCAAACGGCCCCTCGCCTGAACCCACGCCACCAGGATCGTTGGCAACGCTGCTGCGATTTTTGCCGCTGTTGATCAGCCAACGCTTTCCACTCTTTCGCGGGGATCGTATCGCGACTTGGTTGACCCGGTTTCTCGGATTTGCATTCGAACCGATTGGGATTTCGGTTTGGATGTTGCTCGTCTTCAGCGGTCTTTGTGTGGTCTATGGACACTCCGATGCATTCGCTGCTGAATTGCGGCGGATGTTTGATCCGGGGCTGTGGCCCGTGCTGTTTTTGATTTGGGTTGTCGCAAAACTGATTCACGAAGCGGGGCATGCGGTCGCGGCAAAACATCACGGCGTGCGTGTGGGGCAGGTTGGCATCATGTTCTTCCTGCTCGCACCGCTGGCGTATGTCGATGTCACGGACGCATGGAAGCTGCGTCGCCGATTTTATCGAGTTCAAATCGCATTGGGCGGAGTCTACTTCGAACTGGCGGTCGCCGCGGTTGCGGCGTGGGCATGGTGGTTTCTACCCGAAGGCTACGCAAAACATATCACCGCACAATTCTTTTTGATCTCCGGCCCCGCGACGCTATTGGTCAATGCCAATCCGCTGCTGCGACTTGACGGTTACTACGTGCTGTCGGATCTGACCGAAATCCCTAATCTTCGGATGCATGGGCGTCGGCAATTGGGCGCAGCGCTGCAGTGGCTGTTGTTTGGTATCCCTCAGACACGTCAATTGTTGTCGGGATGGCGAGTCTGGTTTGCTTCGATCCACGCGGCATGTAGTGTCATTTTCCAAGTCTTCTGGATGGGCGGACTTGTGTTGGGGGTCGCGATGTGGGCACGCGGTCTGGGGATTTTGCTCGCCGTCGCAGGCGTGTTGATGTGGTTTTTGATCCCTGCAGCTCGTTGGGTGTGGAAGATTTGGATGCTGGAACCGGGCGAACGATTTGGACTGAATTTCTATCGTCGGCGAATGTTGTTTTACGCCAGTTTGTTGATCGCTCTGTTTCAGCAACTTGGTACGGTCTCTTCGCCGTTTGACCGACGAGTTCCGGTGGTGGTTCGATTCCAGGACGAACAGATCGCTCGATCGCCCAGTGACGCCTTTGTCGAGTCGTTATTTGTGCACCGCGGCCAACACGTCGAACAGGGCGTGTTGTTGATGCGGTTGAAGGATCCCGAATTGAGGATCCGCCGCGAAAAGAAGGCCGATGACCTTGAAATCGCCGAGCTGCAAGTGATCCAATTTCGGCGGCAAGGTGAATTGTCCAAGGCCGCTGCGTACCTGGAAAATGCCAACGCATTGCGACGCCAAATTGCCGAAATGGACGAACAGATTGCTCAGTTGACCGTGGTTGCAAACCGCTCGGGTTACATCGTTGGCAATCATGTCGAGTCGTTGCCCGGACGTTTTGTTTCCGCAGGACAAGAGTTGTTGCGTGTTTCGGATCCTCAAGAAAAAGAACTTCTTGCCGTCGTCCCTGAACAAGACGTCGATGCGTACCAATTGGCAAGCCGCAGCGAATCGTTGTCGCAAGTGCGTTTGCGAGGCGGTTTGACGATCAAGGCCAAACCTGCATCGCTGCGTCCCCGCGCCTACCGTACGCTGATGCACCCGGCGTTGGCGGGCAGTGTCGGTGGTCCCTTGGCGGTCGAACCGGCGATGGATGGGTCGGGCGAGATGCGATTGACCCAACCTTATTTGGAAAGCATCACCAAGTTGGATCCGATCACGAGTGCGGAGGTTCGATCGGGCCAGCTGGGCAGCATGACGATTCGAGACAATCGTCCCGTACTGGCCCGTGTCTACGACGCGATCGCAACCGATTTCCGCCGCCTCGGACGTTCGCAATAGCCACCGTTAGGTACAGTTCGGAAATAACTTCGTGATTCCCGTTTCGTTACAAATCACGCGGGAAGTGTTTTCTCTGTAGTGGACGAGGCTACGAGTCCCGTCGTGGGACTAAGTCGCTGGGACTCGTAGCCTCGTCCACTACATCCAAAGTTCATGTCATTCGGGTAACATCTTGAAATGACGAAGTTATTTCCGAACAGTTCCTTAATCTTCTTCGGCTGTCCGCGAGCGGGCGAGAGGATTGCGCGGTCGGGAGTTACAGGAAAATGAGATGACAGGAAAATGAAAAAGCT
>TARA_R110002073_G_scaffold60209_14_pt1 | contig 13858 bp, 8 predicted proteins | sample TARA_R110002073 | Tara Oceans TARA_R110002073 (sample SAMEA4397174) | marine metagenome | biome: Polar Biome; feature: [DCM] deep chlorophyll maximum layer (ENVO:01000326); material: water (ENVO:00002006), including particulate matter (ENVO:01000060) such as... | depth 40 m
TGCCGACGACGGAGTCCCCCCGGTATCGGGAATGGCCAGCGTCGCGGTGCTGAATCGTGTTGCCGTTGCGCCGTCGCCGTCATCAGAATAGATGCGGACGATGGCGGTTCCACCGGCGCGGTCCGCTCCGACTTGCAATCGAACGCCCGCTGCAGTCCCGGATTGTGTCAGATCGATGCCTGCGAGCCCGGTGTCATCGATCGTCAACGCGGTGCCGTCAGGCCCGTCCCACGAAATCCGCCGTTGTCCATCCCCGAGTTGGGCGGAGTCAAACGACAACAAATCGGGAAGCAGTGGGTCGTTGACACTCAATTGAATCGAGCCGGTCGCACTCGTTTTGTTGACGAACAAGTCACGTTCGCCGCCGATGACTTGGGGTGCTGCAACACTGCTGATCACCGGATTGCCGTCCGCCGTGGTGTCCGAGACGCTCTGGGCCGCCGAATTGAACCCATCGATCGTTTGAATGATCTGGCCCTGCACCGCAGTCCCACTGATCGAAATCAGCGGAGTGACCTGTTCCAACAGCGAGCGTCCGTCAATGGTTTGCGCGGGCTGACGCACGAAATACGAACCCGCTGTCAGACGCGGGAATTGATATTGGCCATTGGTCGCAGTGGTTGTGCTAGTGACCGACGTGTCGGTCGCAATGTCAAATGTGTTGTCACCATTGTCGCGGTACAGCTGGACGGTGGCGCCGTCGACGTTATCGCCGCTGTTGGTGACGACTCCTTGGATCGATGCCAAGTCGACCGCGACCGCCAACACGCGGCGGTGCTCGAGCAGCTCGACTGCCAAACGACGCCGACTTTTACGGCGAGCCGATTTAGGCTGGGCCGATTTAGCCTGGGGGAGGAGGTTGGAAATGGATCGACGTTGAAAAAGACCTGGTCGAGTCATTTGCAGCACGCTTGTTTTCCAAGGAATGGGATGTCCGTATGCTCATGTATGTGTCACACATCAGACTGGATAAAACAAGGGGCCTAGGAAAGCGTGGTGATCTATATCGATTATCGGGCAGTGTCCCAGCCAGAATGCTAGCATTGTCGCTCCGCGTTCCAAGCGGTTGGCGGTCATTCTTCTGGACACAAACCGCGCGATCGAGCGACGATTCGCCTGTCCCCCATTCGGCTGTCAAAATCGCCTTGCGTCAGCCCATTGTCGCTCGGCTTTCCAAGCCGTGGGCGGTAATTCACCCGAACACAAGCCGCTTGATCGGCAGCCCGCCTTAGAACGCACGAGTGTGAACCAGGTTAGGTAGCGACGATGGAGCAACCAGGATTTGTGACGCAATCGATTCCGCCGGAGGAGCAGTGGAGCGACTCACTCCGCTGGGTTACGCGGGAACAGCAAGAGCGAACAAACCGAAAGAACTTGCGGCAATGAACCGTACCTCGCCAACAAAAGTGGATTAAAATCAGGGCAATTAAAAATGAGTCTCCAGCATGGAGTCGCTTCCCCATAAAGTTACGACACCGAGTCGTACATAACACCGTTGGTTGATCAAAGGCAGCGTCTCGCTGGACTAATGACTAAGTCAAGCTCTAAACCCCCTGGCACATGTTTTTACTGTGCAGGGCCGATCTCAAATGGCGTCGCATACGTTTCAGCGGGCGCATTGCTTCTGGACGAATCACGGCGAAATAGCATCCATGATGATTCTGACGATTCGAGGCATTTGGCGTTCATGAACGTTGGATATCACGGCACGCAAACCGACATGTCTGACAGTGCGGATATTCGGGTCGTTAACGATCTACCAGGCGGCCAATTTGATTTATCGTTTTGCGGTTTGGCCTGCTTGAAAACGTGGTTTAATGCGATTGTGGATGGAATCCAAAACGACGTTGATTCTGGTGAGACAAAATCGGGTTGACCCTAGACTTGCCCACCAACAAAGAACATCCGCAAAGTTGCTTCGCAATCGCCTGCAGTCTTTGTTCAACGTGCGTCCTGTTGGTAGAATCACTCGTTAATCAAAGTCGTTGTCTTCGTTCACGGCGGCGACGGATGTTCTAACCGTTGGGCGACCTAAGCATTGGTAATTGATACCGTCTTCCAATACGAACGCGTGATGCGGATGGCGCAAGACAATTTCGCCAACACCGAGATTCGCTTCTTCGGCAACGTCGTGGCTGGTGCGTTGTCACTGACCGACACCGTTCTCGTTCCGGTAATCGGTGGCGATCCCATCCCAACAACTCTCGGTCGATTCACCGAAGACTTCACGCAAGAATGGTGTGGCATGCCGTTCTATGACACCGTTAAGCCTGACTCGATTGGTGAACCGTTCTGTGTTTGCCTCAACGGTGCGTCATTGGTCGATGTGTTGGTCGCGCCGTCTGGCATGCTCGTTGCGCGGCCGGTCGCCTCACATGGGTTCTGATTAGTGTGCGATTAGCGTTGAAGCCACGTCGGTTGACGTCACCGAACTTGAGGGATTCCGTGCAACCAGATGCACCCGGCGCACTCGGTTGAGCTGCAGCGTTGGGCGCCGCTTTATCACGCGTTCAAAAGAGAACAGGAAAATGGGCTACAGAAAGATGAGGATGCTGGAAGTTAGGTCGGACCATTTTTCTGTCGCATCAATCTTTCTGTGGTTTCCGTTGCGCCGGGGTGGCGTTTGGTTCGTCACGGATTGACACGAATCAGCACGCGTTCGGCGCAGACGGCCCGCCGTGCCGTTTGAAATTAAAACTGTACACGGAACACGGCATTTAAGATGCACCGCAACAGTGCCCGCAACTTAGAATTGCAATTGGCCACCGAAGTTAATGCCTTGCGCCCAGTAATCCGTTTCAACAAAACTGAATTGCGGGCGGAGCGAACCGGTGACGGGATTGTTGGGTTCGGGAATCAGATTCGGGTTCACGTTGCGATCGATTTGATCCCCAGCGCGGACGACGTTGGGAAAGTAGAGTAGCGAATAGCCGACCGTGGCATGAAACCAACTGGTGATGCGAACACCGAGCGTCAATCCAAGTTCAGGGATCATCGTGAACTCTTTGTCACGATACGAACCGATGTTGCTGGTTTGCGTCAGCAGGCCACCGGGATAACGTTCGGTGACGCCATTTTCGGTGATCGAGGTGGTGCCCGAGAGATTGACTCGCTGAGTGTTCGTACCGACGGCAACTCGCATGGTCGATTCGAGCCAGGCGCGGTCGAACGTCGCCTGGTGAATCACGCCGAGCTGCAGTCCGTTGAACCGGTTCTCGGTACTGAATTGCTCGCTCAGTTCGATCGTGCCTGGCACGCCGACAACTTGGGACGAAAGCGACTCAGAGAACGACAGGCGATCATCAAGTTGCAGATTGCGATAGCCGATGATCCAATCGACGCGATCGAGTCCGCCGCCGTTGTTGCAACCGGCAAACGTTGGCATCAGCGCGGCTCGCACGTTGATCATGGCCGATTGAAGATCGGTGTCGGAACTGATATTGAGGGCACCGTTAACGACACCGGGATAGGAGACGAGTTGGGCGGTTTCTCGGTCATTGGTCGTATCAAAAAAGGGCCTCGCCAAAATAGGCGCCCCATCGCCAGCGGCCGAGAAACCGTCGCCGTCGTCGAACAGACCAAAGTATTCGCCTTCGATCGCAAACGAGCCTTGCGGAGTGATCCAAAATCCCGCTTTGCCGCGAAACCCGCTGTGTCCGCCGTCATTCAGTTCGCCGCCGCCAAACAGCACAGCGGTCCCTGATTCGCCGAGAATTCCCGCGCGGTTTTGTGGCGTCCCATCGGGGCTCGTCGTCACCAACGGAGGCGTATCCATCCCGGAGGCTTCCCAATACAGATATTCGCCGCGAATCCATAGCCGGTCGGCAATTCGCTGCTCCATGTTCGGCACAAAACCACCGATCGACGGGAACGAGAACATGTTACCGCCGCTGAACAAATTGCCACCTCCCGCCGACGTCTGAGCCGAATAGGGATCAAACGAGCCGGAATTGTTGACGATCACATTGGGGCCGGCGGAATAAACGCCCTGAGCCTCCACCGTCCCGATTACGGAAACGACGAGCGAAACGAAAGTGAAAAACGCGGAAATCAACAACCGAGGGGTCACTGAGACAAACTCCTATTTTCGGAAATTTAGCCAGATTTCCTAAAGAAAGCTGGCAGTCTCGGCTGACAGTCCGTAATTTTTGCCGCGGAAGTCAAGATGAATCGCCCCGGTTTCTAGCCGGTGATCGCTTCTTCGCTACTTTTGAACGTGTTCGCTACCTTTGCCACGGATCGGCTCAAGCGTGATGCGGTGGAAGCGGTAGCGGCAATCGTAACATCCCAACATCAACGCTTGATCGTTCGGTGTCGACCAGTAATCCGAGAGCGACAAACGCGAAGCGTCGCCTTGCCAATCCACGATCCGATGTCCATCGACCGACATCTGCACACGCTCACCTCGTACCTCCACGACCACTTGTGACATTTGGTTCTGTTTGAACAAGTTGCCAGAGAAGGTGGTTTGGTTCCCCACATTCTTGTTGTCGATGTTCTCGATCGCAGACTTGGCGACATCCGTTTTGCCATAATTGAATAAGGCTGCGAATCGCTTGTCACTCGCCCTCAATCCAAACAACAAAGCGTCGGGCGGATCAAGCGGTTCCACGATCGCAACGATTCGATACTCGGCGGGCGGTGTGTAGGGCAGTTCGATGCGGACTCCGTAGCCTTTGCTACTTTCCAGTTTGCCATCGCGTTTTGTCCATTCGCCAGTTGTAAATGCATGCGAAGGATCGATCAATGACAGCAAATCGACTGCGTTGGCTGGAAACGGGGCAATGACTTTTGAGTCCGATGTATCGCCTGAGTCCGATGAATCGCCCGAGATCACGGATGCGCGTGCCTGAAAAAGATCATCTGAGAGCCTTCGCGGCAACGGATTCTGATTCGCTTCGGAGCGCACTTGTAGATACCCCCAGATCTCAGCGGTTTCACCCGAACGGAGTTCGGCATCGACGCGATAGCTGATTGGGATCTCGCGGTCAAAACGTCCAAGCGAAACCGTTTCCGGTTGTGCGGCGGAAACGACGTTAGGAACATCGATCCAAGGTGCGTCGATTGCCGTTTGATAGCGAACGCGAAGTGATTTGACTTGTACATCTGCAGGCCAATCCAATTTCAAGCTTACGTCTTGATTCGGTTTAGGCACCATCGGCTCGGGAATCGCTCGAAAACGCGTAAACAGCTCAAGTGCTAACGACGGTTCGTCGCTTTTGTCCTCAAGCGATTCAGGGGACGCAGGCTCCCATCCCATCCGACTTTTCTGTTCTTTGTCGAGCCATGATTCGCTGATCCAACCGCGGTATTGTCCCATGCTCATCACCGAACCATTGCCCGGTTCTGGGTGCGGTAATCCCACGGTGTGCCCGCAGCCTTCGTGATAGACAACGCAGTCAGTGCCGCGATAGGGCACCCGCCATCCATCACCGCTGACCAATCCCCAACCGACGCCACGATTGGCCAGATAGGCTGCCCGTGCCCCTCCTGAGGTCGCGCCAGGAAAATGTTGTCCTTGGTTTAAGTTGCCTTCAAAGACCAACTTTCCCCCCTCGGGGTGCAAGCGATAGAAGTCGTCCAGCGGTCGCCAATTGATTTCGCTCAGAACGAGCAGGATTGGAAACGCGTCTCGCTCTTCGGGCTTGTTCTGCGCAAATGCGAGCGTCCGATCAACTTCGCTTAACGTGCGAAAGTAAATCTTGTTCGCGTCCCCTTCGCGAAGCGTTTCAGTCGTTTCCTTGGACACAAAGGGTTCGGGGTGGACGGTCACCGTCAACTTGGATTGGTCGCCAAACTCACGAGCGTGGAACTGTTCCAATCGTCGGGCATAGTACTGGACGCGATCTTTCCAATCGGGCAACGATTGACGATCCGCGGGGACAAAGTAGACGACCGTCACTTCGATTCGGCTGGTGTCGTATTTCCCGTCCCACGTTGTGGTCCCCCCATACGTCGGAGCGACCAAAATCAGAGTAAACAGTAACGCACAAAGCGATCGAAGTGAGTGTGATGACATAATGCGGGTGGGTTCAGCGGGCGGGGTAAACGAGAGGGTTGCAAACGACAGCCAACGTTTGCCAGCGTGGCCAATATACACAAACGATGCCGATGTTTCGCGAGCGCCGGCACGAAGTTGCCGCACCACGAAAGATACGCCCCCCCTCACTCACGTCTTGGCAACCGCGAACCTTACGACGCGTCCGCGGGTGTACCGGCCGAATCGCCGAGGGGTTCAGCCAACAGGATGGGCGACGTGGTTTCGTCGACCAAAAATAGATTGGCGGTCTGCAAGAGCGTCCCTTTTTCGAACTGGACGTTCTTAGCCGCCACGGTGTACTCGACCATCGACAAAAAGTATCGTGATTGAGCCTCGGTGACACGTCGCTGCGCATCGAGCAATTGTTCGAGATTCACCGGCAACCCCTCCGCACGATTCACGTCCAGGATCTGCAGCGCATCGCGAGCGGCGAGATAGCGATTCAGATTGGTTTCCATTTGCGTAAACGCGCGATCGCTTTCGCCGACCACCGCAGCAAGGTCGTGCAAGATCTGCCGCTCTTGTTCTTCGAGCACTGCGTGTTCGCGTGCCAATTGCGACTTGGCATGACGAACCGCCAAATAGCCTTGCCGAAATCCGACGGGCAGCTTCAGTTCCAGACTCGCTTCGTACTCTTGATAATCCAGCGTTCCCAGTTGTTTAAAGGCCGAGTTATTGCCAGCGAGACCTTGGTCCAAACCTCGGACGCGGTAGATCGTAACAAGATCGAGAGTCGGCATCAGAAAGTTCTTTGCCGCCAGTGCTTCCATCTCGCGTCGCTTGACGAGCAGCCGTTGTTGCTGCAGTTCGCTGCGAAGCCGAATCGCTTCGATCGAAATCGAGTCCCAATCAAACGTCATCGGGGCATGGAGTGGTTCGTCATTGGGACGAATCAGTGCATCATCGCTGAGCGGCAATCCGATCAACAGCCTCAGCCGCCTCTCGGACGCCAAAACGCCTCCTTGACCTGCGAACGTGCCTCCCGAAGTGGAGTTGTTAACCTGAGTTCGCTGGATCAACTTGCCCGCAACCGCATCTTGCAATTCGCTTTGGAAACGAAAGTACTGTTCACGTGCAAACGCTTCGCTCGCGCCGGCTTTGCGATTGCTCGATTTCTGGGCCTCATAGTTTTGCCACGTTTCTCGGCTCCGCTCGAGAGCATCGCGTTTTGCGTCGAGGTCGCGATAGGCAAAATACAGATCCCAGTAGGCGTTGATTACATTGCTGATGTAATCGCGCGCCCCTTGGCGAAACTTGGCCGAGGTGATGTCGTTGTTCACTTTGGCGATCAAAACGCCTGCATAAATCCCGGGCTGTGCCGCCGGGCCTGCGATGCGATTGAATTGCAGCCCGCCGCCTTGCATTAATGGTTGCCGCATCTCGGCATGGATCTGACTTTGCCAGGCGCTGTCGGTCAGATTGCCGGTGGCATTGTTGGCGTCGTAATCGATAACGTTGCGAACAGCAAACTCGGCGCCCGTGGCAGTCCGTTTGGATAGCTGAAAGACATAGTCATGCGTGTCTTGCTTGAACGCGTTCGCGCCACCACCAAAGAACCGGTTGTTGAATCGGCGATCATTATTCTGCCATTTGCCAAGCGCATAGAACTGAGCGTCATAGGCGGCCAACGCGGATTCAATACTGGTTTGAGGGTCCAGTTCGGCAAGCGGTTTGGTTTGATCGGTCACCACGGTTTGCGGAGCACGAAGAATCGTGGCCCCCAAATCACGCATCACTTGCGAGTGCTGCAGCGCCGTGTGAATCGTTTCCTGCAACGACATGTCCCGATATTGCAGCGCAGCAAAATCTTCGATCGAGCGTAGGGTCAGTGGAGTGGCTGAGACGTCTGGGAACGTGATCGCAGGAGCTCCCGCGTCGACCATTTGCATGATCGTATCGATCGAGGAGGTGTCGTTAGCGATCGTCTCGGAAAAATTCCGGTGTGTTTGACACCCGATCGCCGCAATCACGCCAACGGCGCACACCAGCATCGTCAACGCGATCGGACGCAACGGGCCGCCTCGCCTTGCTGATGTGATTCCGTCAGTGCGTGTTGAACGTCGCAGCACTTTGTTTTCCGTTTCTCGTTTTGGTCGAGCGAGGCAGATTCCCCGCACAATCAGACCAATCCGTACAATTACCCTTATTCGTACATTCACGAAGACTACATTGAGCGAATTCGGGATGATTCACACGATCGACACAATAAGTCCCGTGAAACATGCGTTCCGGAGGCGGGAAACTCGGGAATCGTGGTTAAAATGAACACGCTTCCAACGATCCCCGTTTGCAGTCAACTAGCCCATTGCGTCATGTCCAACCCCCAGCATCGAGCCGAGCAAACGTGGAAGGATGCGGAATCGCTTGTCCGCCACGTCGATCGCTTGTCGCACGCGGCGTTGCCGGCGCCAACGTTCTTTCAAGAACTTGCCGACGCGACGCAGCAGACTGCAAAATCACGAAGCGTGGTCGTTTGGTCCGACCAACATGGCGAACGTCATGTCTTGGCTAGATCCGGGATTGACGTTCATCAAGACAGGTCACCCGAATCAGCTGTGGCAATCGACCAAGGTGATTTTACTGCCGCTTCGCTTTGGTATGACCACGCCCAAACATGCATCACACAGGCCCGTGTATCCCATGACAGTGTGATCGGAATCGAGGTCCGATGGTCCGACGCGGTGCACGTGGCAATCCAGCCACCGATCGCCGAAATGAGTAAGGCTGTACTCGAATCCGCGACCCTCGCTTTCTTGCGTCACGAAGCCGACGCATTGCAGTCCCATTTAGCGAGACGCCACGCTCGGGATCATGTTGTCGGTCAACTGCATCACGGCATTGGGATCAACGATTCGTTTGCCCACGTGGGGCGAGCGGTTGCCAAGTACGTCGGTGCCGACCGAGCCAGCATCCTGCACCGCCGCGGTGGCAAGTCGAGTTCCGCCTATCGATTGGTTTCATGTTTGACCAGTAAGAATGTCGATCGTCGTAGTCGACTCGCTCGATTGATGCAAGACCTTGCCGCTCAGGTCGCAAGTCACGGCAAATCAATCGAGTTCGTTGTCGGGCGTGGCGGCGACGTCCCCGATCCGCTGCGTGAGACGCTCGAAGCCTATCTGATTGAATCGGGATCTCGTGCGATCGCAATCGAACCGATCCCGCTAAACAATCTTACCGATGCGGCCGTGATTGTACTCGAGCAGTTTACGGTATCATCGCGTGATAACGATGGTTCCTTTGCCGACCTACGTGACGTGGTTGCCGACGCATTGACGCAAGCGATTCGTCGAGACGCAGTCAGTTTACGCTCGCGGATCGATCCATGGCTCTCCATGCGATTCGCTAAAAAAGCGACCGTAATCGCTCTCGTCGTCGCAACGGCGGCAATTTTGATATCGTTGATTCGGGTCGATTTCTGGATCCCGGCCGAAGGACGCGTCGTAGCAAAACAGCGTCACAACGTTTACGCTCCGGCCGATGGCGTGGTCACCGAGTTGCTCGTCGACAACGGTTCGTCTGTGAACGAGGCAGCTACGTTGATGGTGATTCGCAGCCATGACTTGGATACGAAACAGCAGCAAATCGAAGGGGAAATTGCGGCATTGCAAACCAGTTTGGCTGCGATCGTTGCAGGCCGTGGTTCGTCGCCAAGCGAAATTCGCGAGCGAAACCGTTCGGCAGACGAACAGGTGCTGAAGGCAAAGCTCGAAGGATTGCTTTTGCAACGCGACTTGGTGGTCGCACAGCAACAACAGCTCGTCGTGCGAAGCCCCATCGCGGGCAAGATCGATCATTGGAACATGCGAGAAAATTTGGCATCGCGTCCGATCGCCCGAGGTCAATTCCTGGCCGAGGTGTATTCACCCGAGGCAGGTTGGGAGCTTGAAATCGAGGTGAACGATTCTGATTTCGGTTATCTGTTGCAGTCGGATCAGGAAGCGAAACGCCGTTGTCGATTTTCACTTCGCTCGAGTCCGCAGAACATTCATGATGCGACGCTCACTCAATTAGACAACGTTACTCAAAGGAGCGTCCAAGGCGACTGGGTGATCAAGGGGCTCGTTCGTCCGGCAGACACCGATGCTGCGGCGCTGAAATCGCTGCGAACCGGAGCGACCGCGACAGTGGAGATATGGACGGGACGTCGAGCGATCGCGTTTGTTTGGTTTCGTGGATTGATTCAGTGGTGGCGTACGACGCTATAGAACGCCTTTTCGTGGCAAGGCTGTAGACGTAAGAGGATTTTGACTATGAACAATTATCGCGCCCTGACCCATGTACTTTCGATTATTGCGTTTTCCGTGTTGGCAAATCCGTTATACGCTGAAACGGATTCGCTGAAGATCGAAGACTTGATCGTGGTTGTGGTAAACGAAGTTCAGGTGCCGTCACTTGAAACCGGAGCGCTTGACACGTTGGCGGTTCATGAAGGCATGACTGTAAAACGCGGCGACATTCTCGCAACGCTCGACCGTCGGCGTGCGGAACTGCAACAGCGACTCGCCAAAATCGAGCTGGCAATTGCGACCGCTAAAGCAGACGATCCCTCCACCGTCGCGTTAGCTGAAAAGGCGTACCGACGACAACAACAACTCGGCAAACAACAATCGGTCGACGTGACGATCGCGACCCAGAAGGCGAGCAATGACCTGCGAGTGTTGGCTGCGACCAAGGCCGAAGCGGTCGCTAAGAACGAATTGGCAAGGGCATTCGATGCACGCAAACGCTACATCGACAGTGTTTCACAATCGGAAATTGATGGATTAAGTCTTGCTTATGAACGAGCGAGACTCGAAAAAGAGCAAGCTCGTTTTGAACGACAAATCGACCAACTCAACGTCGATTCGGAAAAACAGGCCGAGAGCGTGCAAAAGATTGCAGTCGATGAAGCCGAAATCCATATGTCTCAATCGGCACATCAACACGAGATCGAAATTCTCGAGCAGCAACGACATCAAAACCAAAGTGAACTCGCCGAACTGCTTCTCGATCACCACAACGTCGTCGCTCCGTTTGACGCCACGGTAGTTGACGTGATGCGGCGTCGAGGCGATTGGGTTCGGGCCGGCGACCCCGTCGTGCGGTTGGTGGGACTGCGTCGGCTTCGCGCCGAAGGCTACGTCGACGCCAAACTCAGAAAGCCATTGTTGACGGTCGATTCGCCAACCCTTTTCCTGCATGATTCTGGCGGAAACGTGATCGAGCGAACTGGCGACATCGTCTTTGTCAGTCCCGAAATAGATCCCGTGAATCAGCAAGTGCGTTTCACCATAGATTTCGATAACCCCGATGACGCAGTGCTTCCGGGGATGCGAATGACGATGCATTTGAGGATGCCATGAGCGTGTCGGCGAATCGTTTGCGAGTGCGTCCTGATCTGAAGTGGCAACGTACCGAAATGGGAGCCCACGTCGCTTGGATTGCCAAAGATCCGTTTGCCAACGAGTTTTTTCATCTCAGTGAGCGAGACCGCAGCCTGCTGCAACTCGCCGATGGCACGCGTTCGCTGAGCGAAATCACTCAGGAGTGCAAGTCGTTATTTGCACCGCAATACGTTTCCCCCGAGTCCGTGGTCGAATTTTTCGCCGAAGCAGTTCGCAGCGGTTTGCTGATAGGCAGCGAAGAGGGCCGTGATGCAGTCGACGACGACACGGATTTTGACGACCACGCATCCCCGAATCAAACGACACTGCAAACGAAGGCATCACGTCGCTGGTGGCATGAACCGTTGGCGATTCGTTTGCCCGGCATTGCGGTCGACCGAGCGTTTGACCGCTTGCTGCCGTGTTTGCGAGCGATTTTACCCTTGCCGGTGCGAATCGCTGCAATTGCATTCACGATCATCATGGCCGCGACAGCCGTGGTGTATTTCGATCAAATTGCCATGCATCTCGATGCGGTGACACGCGAGCCTGTCGCAGATTGGGGCGTGTTACTGATCGCCGTGATATTCGGTTTGAAATTGCTGCATGAAATCGCTCACGCAGTGACATGCAAATGGTTCGGAGCCGAGTGTCGTCAAATCGGGGTGATGTTGTTGTTCGGCATGCCGGTACTGTATTGCGACGTGTCAGACGCCTGGTTACAGAAACAACGTTGGAAACGGATTATGGTGTCGAGCGCCGGCATGATGGCCGAATTGTTCGTCGCTGCGATTGCAATGTTATTTTGGTTGCTGCTTACCGATTCGCTCCTTCGCGATCTTTGTGTCACGGTGATGTTCGTCGGTTCGGTCAGCACCGTGGTGTTCAATGGCAATCCGCTGCTCCGCTACGACGGTTACTACATTCTCTCGGATTGGATTGGCGTTCCCAATCTTGCTTCGCAAGCGTCCGTTTCGGTGCAAACGTGGCTACGACGATTGATATGGAACGATGCCTTGGCGGACGCACGTATCGAATCCGCAAACCGCTTGGCGAGTCATCTGTCGCCCGCTCGATTGCGAATCTACTGGGTTGCCAGTTTGGTCTATCGAATATTGGTCTATGCCACGTTGGGGATGTGGGTCTATCGACAAGCGGAACGAGTGGATTTAGGGCCCGTCGTCGGAATTTTGTTGTTATTGGTCCTGATGTTAGGCGTCAGTCGATGGCTGCGAGCAGTACTCGCCCCCCCGCCATCCCGCCGACGAAACCGATTGGGGCTGCTGCGGCGTCCCATCGCCATCGGGGTGATTGTGGCATCAGTGATTGCCGCCGCGTTTTGGATTCCGCTTCCACACCGGATCAAGGCCCCCATGACCATCGGCATTGCGAATTCCCAACCGATCGTGGCAACCTCGCCAGGACGGATCGTCGACGGTATTCGAGAAGGTTCGCTGGTGAAACAGGGTGACGTGATCGCAAAGTTGACGAATCCCGATCTGATGCTATCGATTGTGGAAGAGCAAACGAGATTGCAGGCGTTGCAGACCGAGCTGACGAGTTTGCAAAGTGTCCGCCCCACGACTCGACAAATTTCAGATCGCATCTTGGTGGTGTCCAAATCGATTGACTCGAGCCAGCATCAGTTACGACTGCTTGCTTCCGAAGCGTCGCAATTGGAAATCGTGGCTCCCGCATCCGGAGTCGTTTTCTCGGCCGCTCACCGTGTGCAGAACATCCGCAATACTCACGAGCTAAGGACGTGGGAGAGCACTGCGCTAGCAATGCAAAATCGTGGAGCTTGGATCGAAGCGGGAACCGAGTTCGGCAGCTTGGGAGAACCGGGGCAATATGATGCGATCGCCTTGGTACGCCAGCAAGACCTGCGTTACGTACGCGAGGGACAATCGGTTTCATTGATGCTGCCTCACTTATCGCCCGGAGCGTTCCGCGGCAAAGTGGTCGAAGTGGCATCCTCGTCGACGGACGTAATTCCCGAAGAATTGGCGAGCAAGCGAATGGTGAATCCGTCGAGCCGTGGAAACGGACCTGGCGTTGCGTATTATCAAGTGCGAGTTCGACTGCGAGCGAGCGATCAAGCGAACGCCCATCCGAGCCGTCCGTCATTGGCGATGCATTCGACGGGCTACGTCAAGATCAACGTTCCTTGGACATCGCTGTGGGAGCGATTGGCAACGACAATCAGCGACGCTTTCTAAAAATTCCTTCCAGTGGATCGAAGCCCCCCTCCACGGCAATCTATTGGGAATCGCTTCGCTTTTCATCCTCGCTAAACGGCAGGTAAAGTCCCCGTAGTCTATGTGGTTTGCCATCGTGCCGCATAAATCGCTTCTTTGCGAAACCAGACAGCGGCTTGCGAACACGCTAGAATCATAGGCAGCTTCTCGATCCCACCTCGCCTAGGAGCCTTGCCATTGTCTGCCCCTCCATTTCA
>TARA_R110002073_G_scaffold326676_1_pt1 | contig 13854 bp, 13 predicted proteins | sample TARA_R110002073 | Tara Oceans TARA_R110002073 (sample SAMEA4397174) | marine metagenome | biome: Polar Biome; feature: [DCM] deep chlorophyll maximum layer (ENVO:01000326); material: water (ENVO:00002006), including particulate matter (ENVO:01000060) such as... | depth 40 m
GCGCCGGCGATCTCGTAGCCCATGCAGGAGAAGCCGTATTCCATGTGGTAGCCGCCCTTCGCGGATTGCCACAGTATCTGCAGCGCCCCTGGCATGGTGCCGGCGGCGCACATTGCCACGGTGTTCTACTGCGACACGCGCTGCACCGCGCCGATGACCTGTGCATCCGTGGGCAGGGCGTTTGTCTCGGGCTCGGGTGCGCCCGTCACCCGGCCGACCTCTGCAATCCAGGCCTCGCGCGCCGCGGGGTCGTGGGCGTCGAAGCGCAGATCGCCGAGCGTGGCGGAAAGCCGTTCCAGAGCCACCTTCGCGTCCGCGACAAGTGGTGTCGCGAGGTGCTTCTGCGCATCGTAGGGATGCAGGTTGATCGACACGAGCCGTCGGCCCTCGCGACCGAATACCGTCCATGACCCTGTGGTGAAGTCCTGGAACCGAGTACCGATGCCGATCACGAGGTCGGCGCCGAGAACTGGGCGATGCTCGCCAGCCTCATCGCCAACTGCAAGATGTGCGACGTAGACCCGGTCAGCTACCTCGCCGAAACCCTACGCGCCGTGCTCGACGGACACCCCAAGAGCCGCATCGACGACCTCATGCCGTGGAACTTCGCACCCGCGTCAAGCCTCGCCGCATAGGGCACAGGCTGAGCGCTTACCCTGGAACTTCTCGACCGCGTCAAGCCGCGTCGCATAGGGGATCGCCGAGGCGCTTACGATGATCGCCCAGTGGGCATCAGTTAAGACACGACGGGTCAAGGCTGCTCTCCTCTGTTTGCAACCTTGAATCAGAACTCAGGTGATTTGGGAATCCTGAACGTCAACAGACCCTAGCAAAATACGCCGACGTGATCTCGCTGGGCGAGACGCTACAACGGCGGAAACCGTGGTTTGAGCGCCGTAAGCCTAAAGCGAACCTGATTTCCACCCGGTCAGAAGCTCGATCGGGTTGCGGGCACCTTGACCCCCTGGAGCGCCGCATCTTCTTCGCCTGCCTCCAGGTTGCGGATGATGGCCAGCAGCCCCTTGCGCAGGATGCGTTCCTCGCCCTCATCCAGGCCCCGCAGTGAGCGCTCGTTCACGTCGCGCGCCATCGGTTCAAGCCGGTCGCGCAATGCCATGCCCTTGGGCGTGAGGCAAATTTTCAGGGTGCGCCTGTTCCCCTCCATCTTCTCACGCGTGATGATCCCCTGCTTTTCAAGCTTGGTCAGCGCGGTGTGGGCGGTGGGTTCGGTGACATGCGCGTGGTTGCTGAGTTCACGCTGTGACAATCCGTCGTTGTACCACAGGATACGCATAAATATCCATTGACCGAATGTAACGCCCTCGCTCTGCAGCCGCACCTGCAACGACCGGTTGAACGCACGCGCAGCAAGGCGGACAAGGCGCGCGAGCCGCTCTTGCGTCAACCTGGGATCGAACTCCTCGTGCTTCTGCGGAGGGGTCTGTTTCATGCAGCATACTCAATCAGCTAAAATGGGTATCCTGCCGTCGGCGGCAAGATACCATCATTAGTGAGGATTCCGCATGAGAAGTGCAAGGGTTAGAGTTCTATTCTTAATCCTGTTCGGCGGTCATGCCCTCGGCCATCTCTTTGACGTAGCCGCGCAGAATGCGGGCGTCGATCACCACAGCCTTGCCCGCGCGCACCATCGTCACGGCCTCCGCCAGCGCCGCCTCGAACTCCGCCACGGTTTCAACCGGGCCGATGCCTTCCGCCCCCTGCGCGCGGGCGAAGCCTGCGATATCGATATCCGGCTCTTCGATGGCCTGGCCGATGTGCTTGTTCTCGACCGGGCGTCCGCGGTCTTGGGCAACACGCTCTTGGTGGATCTCGTCGTTGAAATACGAGCGGTTGTTGGCCACCACGATCAGCATGGGAACTTTCTGGTGCGTACCGGTCCAAAGCGCAGTCGCGCCCATGATGAAATCGCCGTCGCCCAACACTGCCACCGGCATACGGTCCGTGCCCTGAAGCGCCAGCGCCGCGCCCACCACCATTCCGGGGCCCGAACTGATCCCCGCGCCGCCATCATACCCGAGGTAATCGAGCGGCCCGGAGAAGTCGCAATTCCGCCCGTCCCAGCCCAGCGGCAGGCGTATCAGCGTGTGCTCATCCTTGGCGAGACCCGCGCGCAAGACATGCGACAGCGCGTCGAGTGACAGAATGGCGTCAGGCTTTTGCGCGTGCGGAGCGGGTGCGGTCGGCGGCATCGAGGCGGCGGGTTCAATATCCAGCCGGTCGCACAGGGCGGCAACTAGCGTATCAGGTTCGGTCAGAATGGAGAGGGAGCTTGCCAGCACGTCCTGGTGATCCATCGACCAGCCGTTGGCGAGCAACGTTTCCAGCGTCGCGTTGACCACCTTAACGTCGTCACGCATCGGCGCGGCCTGTGCGAGTGATCCAGCGGGGTCCACCCAATCGAGACAGAGCACAAAATCTGCCTCCTTCAGCACCTCGACCGAGTCAGCCGAGAGGAAAAAACCCGGCGCGCCGACGTGCAGCCTGTGTCGCGTGGGGAAGGCCGCACCCGTCTTGATGTCGGTGATGACGCGTGCGCCGAAATGCTCAGCCAGCGCCACGCGCCGCGCCCAGTCATCCTCATCGCGTGAAACGCGCCCGATCAGGAAAACCGGTGTCTGTGCCTCGGCCAGCATCTGTGCCAGAGTCGAAACCTGATCTGCACTGGCCCCCGGTGCCTCGGGCGCCGCGTGCCGCGCAGGGTCGGGCAGCGTCGGCAGGGACTCGATGGCGGTTTCCTGCACCGTAACGTCAAAGCAAACATAGGTCGGCGCCATCGGGGCAGTCGTTGTGATCGTCATCGCCCGCATCATCGAGGACAGCGAGGCTTGCAGCGAGGCCGGTTGGTCATCCCATTTGACATAGGGCCGCACCACCGCCGCCTGGTCGCGCGAGGTGTGCAACCAGTCGATCCACGGGCGGCGCTTGGCGGCATCGACCGGGCCAGTCGCGCCGAGGATCAGCATCGGCACGCGGTCGCACCATGCATTATAGATCGCCATGGCCGCATGCATCAGCCCGACATTGGCGTGCAAAACCACGGCCATCGGGCGGCCCGTGACCTTGGCCCAGCCATGCGCGATAGAGACGGCGTGTTCCTCGTGCAGGCACAGCAGCATATGCGGATCATGGTTCCCCAGATAATTGACCATGCTGTCATGTAAGCCGCGAAAGCTGGAACCGGGGTTCAGCGCGACATAGGGCATGTCGAACCGGCGCAGCATCTCGGCCATCGCGTCGCTGCCATAGAGCGTGTTTACCGCGCATGGCGTGGGGCGGTCGGTGTCTCTGGTCATGTGTATCTCCCGTTTCGGTATTCGTCTTTTTTATCAAGCTCGGGCCAAGGCCAGCACGATCACCCCCGCTGTCGCCATCAACGATGCCAAGGCAAAGCCGAGGCCCGGCCGCTCTTCGGTTCGCAGCACCCAGGCGGCCAGCCAGGCGGCGAGGAACATTTCGATCGTGCCGATAATTGCCACGGCTGTGACAGTCGTGAAGCTGAGCGCCATAAATTGCGCGGTCTGGCCCAGCGAGAGGGAGGCGGCAGCGACAAACTGCCAGCCGGTGGGGCGGCGGAACAAATCGGTCATATGGTGCCGGTAAGAGGTGCTGAACAGCCCCGCCACGGCGAACCAGAGAAAGGCCGACACTGCGCCGATGAAGGCACCGATCAGCGGGTCGGCCAGCCAGCGCATGGCGAATTTTCGCGCAACGTAAGAGCCGCCGTAGCTGGCCGCCGACATCAGCGCCAGCCCACGCCCCTTGTTACGCTCACCAGAAGCCCGCAGCCCTTCGGCATCATCCGTGGCGAGCTCGCGCGGGTTGCTCAGCACGACCAGGGCGACTGCAGTAAATACCAGCACAAAGGCCAGCGCGCTGGCGCCGGTCAGGCTCTCGCCCAGAAACAGGATCGCAAGAACACCGGCAAAGACCGGGATCAGCCGGCGGATGAGGCCGGTTTCGATGGCGCCTGCCAGTTCAATCGAGCGAAATAAGAAGATCCGCCCCGCCACGGTGGCCAGCATTCCCGCCACAATGAAAATTGCCACGCCGGTCCAGAATCCGCCGTCGATGGGTGGCAGGTGCTGCCCCATGACCAACCACAACCCGCCCGAAAGCACCGCCGTCAGCACGATGGACAAGAGGACGGCATTGCCCCGCCCGCCGTTTTCGCGCGCATTCTTGGTCGCGGCGACGGAACCGAACGCATAACAGAAAGCGGCGAGGCTGGCGAAGATCTCGCCGATGAAGCGGATCATGGTGAGCCGTGGTCAAAGGGGGTCAAGCCGGGGCCTGGAGTTCGTGCAACAGCCGGGCCGATGACATCACCTCGCGCAGTGGCAGGCTGTCTTGAATCGCATCCAGTTCGACCGAATAGCTCAGCCCCTTACCGTCCCAGAACCACCAATAGACGATCTCGCCTTGCTTGTCGCGGATTGGCATGCGGAAGGTGGGGAACGCGCGCTCGCCCTCGGGCAGCGCGACGTTAGCCACCTTCTCATGCGCCAGCCCCAAGCGGTCCAGCGCCTGTGCCAGCGGGGTCATCGCCGTCAGGCGCGGGGCCTTTTCGACAAGCGCTGCAAGGTCCGCCGGGCGACGAGTGTGCAGCCCGCGAAACAGGCGCACGACGGGCGGATAGCTGTCGTGCTCATGGGTTAGCTGAGCATAGACCAGGCCAAGCTCCAAGCGGATCTCGACGACATCGCCGGGTTGATAGCGGCTCACGGGGCGTCCTTCCTCACAGGCTGTAGGCTTCGAGGGTCGAGGGATGGAAGAGTTCATCCACCTGAACGCGGCGCGGCGAGAGACCCTGCGCAAAGTGGTAGTCGAGGAATTTGTCCAGCACATGCGCATTGGCACCGACGCCATAACTCCAGGGATCGGGGCCCATCAGCGCGCGGGCGCGGTTCAGCGTGTCCTCGACGAAGGGCATGGTCACTTTGGTCGCCGAGGTGTCGTTGAGCGCCTCTTCGGCCAATCTCTTCGAGTCCGTGAAGGCCTTGAGCAACGCGGCGGGCAGGAACGGAAATTGCTCGACCAGGCTGCGGCGAACGCCCAGAACGTGCATCACCGGGAAGATGCGGGTCTGGCGGAAGTAATCCTCGGCCGCGCCGATACTGTCGCGGAACAGGCGGCCGACATGGGGCTGCCCCTCGGCAAAGCAGCGCGGCCAACGCGGGCCGATGAAGCCGTCGATCTCGCCCGCCGCCAGCATAGCATTGAGCGTGGCGCCTTGTGGTGCGCCTTCGATGGTGATGTCGTCGGGCAGCGTGAGGGCGATCTTCTCAGGCCGGCCGGGCGTGTCCATCCCGCCGCGCACCCAGGTCACGTCAGAGGGCTTCACGCCGAAATGCTCTTCCAGAATACCGCGCACCCAGACGTTGGCCGACAGCTGGTATTCCGCAATGCCAATGCGCTTGCCCTTGAGGTCCTCGGGGCGGTCGATACCGCGATCCGTGCGGATATAGACCGAGGTATGCCGAAAAGCGCGGCTGAGGAACACGGGCACGGCCACATAATGCGGGTTTCCGCGTGCGACCGAAATCGAATACGAGGACAGCGAGAGCTCGGAGATATCGAAAGCCTCGTGCCGGAACGCACGGAAGAACATCTCTTCAGGCGAGAGCAGCATTGGCACGGGGTCAACGCCGTCGATCTTGACTCGCCCGTCAACGATGCCCCGTGTGCGGTCATAGTTCCCCATGGCAAGGGAGAGTTTCAAATCGGACACATGGACCTCCTTTAAATTATGCCACATTGGCGATGCAGATCCACCGGCTGACCCGAGGCCGCCGATTCCAGGATCGCGTGACAGATTTCAAGGCTGGCGCGACCCCAAGCACCGGTTTGCACGGGGGCGCGATCGTCGCGCACGGCGGCGACCAGTGCGTCTATCACAGGCCCGCGCGGTGCGGGGCCGAAGGGCACCTCGACGAAGCGGCGCTCGGTATCGCCAAAGACATCCAGTCCGCTGGGCGTCAGCCGCAGGTCGGCGCGATCGCACAGGGCGATGACCGGCCCGAAGTGTTCGTTGGTCTGGGCCTCGATCAGCCCTGCCCCACTGCCATAGGTGCGCGTCTGCTTGAGCGCGGTCTCGGCCGCAGGGTCAAGGCCCTGCAACGCCCGACGGGCCTTGCCATAGGCACCTGGATCCTTGCGCTGGCCCAACTCGCCCACCCCCTCCATCCAGATGTCGCCGTCGAAATGCGCGTAGCCGGAATAGGTCAGGCTGGCGAAGGCACCCGATGCAAAGGAGATCAGCGCGCTGAACGCGCCCTCGGTTGGCCGCGCAGGATCCCAGGCCCCGGTCATCGCAGTAACACGAGTCGCCATGCCACCGGCCAGCCGGCGCACCACGTCGACCTGGTGGATCGCCTGACTGAACAGGATGCCACCGCCCTCTTCGGTGCGCAGTTCCTCGGGCCGCCGGGGACGATACAGGAAATCGGTGTAGTTGAACGCCTGGATCATCCGCAGCGCGCCGACATCGCCGCTCTCGATCAGGCGGGCCGCGGCCTCGACCGGCGGGTCGAAACTGTGACTTGGGCCGACGATCAATTGCTTGCCCGATGCCTCGGCCGCCGCGACCATGCGGTCGGCATCGGCCATCGAAATGGCGATCGGCTTGTCGACCAGCACATGCTTGCCCGCCTCGAGCGCGGTGCAGACATGGTCGGCATGAACCTGGTGAGGCGTGGCGATATAGACCGCCTCGACATCCGGATCGGCGCAGAGCGGCACGATGTCATCATACCCCCGACCGCCGAATTCCGCGGCGAAGGCCGCGCGGCTCTCGGCGCGCGGTGCGGCGGCGGCGACCAGCGTCACGCGAGGGTCGGCCTTGAAGGTCGGGATCATCAGCATGAAGCCGCGCCCCAGTCCGACCACACCCAGCCTGACGGGCTGTTCGGCGCGATCAGAGGTCAAGGACCAGCCTCCCGCCCGAGCAGGCGCGCGATACGCAGATCATGATTTTGTTGGCCTTGTCCTCGTCCATCAGAACCATGTCGCGATGATCGGCCACGCCCTCGATCAGGCCGGTCTTGCAGGTGCCGCACGTGCCGCTCTCGCAGGAACTGGCGGTCGGAAAGCCGGCCTCGCGCATCGCCTCCAGGATCGAGCGATCCGCGGGAACGGTCAGGGTCTTGCCACTTTTGCGCAGCTCGACCTCGAAGGGTTCGTCATCGGCGCGCACAACCTCGACCGGTTTGAAATCCTCGAAGTTGACACGGCCTTCAGGCCAGTGGCCTGAAATCGCCTTGATCTCGTCCATCAACGGTTTTGGCCCGCAGCAATAGACGTTCAGCTTTTGCGGTTCCGCGAAATGGTCCCAGAAATCAAAGATCTTCTCGGGATCACCGCCATCGTGATGGACCGTGACGCGGTCACCGAACGTGGCGGTCAGGTCGTCCAGATATGCCGCTTCCTCCGCGCTGCGACTGAGGTAGATGATGCTGAAATCCTTGCCTTCGCGCTCAAGATGGGCGGCCATGGCATAGATCGGCGTGACACCGATCCCGCCCGCGATCAGCAGGTAACGCGTGGCGTCCGCCAAGGGAAAATCATTCTCGGGTGCCTCGACGTTCAGCTCGGCCCCTTCGACCGCCTCATCATGCATTGAGGCCGAGCCCCCACGGCTGGCCAGCTCACGCTTCACAGCGATCTTGTATTGGTCGGGCGCCGTGCCATCGTTCACCAGCGAATAGCGCCGCATCGCCCCCGACGGCGTCGCGACCGTGATGTGCGCGCCGGGTGTGAACGCGGGCAATGCGCCCTCCTGCACCGGGACCAACGTGAACTCCATGATTTGCGGGGTCAGCGTGCGTCTCGCGGCGACGCGCGTCCTGATGAACTCCATTCGCCCCTCCCAAAAGTGTATCTGCCCTTGATTATTTAGATAGCTAAGTATACACTGTCAAGTGCAAGAGATTGACCACAACAGTGCGGGATGCAGGAGACGTGATGAAATGCTGACCCCCGAAGAAAACGAAGTTCTGACCCGTGTGACGGGTGATGCTCCGATGGCGAAACTGATGCGTCAGCACTGGACGCCTGTCTGCCTGATGGATGAAGTGGCCGAACCGGACGGCAAACCACTGCGCATCGAAGTTCTGGGCGAAACCTATGTCGCGTTTCGAGATACCAAAGGCCGGTTGGGCATGCTTGATGAGTTGTGCCCGCACCGGAAGGCCTCGCTTGTCTATGGGCGCAACGAGGAATGCGGGCTGCGTTGCCTCTATCATGGCTGGAAGATGGACGTGGACGGCAATGTCGTCGCGATGTCCTCCGAGCCCGAAGGCAGCCCGTTGATGGACAAGGTTAAAATGCGGTCCTATCCGGTGCGCGAATGGGGCGGTTTCGTCTGGGCCTGGCTTGGCGACATGGCCGAAGTGCCGGGATTCCAGCCCCCCGCCTTCGCCCCCACCGAGAACACGCCGGTTGCCATCCTGAAGATCCGCGTTCCCGCGAACTGGGCACAAATCCATGAAGGCCAGATCGACAGCGCGCATTCCTCGTCGCTGCATTCCTCGACCATGAAACCCGCCCGTGTCGAGGGTGCGGCAGCGGACGACAAGTCGTGGTATCGCCCTTCGACCGACAAGTCGCCACGCATGCAGACCGAAACCACCCGCTATGGTTTCCACTACGCGGCGATCCGCAAGCCGATCAAGAACGCAGCGACGCACCATTATCTGCGCATCACAGAATTCGTGGCGCCCTATTACTCGCTGATTCCACCCAACAACAACTACAAGGTCGCCAGCGTCATCGTGCCGATCAACGACGACGAGACCGCTTTCCACTTCCTCGCGTTCGACGGCCCGAACGTCCCCTCGACCGAGCAATGGCGCGCCTTCAACCACGCCGTTCCGGGCAAGGATCTGGACCACAAGTGGCGCACGTTGCGGACCCTGGAGAATGACTTCAAGCAAGACCGCGAGTTGATGAAGCAAGGCCACTTTACGGGCGTTCCGGGCATCCCGAACGAGGATATCATCATGTGGGTGTCGATGGGCAGCCGCGTGCAGCGTCACACCGACATCCTGGGCGCCTCGGACCTTGCCATCGTCGAGTTTCGCCGCCTGATGACCGATGCCGCGCAGAAAGTGGCAGAGGGTGGCAAGGCGATCGGCACGGACGCCTTCGGTATGCAGGCGAAAATCGCGTCGCATGAAGGAGTCTATCCCAAGGAGGTCGACTGGCGCACGCTGGTCGCGCATGGCGCCTCCGAGGCCGCAGAGTGAACGCGACCGTGACCTGACTCCAAGAAAGGCCCGCACGCGCGAACGTGCGGGCCTTTTTCGGTGGCGTTGCCCGGTGCGGGGCGTGTTACTGCCCCGCTAGGTTAATGTGGATGTTCTTTTCTTGCGTGAACGCGATCAACTCACCGATCCCTTCCTCGCGGCCCAGACCCGATTGCTTATAGCCGCCGAAAGGCGCACCCAGAAAATGGCGCCCGACCTCGTTGATCCACACAAAGCCGGCCTCGGTCCGGGCGGCTGCGCGATGAGCGGTGGCCAGATCACGCGACCAGATCGAGCAGGTCAGCCCGACGTCGAGCGCGTTCACTTCGTCCATCATCGTGACTTCGTCGGACCAACGGCGCAGAACCAGCACAGGGCCGAAAATCTCTTCGCGCGCGACGCGCATCTCGGGCGTGACATCCGCGAAGATCGTTGGCTCGACGAAACAACCCTTGGCCATCGCCCCCTCGGTAACGGCATTGCCCCCGATGACGACGCGCGCCCCCTCTGCCTTGCCAGAGGCGATATACTCCATCACGCGGTCGAAATGCGCGCGCCCGACCAGCGCCCCCATGGTGGTTGCGGGGTCCGTGGGCATACCCGGCTTAAAACGCGAGACCGCCGCAGCCAGACGCTCGACCACGGCATCGTGGAGGTCATCATGCAAAAAGGCCCGACTGGTCGAGCCGCAAGACTGCCCACACCAACTGAAATTCATGCCAGCGACGATGGCATTGGCCACTTTGTCGGGGTCGCTGTCGGGGTAGGCGATCAAGGCGTTCTTGCCGCCCAGTTCCAGCAGCACAGGTTTCAACGTGTCGCTGGCCGCGCGCATCACCGCGCGCCCTGCCCTCACCGAGCCGATCAGCGTGACCTTGTCGACGCCCTTGTGCGAGGCCAGCGCAGCCCCTGCCTCGGTGCCGCCGGGCAAGACGGAAAAGACACCCGCCGGCAGCAGCCCGTCGATCAGTTCGGCCAACCTCAGCGCTGAAAGCGGCGCCTGCACGGGTGGCTTGATGATGACCGCATTGCCGGCGGCCAAAGGCGCGCCCATCTTGCCGCCGCAGAACAACAGCGGATGGTTGAACGCCAGGATCCGCGCCACCACGCCCAGGGGCTCGCGCATCGTCATGTTGATGCGATCTGGCCCCATCGGGATCGTGTCGCCCTTCATTTCAGTGACGAGGCCCGCGAAGAACTCCATCTGCGCGGCAGCGACGCCTGCGTCGTTGCGCATCTCGGTATAGGGGTTTCCACAATTGGCGGCATCCAGAAGCGCCAGCTCATCCCCGTGTTGGCGGATGATGGTCGCGATTTCCTTGAGGATCCGCGCGCGCTCCAGCGGCACCACGTCGCGCCATTCACGGAATCCCGCGCGCGCGGCGGAAACAGCGGCATCGACATCGGCGGCACCAGCGGTCGCCACCTCGGCCAGCGCCGTGCCGGTCGCCGGGTCGAAAGTCGCGTCGCGGGTCCCCGCGAGGGGTTTGTGCCATGCGCCGCCATAATAGAGGTCGAAGGTCGCGGGCAGGATTGGTTCGAGCATCGGTGCTCTCCTTGCATATGTCGGTCCGGGTTCAGCGCGCGGCAAGCCAGCGGCCCAGACGCCGGTTGAGGAACGGGAGAACCAGGCCGGTGTTCAGCCCGGTCAGCAGCAACGCCACGATAAACAGCGAAACCGCCATGTGCATGCCCTCGGTAAAGGGCCGCGTGGCCAGAGCCAGCACGATCAACAAGGGATACACGGCCAGCATGCTGACGACCCAGCGCTTCCAGAATCTCGGTTGCGGCGGAGCTTTGGGGGCGGTCTGTGTCGGATGGGTCAAGGCTGCCTCCATGGAAGAAATTGGCGCGGTCCAGCTGAAACCGGACCGCGCGCTGATTAGGAGTTCACGGCTGCATCAGCCGGCCGCGTTTTGGTGCAGGTTGCCGCGCCGACCGACCAGCAGGTACCACGTCAGCAACGCCGCGCTGACCGCAATCCCCGCCAGGCTAATCAACGGGTGGGGTGCGATGGCCGCCACCGCTGCGCCGACCAGCAGCAGGCGCTCGACAGGCGCTACTGGCTTGCTGGTGAAGGCCTCGACCGCGACGGCGATGGCCAACGTACCCAGCACGCCACCGACGACAGCCAGCGTGTTCGCCAGCGGATCACCCAGCAACAGCAGCGCAGGGTTCCAGACGAAAGCGAAGGGCAGCAAAAAGCCGATCGCAGCAAGCCGCACCGATGTGAAGGCGATCTTGAACGGATCTTCATGCGCAATCGCCGCCGCCGAGAGAGCCGCCACCGCGATGGGCGGGGTCAGGGCGGAAAGCACGGCGAAGTACAGCAGAAACATGTGGCTTTGCAGAATTGGGTAGCCCAGTTGCGCCAAGGCCGGACCCACCAGGACGGCGGCCAGAATATAGGCGCTTGGCGTTGGCATGCCCAAGCCCAAGATGATCGTCACCACAGCGGCGATGAGAAGCGTCAGGATCGGCTGGGAGTCGCTGATCACCAGAATCAGGTTCGCCGACTTCATGCCAAGGCCCGTCATCGTCAAACCGCCAATGACCAGCCCCGCCGCAGCACAGGCACCTGCCACGGGCAGGATCCTGAGCGTCGTTTCACCCAAGCCCTCGATCACTTGCCAAATCGACAGACGCGTCGCCTTGAGCAGCGTTGACGCCACGATCACCGACAAGACACCAATCCCGGCGGTGAAGGTCGGCGAATACCCCGACAGCAGCGCCACCACGATGCCGATGATCGGCAGCATGAAAACCCAGCCTGTGCGGAAAGTCTCGCGCACCGTCGGCATCTCGTCATCAGACGGGCGCAGGTTGTCGCGCACGGCGCGCAGATGCACCTGACTGAATACCCCAAGGTAATACAGAAGCGCGGGAACCACGGCGGCAACAACCACCGCCTTGTAATCGACGCCGGTATATTCGGCCAGGATGAACGCGGCTGAGCCCATCACGGGCGGCATCGCGCTGCCGCCCGTCGAGGCAGCGACCTCGACAGCACCGGCAAACCGCGCACTGTAACCGAGGCGCTTCATCACCGGGATGGTAATAGAACCGGTCGCCACCACATCCGAGGTCGGGCTGCCCGACATCGTGCCGTAAAGCCCCGACGAGATCACCGCGATCTTGGCTGGCCCACCGCGCGTGCGACCCGTCACCAGGGCTGCGAGGTTGAAAAAGAACTCGCCCCCGCCGGCTTTGGACAGAAAAGTGCCGAACATCACGAACAGGAAGACATAGCTCGCCACCACCTGGATCGGCACGCCAAACACACCATCCGTGGTGAAGACCAGAATATCGAGCAGGTAAGAGAACTCGTCCACGCCATGACCGAACGGTGGCGGCAGCAGGTAACCGAACCAGTTATAGGCCAGAAACGCGAGCACGACGAAGGTCAAACCGAGGCCCGTGGTGCGCCGGGTGGCTTCGAGGGTGAGCAAGAGAAGCGAAATGCCAAAGAATAACTGAGCGGGCGTGAACGGGTCCAGCAGGCTTATGCGGTCTGCGATTTCGGTCGCGTTCACGAAAAAGAAGATGCCTGTTGCCAAGCTGAGTAGCAATAGGGCGATGTCGTAGAAAGGGATATGATCAGGCGCGTATGGCGTTCCGCCGATCGCGGCGAACATGATCGCATAGATGCCCGACACAAAGAGGATGCCCAGCACCAGCGGGTCCGAGATGGTGAACAGGTTGGCATAGATCACCCACGCCGAGAAGATCGCGGCGACCACGACGAGTGCGCGGTATTGGCCGGCCGCAAGTTTCCTCCTGCGGCCGGTTGCGACAAGCGCTCCAATCATTGCGACAGGCCCGCTTCTGCAAAGGCACGAGCAGCGCCAGGGTGGAACTCGATCACGCTTGGCGTGGCAAGCAGCTCAGGTGACAGGGCTTGCATGGCGTTATGAACCGAGCGGACTGCGTCGATATTCTCGATCAGGGCAGCGGTCAGCGCGTAGGCCTGTTCCTCGGGCATGGCTTCGCTTGCGATCAACAGCGCGCCCAGAGTCACGGTCGCAACATCGCCGGGCTGATTCGAATAGCTGCCCGCGGGGATGGTCATCTGACCGGTGCCATAGCGCTCATTGGTGGCATCGATGACCTCTTGCGGAATCGACAGCAGGACGACGTCCGAATTCGTATCCACAGCGCGGAACGACGAGTGGTTGATGAAGATGCCGTTGGTGATCATGTCAAGCCGACCATCCTGGATCAACTCGCCTTGCTCATTGGCGCCCGCGCGCACGAATTGACCGCCTGCCGCAGCGAGACTATCGTCTGTGACACCCACCAGTTCGAGCATCGTCAGCGCGATATTCGACGTGATATTGCCCGAACGGTTGATGCCGATGCGAATTGGCGCGCCACTGGTGGCGATGTCGTCGAGGCTGTCGATGCCGTATTCCTCGGCCATCGAGCGGTCCAGAAAGAAGTGCATCGGCGCCCAGTTGTACATGTAGCCGATGGCCCGCATGTTGGTGATCGGGCTGTCGAACGGCTCCTCGCCTGCCAGGGCGAGTTGTGCTTCGGCGTCGTGTACGAGGCCAAGGTCGGTGCGCCCGGCGGCCAGAAGACCGATGTTGGC
>TARA_R110002073_G_scaffold148503_3_pt1 | contig 13842 bp, 17 predicted proteins | sample TARA_R110002073 | Tara Oceans TARA_R110002073 (sample SAMEA4397174) | marine metagenome | biome: Polar Biome; feature: [DCM] deep chlorophyll maximum layer (ENVO:01000326); material: water (ENVO:00002006), including particulate matter (ENVO:01000060) such as... | depth 40 m
AAGATAAAAAACCATCTGAGCGACTTGAAAAATTACATATCTTATCAAAAAAAAGATGGCACAAATTCCCAACTAAACCCCCTATTTGTGGAGGAGATGATGGGATTCCCCGAAAATTGGACGGCATTACCTTTCCTGGTTGGCGAAGGAAAAGTATCGCAGCCTACGGAAACGCCATAGTACCACAAGTGGCTTACGAAATTTTTAAGGCTATTAATAAATTAGAAGAGACAAATATTGTATCTTAGCTTATTGGTTAAACATTGATGTGTATAACTGTGTTTGTTTATTTTAGGAGAGGGGCATTTTGCCTCTCTCTTTTTTTGTAACTTACTATATGGCTAAACGCTCTACTGAAGTAAAAAAACTAGACCAGGCTTTAAGCAAGTACGTAAGGTTTAGCAACGCAGATAGGCACGGCAACGTATCTTGTTTTACTTGTCAGAAATTAGTAGACTGGAAATATGAGTGTGATAACGGACACTTTCAGAGTAGGGCTAAGTACAGCACGAGGTGGTTATATGATCCCGAAAACGGACTAACCAACGTACAGCCCCAGTGTAAATTTTGCAATTTGACTAACGGAGGTCAGCAGTGGATTTTTGGGGCTAGGCTTGATGCAGTTTACGGAGAGGGTACGGCTATGAAAATTGTGAGAATGAGCAACGAGACACGCAAATTCTCCACACAAGAAATTATTGAAATGCGAAAGGAGTTTACAGATAAATATAATGAGCTGTGTAACAAAGTTCTTTGAAGACAACTACGACGAACTACTAAAGGTTGCTACCCGATACGTAAAAGGGAACGGAGGCGACCTACTTCACGACCTCGCTATATTTTACTTAGAAGAACCCAAGCCCAAGCTAGAAGCAATGTGCAAGGACGGAGAGCTTATGAGTTATATCTGTAGAACTATGGCTATATGTGGCTTTAGCAAAACCACTAGGTACTATTACAAGTACCTAAAACACAGGGAGCTATTAGTAAATTACCCCGTTAAACTACTAAGTGACAGAGAAGAAGTTGTTGAAAACGAGTACGATACAACCGAAACTATTAACTATATAAATACTATCTTGCAAGAGATGGACTGGTTTGAAGCGGAGGTTTTTCGCATTTATTACCTACATAATCATTCATTAAAAACATTATCAGATGCCACAGGAATCAGCAAAAGCACCCTCTACAACGCCCTCAGAAAAGCCCAAGAAGAAGTCAAAGAAAAAGTCAAAGGGGTTAGGTGATACAATAGAAAAGATAACCGAAGCTACAGGGATCAAAGCAGTTGTCGAAGCTGTAGTAGGTGATGACTGTGGTTGTAGTGAGCGTAAGGCGTGGTTAAACAAACGATTTCCTTATGCTAAACCTATGAGCGAACAAGACCAGGAGTCTTTTAAGAATATATTAAAACCTGCTATGTCACGCAACCGACTATACGGAGGCGAGATGCAATTAACCGTAGATATGTACGAGAGGGTTTTTAGCGTTAGGAAGAAGAAGTCAAGATGTGGTTCGTGTATGCTTAACTACCTTAAAGAAATAGAGAAGGCATACGAAGCATCTTGTGATGAGTAAGATTTTATGCCCTGCTATATTCGACGGATATACTCGTAGAAAAGATAGGAGCGTAAGCCTACGATTTATCACACAGGAAAAGACCTCTGCTGAGATAATGGACATAGACGCTACACTCGACCAATTCGGTATTCTATATTTTAGGGGTGAGGAAAAAATGAACCCCGACGAGATTGAGGAACTCGACAATATTGACCTCGACGTATATGACGAACCCAAGTCACAATCACAACGACTAAGGAATGTTTTATATATACTATGGAAGCAGGAAGGTGAAAGAGGCGACTTTAAGAAATTCTATAAGCAAAAGACAGAAGAGATAATACAACACTTCAAAAATAAATTACAAGATGAGTAAAGAAAAATGTTGCATAGACGACATACGACCAAAACTGGAACTACACCTAAAAGAGGCATTAGAACAATACGAGGAGAGGAAGAAACACCAACACGAAAAACTTATATGTTATAAACTAATAGAGGAGTTTGAAGACCTATTGTCATTCTTAAAAAAGAACACTCCCGAAGCCGTTGTTACAATACAGGAGGTTTTAGGAAGGATAAATTGTCTCAAAGAAGAGATTAAACAGCTTGAAAACAACAACAAAATACAAGACAAATGACATTTATTAAAGGACAGTCAGGAAACCCCGAAGGAAGACCAAAGGGAGTAGCCAATAAAATAACCCAAGAGGGTAGAGAGCTGTTCATTAAGATAATGGACGGACAGGTAGAACATATAGAAGAAGAGTTAGCATTACTCAGAGAGACAAGCGGTGAGAAGTACCTCAAGGCTTTGGCTTCACTATTTCCCTACTTCCTACCTAAGATGGTAGAAACCCAAATACATATTAACGAGCCTCTAAATGAACCTAGTTGGTTTGCTGAGGTTTTAGAACGTGAGGATCAAAAGGACGACATAAATGACTGATATAAAAGACGTAGAGTTTGTAGAGCAACAAGAGTACAACGTACTACAGCTTAATGACTATACAGACGCTTTAGTAGGCATAACACACGAGGCACGCCCAAGAGCTATTTATAGCCTAAGCAAGATACTTGACAAAATTAAGAAGAGTAAAAATTGTGAAAGGGATGCAGCGTTTAAGGAGTTTGAATTAGAGATACGTATGCCTTTATTCGAGCAACGTAACGCACCAGTTTACTTAAACGACATAGAGGTATGATGGTGCAAGGTTTTTGCTTTGGGGTTATTTTCGTGCTTACGCTTGCAGACTTAGTTTACAAGATTAACCACTACGACCAAGTGGACACCAATAACGCTGTATGCGTATTGTTTTCTTTAGCAGGTGTTATAGCTTCACTATGGTAAGAACTTATTTTAAGCGACCAAGTATATATCCTGCTGTTGTAAGTAGTGAGGCTACCCTCTCTAATGCTACCAACTCGTCAAGGTGCGTCTCAAGGTCTTCAATAGAGATAGAGTGTGTTAAACGCTTCTTACTTTTGAGGTTGCTGTGTACGCTATTTGACACCTCGTATAGCTCGTCTTTTAGGTTTTCCATTTTGTTTGTTTAATTTTTAACTGATACAAATATAGGGTAAATACCTCATATATGCAACAGCCCAAAACATACTATGACCTTAAAGCGTGTAAGAAAAGAGTAGCTGTTTTTCAAGGGGGGACTCGCTCAGGAAAGACATTCTCAATTCTTGTATGCCTCATAGAGTTTTGCTTCCACAATAGAAACTCAGGTTGGACAATTACCATAGTGCGTAAGTCCTATCCGAGTCTTAGGGCTAGTGTGCTTCGAGATTTTATACATATCCTAAAAGAAAACGATTGGTATGACGAGCGTTACCATAACAAGACCGAAAGCACCTACGACCTATGGGGAACTAAGTGGGAGTTTATTTCAATTGACCAACCACAAAAGATTCGTGGAGCTAAGAGAAATATCTGTTTTATAAATGAGGCTAACGAATTATACCTCGAAGACTTTAGGCAACTAATACTACGTACTACCCATAGAATGATTTTAGACTATAACCCCTCAGAGGAATACCATTGGATATACGATGAGGTTATACCTAGAGACGATGCTAACTTTTACAGGAGCACGTACTTGGATAATCCATTTATAGGCCAAGACACCATAAACGAAATTGAACGCTTAAAGGAAACTGACGAAAACTATTGGAGAGTTTACGGATTAGGTTTAAGGGGTAAGAGTAGAGAGACTATATTTGAGACTAGCATTTATACCGAGTTACCTGAAAAGGCAAAGCTCGTAGCATTTGGTTTGGATTTTGGTTTTTCGAATGATCCTAGCGCACTAGCTAAGGTGTACCTTTGCGACAATGGTTTATATCTTGAAGAAATGATTTATCAGGGAGGTCTAACTAACCAAGACATAGCAGAGAAGCTAACAGAGCTTGGGGTAGGAAAGCACGACGAAATAATTGCAGACAGCGCAGAGCCTAAGAGTATAGAAGAAATACACAGAATGGGCTTTAATATTAAGCCTGCTAAGAAAGGGGCAGACTCTATTCGCATAGGTATAGACATAATGCGTAGACACAAGCTATTTATTAAACACGATAGCCTAAACGCACAAAAGGAATTTAGGAACTACAAGTGGAAGACAGATAAAAATAATAAGATGCTTAGTACGCCCGTCGAAAATTTCAATCACCTGACGGACGCAGTTAGGTACGTATGCCTCAATAAGATACTTAGACGAACAGGAAAATACTATATACAATAATAGATGCCTCAAGCAAAAATAACCATACCCGAAAGCTACGCAGACGTAACGGTACGCCAGTACAAACGTATGATGCAAATGTGGAATGATAACGACGACGCAAAAGAAGCAGCCCTTAAAGCGGTAGCAGCCCTTTGTGATTTAGAGCGTGAGGTTTTAGATTATGCAGATTGGGGTGACGTAAGCCAAATAATAAACGACTTGTCTTGGCTTATTAAAGAGCCTAACCCCTTAGCTATGACTCTACCCCTACAGCACAAGGTAAAACTCAAGGGCGTAGAGTATGGATTTATACCTAACTGGACTAAACTATCAGTAGGTGAGTTTGCCGACCTTGAAACTTATTCTACTGACAACCTATTTGACAACCTGGAAAAAGCACTAGCTGTATGGTATAGACCTATAACAAAAAAGAAAGCTGACGACAGCTACTCCATAGAACCCTACGAGCCTCACGTTACTAAACAAGAGAAAATGCTCGATATGACAATGGACGTAGTAGTAGGTGCAATGGTTTTTTTTTATCGTATAGAAAGGAGATTAGCAATAGATTCTCGCCTCTCTTCAATACGACAAGCGAGGGAGACTCTGAAAACAAAGTCCACAATAAATGGGGTTGGTACGGAGTGATGTACGCTTTAGCAGACGGAGACGTAACTAAAATGGAAGCCGTTTCTCTTATATATATAGAAGAGGCACTAACCTTTTTGTGCTACGAAAAAGACTTGAACATACAAAATAACGTAAAGGTAAATGCAAACGGTAGTAGACATTAACGAGGTATTCCAAACTATAGTGACCAATCATAAACAGCTAAAGCAGTTTTACACTTTTAGTTTGGACGAACTAGATATAGACAAAATTGACGTAAACCTATTCCCTTTGCTTTACGCTCAATGTACTGGGGCTTCTATTGACGGAGGCGTGACGGTATTTACCTATGAGGTTATAGTGGCTGACTTAGTTATAGAAAAACAAAGCGACGTACTAACGCAAGTATATGCTGAAACGCTACTCATTATGCAGGACGTTATAGCTCAGTTTGTTCTAGGTATGAATAGTCAGTCCGTACTAGACAACACCACACACCATTGGGGCTTTGAAACTCCCTTAGCCTGTGATCCGTTTACGGCTAGATTTTCTAATATGCTAACTGGTTGGAGTACCTCTTTTGAAATAAGAGTACCTAACGCTATAGACCTTTGTATTGCGCCTTATTAGACTTGACATAAAACTATTAGACACGACCTCTACCTTAGATATGATTTTGCTAACTAAGGCGTTTGGTAAATTTGCTAAAGAGGTTATGCGTCGTGCTAGAATTTCTTTAGCTAAAAGCGGTAAAAACTCAACAGGCAATTTGTCAGATAGTCTTGCTAGTGCATTATACGTAGACAAGTGGACTAATAAGATTACACTAGACTTTAACGCTCCCGAAGCTCCCTACTGGGAGTTTGTGGATCAGGGAGTAAAAGGAAGTTTTAGTAAACTAAAAGCTCCATACTCGCCCTTTCAGTTTGGTTCGGGTACAGGACAAAGCGGAGGCCTGCGTAATGGCATTAGGGAGTGGATAGCTAATAAACCCATTAAGCAATGGAAAAGCACAAAGTCGGGAAAGTTTATGTCTTACGACCAAATGACGCATTTAATTAGCAGGTCTGTTTTTTTGTATGGCATAGCACCGTCTTACTTTTACTCAGGTTCACTAGAGCGCACCTTCAAAAAATACAAAGGGAAATTAGAGGACGCAATTATCGAAGATTACGAGGTGTTCTTTGAGGACAACTTTAGTAAAAATTACACAATAGAAATAACTATATAAATGGCTTATACAGTAGACTATAGCTCAGGTACAGGGGTGTTAGGAGTAGCAGACGATATTTACTACGTGGTACGAGATACTACTAACTATAACGAACCGAAGTACCGATACCTTTTGAAGGTAACTATAAACAGCGTAGTAATAGGGACGTTTAAGCAACTCCCTAACAATAACGACTCGGCAACCTTTAGGATTCAAGACATAGTATCTTCTTACGTCCAACAAGACGAGAGTATTTTACAGCTAGGCCAGTTTGATAGCTCAGGGGCGTTTATGACTACTAAGGTGTTTTCTACTAATGCTAGTGCTTTAGAAACAGTAACTATAGATTTTGGATATGAGTTCGCAGCCACAGCAAATGACGCTCCGACGCAGACTTGGGGAGCAGCAGCGCAAACGACATTCAGGGCTCTAAACGGAAACCTACTGTCTCAAGGCTCAAACTCTAACGACACCAACTCAGCCTCAACCTTTGCTTTAACAAACTCTAGTGGTGCGTTCTTGTCTGCTGTTAGTTCAAAAGGATCGTTTTACAACCAAGACGTAATTGAAGGACAATTTGGAGCTTTAGCTTTTCTTAACGGAGACGACGTAGGGAGTGACGATTGTGCATACTTCCACGTTACGTATAAGTCGAGCAATAACGTAACGCTAGAGACAGGGTACTTTACTAATGACACAGCGCAAGGCGGTAAAGCCCCTGCTGCTAGTTTAACGGACGGGCAGTCGCTTTTATACTTCGGGTGCTTCCCTGCTAACTTAGAGTCTCAAGCTATAGACTCAGACCTTAAACCCAGTAACGTGTCTTCTGCGTGGGCTTATTACGAGGTGCAGGCAGCTTCAAGCACTACCCTTTCAGGTAACGAAGCTAGTGCGGTATATAGATTTACTAAAAAGTGTGACACTCGGTACAACGATATTAACTCAGCTCTAACTAAATTTCCTGGCGAGTATTTCCTTTGTTGGTGGAATGAGCTAGGAGGTATAGACAACCTACTATGTGATGGGGCTTCTAAGGTGTCTCAAAAAATAGACAGAAGCAGGTTTAGAACCAAAGGGGGTAACGCCTTCAATGCAGGAAATACCACAGCGTATAGCAGGACTTCACAAGAGGGTGGACTTACAAGTGCAGGAAACGAAACTACTACGAGCATAACTCTTAACACAAGAGAAAATAACCCTGAAGAGTTAAACAACCTGATAATGTCTTTGGCTAATAGCCCTAGAGTTTATGTCTATTCTACAAACGTGCAACAAGCAAATGTATTAGGAAAGTCTGACGCTTTCCGTAGGTGTGTAGTTTCAGATATGCAAATGACGTACAACACGGCTGTAAACGATAAGATTTCTAACTATGCAATAACTATTGAGATAAGCCGTCGTAAGCCCAACGTAAGATGATAGAGATTTTTGCTTCAAACCAAGCAGGTACAGCTATATACAATTTAGACGTACAATCTTCTCCTGTAGAGTTTAACTTCTCTATACAGGAAATGCGTGACGTTTCTAACTCTCGTTCTCCACACTCGTATAGGTTTAATATGCCTATGACGGACAATAACAACAAGTTTTTTGGAGAGTTCTATAACGTTAATTTTAATAGTGCCACATTTGACGCAGGCACTAAAACAAACGTTGAGGTATTTGACTCAGGTGTGGTAATTATGGTTGGGGTGCTACAGCTTCACTCCGTTACGCCTTCTTTGAATAAGTATGAAGTAAGCGTCCTTTCTGAGGTAGCTTCCTTTTTTGATGCAGTAAAAGACCTTTCTTTTGAGCAGGTTTTTATTACTGATGCAGGTTTAGTAGATACTGATTTAGACCATACGCTAAATGCTACTAATATCACAGACTCTTGGGATATTTCTAACGACATAACGACAGGCAATGTAGGAGCAGGAGTTATCGTTTATCCCCTTACAGATTGGGGTTTAGGCGGTGTTGATCCCGAAGGACACGGGTTTTGGTATGAATTTGGAGGCTATGGTATGGGGATTGGTGGCGAAAACGCTCAAGGTACTAGAGCATTTAACTTTAAGCCGTCAATAAATATACCCTATTTAATTCGAAGGGTTGCTCAGAAGGCAGGCTTTACTATAGAGTCGGATTTCTTAGACGGAGACATAAGACACCTCTACCAATTTTTAGCAACCGACTTAGAGCGTACAGCAGGGCGACCTGTATATGGCTCTAAATTAGGGCTAGAGGGAGACTACACTCCCCCAATAGGTAATGCTATGATACCTCTTACAAATGAAAGCACTGCGCCTTTTAATGACGTAGACGGGTTATGGAGTGGTGGAGTATTCACAGCTCCCTTTGCAGGTCAATATGTTTTTAAGTATAGCCTTACTATCACTTCGGCAGGTGCGCCTGATACTGGAGCATTTTCCAGTTATGTTACAGGCATAAAGAATGACTTTACAGACTATACGGATTTGCTATTTTTTAGCCCTCATTTGAATTGTACCTACGGGACGACGCAAGTTCTGTCAGCTAACAATTTAAGTATGTCGTTAGACGCAGGTGATGAGGTTAGATTCCACTTTCAAACGAACAACACAAATAATGCCGTTACAATTGAAGAATCTGTTGGCACGGATTTTAGCTTTGTAGAGCTTCAGCAGTACACTTCAACAGGCATTTTTGTAGACGTTTCAGCAAACTTCCCTGATATTAAAGTGGGAGAGTGGCTAACCGAAATATTTAACAGGTTTAATCTTGTTATTTATTCTACTCCCGAAAACCCCACCGTTTTATATATTGAACCATATAACGATATACTTTCGGCTGCTGCTGAAAAGAAGGACTGGTCAAATAAGGTAGACATAGATACACTTAAAATAGAGCCTACCTTAAAGTATCAAAAAAAGAGAGTTGTTTTTGAAGACGCTGAGGGTAAAGATTGGAGTAACGTATGGTGGCAAAAACATTTTGGCTTTACTAAGGGGCGGTGGATTCACGAGAGCGAAAATGACTTTGCTACAGGAGAGCAAAGGATAGGCGGTCTTTTCCAGTCTTTACGTTTACACCATATACCTAGCAACTTACAAAACGGAAATACTAATTGTGCTAATGTTTTAGTACCGAGAATGTACGACTTAAAATACTCGTCTGATGACGGGTTAAAGACACTAGCTGAAGCGAAGCCTATTTTAGCATTTTATCACGGAGAGACAGATATAGGAAACCAGGCTCAGTTTCGGATTGGAGGTAATATGACAGGTTACGTAGACGTAAGTCAATACCCTTTCTTTTCGATGTATAGCACTACGCCAGTCACTACAGACACCATAGCGTTAGATTGGGGCTACGATTACCCTGATAATATAGACCATCCCCTTATTAACGCAGGCAATACAGCAGGCGTTACTAATATGTATTTGTTTAGAAAGTATTGGGCTAGGCGTATGCACGAAGAGTATAGCTCCGAGTCACGGATAATGACTTGCAACGCTTATTTAACACCCCTTGATGTTAATACGCTAAGATGGAACGATGAGATATTTATAAACGATACATACTGGAGGGTGGTTAAAGTTTCTAACTTTGCAACAGGAGGAACGAACCCAGCAAAACTAGAGTTGATTAAACTCATAAGCGCAAGCGACTGGAACAAAACGGAGGGCTGTTCTTTATACCCATCTTCATATAACACTAACGGAACGGTAAACTTTGTTGAATTAACAACAGGAGCAGCAGCTTCACCAACTGAAGAGTGTTGTACTGAAAATGGATTTACTTGGGACGCAACCGACAGCGTTTGTTTTTGGAAAACAAATGGCAACGGATCACCAAACCCAAATGGAGGGGGTGGAAACCCTGCTTTAGACGGCACAAAGAATTTAAGTGGGGGCAATACGCTAGGAAAGATAATAGGCAGCGTTGCAGGTAGTTCAGCTAAGTCTTTTCAGTCAGGAGGGATATTGTCTAGCACACAGCAGTTTAATATGTTTTGTCAAACTACAGACGCTAACAACACTCAAGCCGAAGCCGAAGGCGGTACTAAGAGTATGGCTTTAGACATAAATTGTATATACTTAGCTACCGTTGATGTTATAAGCGTTGATGTAGGAGGTAGTGCAGGAACTATAGGTAATACTATGACGATGCGCTACCAAGCTACGTTAGGAAATACTGGTGGGACTTCTCGTAGTGTAGGAACAGCTTTGATAAATTCGGAAGCTGACGCAGGAGCTTCTAGGTCTTTAACAATAAACCAAAAGCAAGACGCAGTAGGTTTAGTTTCCTACTGGGAGCTTTTATGTAGGGGAGAAACTAACAAAGATATTGCGTGGCTGCTAGACGTAAAAGTAGTGCAGCTTACCTTTCCCGATACTAGTAATATATCTTCAGGTGCAGTTTGGAACTTAACGGCTGAACCACTAATTACCCTTAACCTTTCTACTAACCAATACTTAACTTGGAACTTATAATGGATAATTGGATAAATAGAATAGGCTATGGTTTACCGAGTGCCGTTGTAGTCGGACAGGCTTATATGTATAGTAAAGACCCCTTGTATAAAATATGGTATGGTCGTTATGACGCTAACACGAGTATTTGGGCTAAACTAAAACTGATAAAAGACAATGGCAAAAAACGCTAAATTAGATATGACGGTTGATGTCGTCAATAATACTGAAGCAGGACTTGTAGAAGTTGAAAAGTCAGTAGATAGAACGGCTAAGTCTATGCAGAAGGCAGGCAAAAAAACCTCTAAAGATTGGGGTGGAGTAGGCGACTTGTTTTCTTCTCTACTTCCTAGAGGTATGCAAAAGACTATTCGTTCTTTTAAGTCTACAGGTAGGTCGGTAGGTCGGTTGTCTAAGTCGTTTAAGGTGCTAAAAGCTGCGTGGGCTTCTGTAGGTATTGGTTTAGCTATCCTTGCAGTTGAAGCGTTAATAGAAAATTGGGATAAATTAAGTGAGGCTTTAGGCTATACAAACCCTGCTCTTGAAGAACAAAAGAAACTTCAAGAAGAACTCACGCTTGCCCAAAACAACACTACACTTAGCGTTAAAGGTGCTTTAGAAGCAGTCGCAGATTTAACTACTAGCGACGAAGAAAGAGCGACAGCCTTAGAAATTATAAACCGAGAACTCGGAACTTATGTAGACGCACAAGCTGACGCAAACACGCAATCTCAACAAGCTAAAGATATACTAGCTGCTAAGTTAGAGCTAGACGAAGCACAGCGTATAGAATCCATAAAAACTGAAGAGCTTGCACAAAAAAGAATAGACGCTGAGAATGAGTTACTAGAAATTAGCAAGACTATGTTTGGCTCAGGTGAAGCAAGGGAAAAAGCTAGGGTAGAAAAGGAGTTGTTAGATTTGACTAATGAGCAAAACGCAGCTCAGGAAAGATTAATAACAGCTACCACTAGTTACAATGCTTTAATAACAGAAGGCACAGTCAGAGAAAAAGACAGGTCAAAAGCTGAAGCCGACATAACAAAGACAAAAACCGAAAGCGACCGAAAGCGTGAAGCTAATGCTAAATACTTAGCACAACTAGAAAAGACTCTGAGCGAAGAGATTATGCTGGCAGGTATTGAGGACGAGGAAGAAAGACAGCTAAAGGTTTTAGAACTTCGTAATGAAGAGCAAAGACAGAAAGCTGAGGATGCAGGAGCTACGACTTTACAGCTACTTCAGATTGAGCAAGCCTACCAAATGGAGCGTGAGGCAGTTATTAAGAGTTTCAGCGACAGACAAAAGGAGGAAGCCGAAGCCGACAGGCAACAGGCGGTAGCTGACGAGATAGCGTTAGAAGACGAGCTGTTTATGGTGTCTATGGACGCAGAAGACAGGGAGCTTACTGCGTTGCAGCAAAAATACGAAAAACAAATAGCTTTAGCAGGTGACAGGGACGATTTGATCCTACAAGCCACAGAGCAATTTCAAACACAATACTCTGCTGTTCAATCCAAATATGAACAAGAGAGACTCGACGAAAGCCAGAGAGTTACTGACGACGACGTAAAAATAAAACAGGCAGGAGCTAAAGCTGTTATTAGTGCAACTCGAAACCTGTTTGGCACTATGGAGGCTTTGGCAGGAGAGAATGAAAAGGCTGCACAAGGCTTTGCTATTACTGGTGTTTTACTTGCTCAGGCTGTGGCATTGGCTAACGGAATTAAAACAGCGACACAATCTAGCGCAACTGTGTGGGATATGATTGCAGGTATTGTAGCTTCTACGGCAGCAGTGTTAGGGGCTTTTGTAGGGGTAAAAGCAATCCTTAACGAAGCTACTGGCGGAGGTGGTGGTGATGTTGGTGGTGGTGTTAGTGCTACTATGCCTTTAGTGCCTACAGGTGTAGCAAGAACAGACACCATAGATACAGGGAGCAACCAAGCCTACGTAGTACAAACAGAGTTAGAGGGGGCTAATATGGTAGCCAATAATATATACGGACAGACCTCACTCAATCCTGGATAAACGACTATATATAGAATAGTATAAAGCAACAAATAATGTATGATTTAATAGTATACCAAGTTTACATAAATGAAGTCGAAGACTTTATCGAAGACTACTTTAGATACCCTGACAATATTTTTCGTAATATAGATTTAGAAGAAGGCGACGAGTTAGGTGAAGTAATTATAAGGACTAGTGATTATGACACTTCAGAAGACTTAGAGTTTGCTTTAGGAAGTGAGGGTTTTTTATTTGATACACTAGGATAAAACAACAAATAATGTCATTAGTAGATAAATACAAAGACCTTTACTAAAACAACTTAAATGGCTAACAGAAAATTAGTAGAATTACTTATAGAAGAGGATGGTGACGCTTTTGGCGTGGAGGCTATAAGCCTTGTAAAGTTTCCTGCTATAGAGGAAAACTTTGTATTCTTTTCTAAAGACAAAAAACAAAAGGCTTTAAGTCTAGCAGCTATAGACGAAGAAAAGCGCACGCTAATTGGTGCAGCTTTGATCCCCGATAAAAACATACCTCGTTATGACGAAATGAATGACGAAGAGTATGACGTTTATTTCTCACAGGAAACCGTTAAACTAGCTTCAGAGCTATTCCTAAAGTCTAACCGAACTAACGAGCATACGCTTGAACACCAGGATAAGGTTGACGGAGTAAGCGTAGTAGAGTCGTGGATAGTGGAGAACCCTGAAATGGATAAGTCTAAGCACTACGGACTAAACCTACCCGAAGGTACTTGGGCAGTACGTGTTCACGTTGCTAACGACGAAATGTGGCAAGCTGTAAAAGACGGTGAGATACGTGGATTTTCTATAGAGGGTTTCTTCCTCGATTCAGTAGAAGAAATGTCTACTAAAGTAAAAAAGTCAGATATGAAAAGTGTAGTAAAAAGAATGTGGCACTCTATTAAGCGTAAGTTCTACGCAGAGGTAAACCTAGAAAACGGAATGGTACTAGCTACCGAGGGGGATAGCCTTTCAGCAGGTGCTACGGTATTTACCCTTGACGACGAAGGGCTACCTATTGAAATTGATAACGGAAGCTATAGAACCTCAAGCGGTGTTGAGTTAGAAGTATTTGAGGGTGTCCTGGTAGAATACGGCGGAGAGGTAGAAGAGGTAGAGGAAAAGATTGAAGAAGTGGTAGAAGAAAAAACAGAATTAAACGATATGAAAGTACAATACTACAGAGCCTTGTTGAAAGTTAGATTTAAGCAAATGTTTGGTAATTACCATAATTTTGCTAACTTAGAGGACGAATACGT
>TARA_R110002073_G_scaffold167150_4_pt1 | contig 13829 bp, 14 predicted proteins | sample TARA_R110002073 | Tara Oceans TARA_R110002073 (sample SAMEA4397174) | marine metagenome | biome: Polar Biome; feature: [DCM] deep chlorophyll maximum layer (ENVO:01000326); material: water (ENVO:00002006), including particulate matter (ENVO:01000060) such as... | depth 40 m
CGTTTGGCTTTTTGAAAATGCCGCAGAACTTGCATCAGCTGGCGTTCTGCTTTCTCCTGCTGTAACGGTTGAAGAAAGATAACGAAGGGGGATTATGCTCATGGGGCAAAAGGGACACCAACAAGAAAGTTGTTAAACGTGCGGGGAGGCATTGAAGCCGTTACCGCTAACTCGGAAGACCCAACCTCAACTGAAAGCATTTTAAAGTCTGAATCAACCGATTGAATCTGGCCAGAGTACGAAGTAACCAAAAGTTTTGATACTGGCAAAATTTCCGTCATTGTGTCACCTTGCGTAGAATCAAACTCATAGGTTTCAACGTCGCAAAGGTACTCACCTTCTAACGCATAAGAAAAAAGAAAAACATTGTCAGGAGTGGCGGGAACGTTAAGGTTTAAAGCGCTAACATTGATGGCCCCGGTTTCTGTGCCACTTGTAATTTCAAACGGCATAAACCTAAATTTCTTTGTGTCTACATAATTTTTTTGAATGTTATTACCTACGTTGTAATTTTGCCAACGCCCAACATCTGTCGTCCCAACGTATAAACGCAAAAGTTGAATCCTCGCTTTAATCATTTAAGCCCCCAAGTAACGACGTGAACCGGCTGACCGTTGAGATTGGATCATGCTTTTACCAAAAGTTGTTAAAGCTCTTTCCAAGTCGGCGCTGCTGACATAGGTTTGCCCGTCTTGCTGAATCACCGGCCCTGTTGTGATTTGAACCGTTGGAGCAGAAGGGCCAGCGGAAACAAAGCCACCCTCAGCAAATGCCGGAATAGCTGACGCGCCTCTGCGTCCATTCATCCAGTTCTGAACAAACCCATCAGCTTTTGATTGAGGAACAATGTACTCAGGCTCTCCACCTTCTCCAACTAAAGCAACCGTTGGCCCTTTAACCACTCCACCTTCAGCAAATTCAGGCAGGTTAACTTTGCCAATCAAAGAAATGCTAGGGATACCAACCGCACTGGCAATAGCGTTTGCCCCTTTTATAAGATTATTTACTACCTCAACAGCAGCGTTAATAACGCCACCAACAGCGCCAAGCACGGAATTTAAAACGCCTTGAATTGCATTTGCTGCGGCGGTAAATGGAGCCGCAACAATTTCGCCCAATCCGCTCCACGTATTTTTTAAGAAATCAACAACAGCTTGAAATGGAACAGTCAAAAGCTCAGCAATAGGTTTCCATGCGTCTCCAATAGCTTTAACAACGTTTGAAATGGCTTGGCCCAGTGGGCTGATAAATTTACTGTCTACAAATTTAATAGTGGCCTCAAATGGCTCTTGAAATGGCTTTGTTAGCTCGCTCCAAGTTTTGCCAACAGCGTCAACAACGTTAGAGACTGCATTGCTTATTGGGCTGATAAAGTTAGATTTAACAAATGAGACTGCATCGTCAAAAGGCTTTTGCAGAAAATTAACTAATGCCGACCATGCCTTACCAATAGCGCTTATAACGCCGCCGAGGGCATCTGTAAGAAGTCCTGGGAAAATATCAACAACGAATGCCGCCGCTGCCTTGTAAGGGAAAAGAAGCAACCCAATAATTGACTCTGCAGTGTTGCCCAGCCAAGTTGAAACGCCTTCAAACGCTTCCGTGATTGAGTCCAACCATTCCCCTTTGACAAATTTAACAACAGCGTTAAACGCGTCAATGTAAGGTTGCACAAACTTTTCGTAAAGAGAAGACGCAAATTTTGCAAACAAATCAAACAAGCTACTGAAAAAACTTGCGATGTCATCCCTGAAAACAAAAATTGCAGCAATCACAGCGCCAATTAAAATCGCAATCCCAACTGGTCCCGATAGTATCCCAACAATCGCTAAACCAACAGCTTTAAGCGTTCCGACCAACCCCGCAAGGACTGGCAACCATCCCGCAATAGTTGCGCCTATCTGTAGCCCTGCTAAAGCCGTAAACCCGGCGGCAATAGGGCCGATAAGAGGTGACAAGATAAGCAGCGCACCACCTAGCAACCCAACAGACACAATTAACGTTTGCAGCGGTTCGGGTAAAAACGTAAACGCATTTACAAGCGGTTCAATTACGCCAATTAAAGTCTCAAGAACCGGCAGAAGTGCTTCCACCAGTGTCATTGCAAGATCACCAAACTTAGATTGTATATTTGTCAACCTGTCATTAAAGGCAGCGGCCTTATCCGCAAATTCTTGAGTTAATGCTGTGCCCATATTCCGAACGGCTTCACCGCCACTGTTTAAAAGCGGGATAAGCTCAGAGCCAAGCTTTGTTCCAAAAATAGACGACGCCAGAGCAGACTTTTCAGCACCATCCGCCATCCCTTTGAACTTGTCTGAAACGTCAAGCATCACATCATCAACAGCCCTGAGCCCACCGTCAGCGTCTTTTAAAGAAACGCCAAGGCTTTTGAACGCTTCAAACGCTCGCCCTTTTGCCGTGTCCGCCGCTGTTTTCATATTTAAAGCCAACGCCGGAAAAGCTCTACCTAAGCTTTCAATGCTTGTGTCACTTAACTCCGCAACCTTGCGGAATTGATCAAGCCGAGGGGCTGCAACCCCCGTGCGATCGGAAAGCTTAGACATTGCATCAGCAGCGTCTAAGTTCTTCTTTGCAAATGCTGTGATGGCTGCAACGCCAATGAATGGCAAGACGCCACGCAAGGCACCCATCGCCCCTGAGGCAGCAGTTCTCAGCCTGCCAAAACTTGTCGTTGCCCTCCCTGAAGCCGTGCTGACTCTTCCAAGCTTGCCCGACAATCCCGTTAAAGATTTGTCACCCGAGACTTGGGCTTTGATTTTTAGAACCGTCTCCATGTTCATGGCCATGGTTCAACGGCTCCTTTTGCGACTTACGGCCTTTTGCTGCTTTTCTGCAGCATCTGCAAATAATTCGAGCGCGTGGCCTTCCATCATTTGCAGATCTTCCAGCACAGCGGTTTTGTTCTCTACATCATAAAGCCTGCACAGCTCCAAGACCACGGAGTAATCGAGACCAATCACGCCGTTGGGGCCAGCCCTCCATTGTGTTTGGCAACGCAAAAACATGCTTAAACATTCAACATGCTCAGGCCAAACCTCAAAGTTATCAGTTTCAAAAACTGAATCCGGCAGATCTATGTTTAAGCGTTCTGCGTCTCTTCTTAATTCATCGTTTGCGCTGCTGTCACCTTTAAACCAATGATCAACAGCGCCAATCAGTTTTTTCTTTTTGCAATTTCAAGGCTTTCCGTCCACGCTCGAATAATTTGCGCCGCAATAGTTGGCAGTTCTAAAAGCTGATCAAGTGCTTTGACGCTAAAGGGAATTTCTTCCCCACTATCGTCCACAACATTTGACCAGCCGACAAGCAGCTCAGCACAGGCTGATTGATCCTCAAGCATCACAGCATCATCAGCCGAGTCGTCACTGATCCCTTTTGCTTGCCTGACAATTTCGTTGATCCGCGTTTGTGGGAGACGTTTAAACTCAGCATCAAATGTGTGCTTTTCACGCCTGCCCCCATCCACAGGAATCACCAAGGTGACCGGCCAAGTGTAGGAATCAGATTGCTTGAGGACAAAAGCCATAGATCAAGTGAAGATAAAACTCAGCTCATCATTCCCTGAACTTGGCGTTGACGTGTACGGCAGGGTGATCATCTGAATGCCGTCCTGATCCGAATAAGCCGGGGCGCCTAAGTCAGTTTGGGGGGAACTGAATGCAACAATATTGCCAGCGGCTGTGCCGTGTGTAAATGACAAGCCGCCAGTTGCTGTGCCGGTTGCGTCTGTGAAGAAATCATGAGTTGCAAGGCTCACAGCTTCAACAACAACTTCACCGGATGGCTTGCGATCAGTTACAAGAACTTCTTTAGTTCCACCGATCAGCTCACGATAAATCGTCTCATTTGCCAACTCAAGGCTTAAGGATTGCAAAATCCCGCTGTAACCAAAGATGGAAAAGCTGCTTGTATTCCCACTACGGAACAAGGCAGGTTTAGCCTGATCCGCATAAGTGGCAGAAGGCAGAGCAGTGTCTGTCGGTGCGTTATAGATCCCCATCATTGTGAAACTAACCACAGGGATTGAATTGACCTCACAAGTCATCGTGTAAGTGCCACGACAACCGGTGATTTTGTGTAAAACACCGTCGTTGTCAAAGTAAAGCGTGCAACTTTCTAGGCTGGCGCTTACAGGTGCATAAGTGACCGATGTAGACGCAACGATGGTTTCACCCATCCCGCAAGATCGGAAAATTGGCCCCCACTTTGGAGCAGTGCCAGCCGCGCCAGATCCCGCTAGTTCAACTTCAAACGTGATCTCAACATGCTGATTGGCTAGCAGTTGTTCGAAGTTGCCAAAATAAGGGCGGATCAATTCCCTTTCAACAACGTCAGACTGAAGAGGAGTAATTTCTAGGCTGCGAATCAAAACAGCATCTGAACCCGCAGGAGTCGGGTCAGTGCCATAGCTTGATTCAATCTTTGACCTTAGTAGGCGTTTGCGGGTCTTTAGGCTCATCGGTCAGGTCCTCAGTCAAAGGTGCGGGTGTGGGCGCTGGCTCAGTCCGCTCAATGAGCTTTCTTTTGCCGGTTTTAGGGTCAAGAAGGAAAGACCCGCCTTGACCTTTGTTTTCATTTTCCATCTTAAGGGCCTTGGGTAAGATCAGCTATTTGAGTTCTATATCTAACAAGATAATCACAACCAATGATTCCGGCAGGCTGGTCAGCGTCAACCATCTGAAAGCTTACGCCCTGCGGTTGAACGTCGATCGCATAACCGCCAAGAGTTAAATCAGCCATGATTTTGCTATGCAGGCTTTCAACTATTGGATCTGCAACTTCATCAGGTTTTTCGCCGCGAACAATGACAGAAACGCGGACCAAAAGCGACCAATCCAAAGTTGGCAAGCTTGTGTTTTGTTCTGGCGTATCACTTACAGGCTCAACGACCAATGCAGGGCTTTCGCCGCGCTGCAATGGGACAACACGGCTACGATAAATCCGAGCGCCCACGCCTGTGGTGCCGCTCAGGCTGCTCATGATGTCTTCAAGAATGTTTTCGCGTAGTGTCGTCATGTTTTCTGCAACAGGATTTCACACAGCAAACCGTCATCAATCAAACGAGTTTCGCGCACCGTATAGGCGACAGAATCAACAGTGATGCTGGCCCCGGCAAGCAATGCCCCAAAATCGGAAGTCTTAGCGGTGATCTGGTAATCAGTGTTTAACACCATGTCACCAGCTAAGACCTGGCCCGGCTGATCTAACAAAACATTTGCTGTTGTATCGCCTGACGTTGCAGACACAGCAAAAGGATCATCAAGAAAGATCCCGAGATCAGTTGTCAGAAAATCAGCTAGTGGCATCAGCTTTTGGCTTGCGTTTTGCTTTTGGCTTTGGATCCTCTTCAGACGCTTTGACGGCTTTGCCCATTCGGATCAAAAGATCACCATCGGCGTCGCTTAGTTCATAGCTTTGACCAGCCTCAAGGGCTTGGCCGCTGGCCATGACTGCGTTGGTACAAGTGACTTTCATGAAAAAAAGGGGGCCGTTTCCGGCCCCGGTGATTATCAAGCGGTAGTGATGTCTTCGATCGATGCAAAGGCAGAAGCCTGCCGCACAGCAACATCAAAGGTGAGGATGCCGCGAACTGATGTAAGTGCTTTTGCAAAGTCATCAGAGTCAGTGCCAACGGTGATTTCTAGGCCGTTGCCATAGAAACCAATCATGGCTTGGCTGAAGTCGCCAGCAACCATGGCAGAACAAACGCTGGAAGCGGAGCCCTTCGTCAAGTTAGAAGGGACAGCGTTTGTCATTGCCAAGGGATAACCGTTAAGGGTCAAAGGCGTTGGGCCACGACCGATAGCGGAAAGATCCGAGTTGTAGAGGAAAGCACCATCGCCAGCAGTTGAACCACCTGCGCGGAGTTTCTTCAGACCGCCAACAACCTTGCCGTTGGTGACATAGGCCATATTGGGGCCAAAGGCGTTGTCTTCAGTGATGGCAGTTTCTAGATCAACCACTTTTTCAAGGGTCAATGCACCACCGTTGGTCCCCATCGCAACGGAACCGATACCGGAAGTGTTGCGAATGCCTGTGGGCTGACCGGAAGAACCGGAACCATTCAGGATCGCAGCATCAACAGCAGTGTTGATTCCGTCAGTCAGATCACGGCGTACAAGCTCTTCAATGCCGGGAGTGGCTTGAAGCAAGGTCTGGCGGCTGTACTTAGACAGGGCGGCCAGATTCTTGGGGCTCATCGTGATCTGGTCAAACGTGCTTTCACCCTGAGTGATTGCAGTTGTCTCAGAAGACAAGTAGTAGGTGCTGGAAACACCAGAGCGGCGAGGGATTGCAACATCACCAACCAAGCCGGTCAGGGTGCGAACGCCCAGGCCAACTACAGGTGAAGCATTCCGCAGGGCTTCAATGAAGTCATCAGCCAGCAGATCGGTTGCAACAAGGTTGCCGCCGGTTGTTGCGCCAGAAACGACGTATGTCGCGCGTTGTGACAGCGCAGAGAAAGGAACAAAGAAGCTGCGCTCACCTGTGGCACTAAGACCAGAGGAGCGGATAACTTCCTGGCTCAGCTCACGGCAGAGGCCCGCGCCATGCGATGACCAATCACCAGTGATCAAGGCGCGAACGCCATCCATCAACTGATAACGCTCTTGGGTCTGTTGACCAAGGTCAACAGGGGCAACAGCTTCAACAGGCTTGGCGCCAATCTTTTCCAAGACTGCAGCGCGTGCAACATCAATGCTGCTGCCGTTGTCAATTAGCTGCTCAGCAAGACCACGCATTTCGTGCTTGCCGCAAAGCTCTTGAATGTTTTTGATGCGGGTACGCTCAGAAGAGGCAGCCTTTTTGGAAGCCTCATCGCGCACCACGTTTAGATCAGGTGCAGTCGACATTTGATTCTCAGAATCGGGTTGTGTAAGTGGTGCGACACGAGCCGCAGAATCAACCTCAGTGGCTGTTTCTTTGTCCATTGTAGTGTCTGAAAGCAAAGATCTTCCCACGCCAATGTTTGGGTCAGCGGGGACACTCACAACGCTGATTTCATAGGGCTCCCATGAAGTCGCCACAAATTCATTGTTGCGCTCTTCCATGTCTTTAATTCGATAACCAAAAGAGATATTTCGCATTATTCCGTCTTTGACGTCTGCTAAAACCTCTTGTGCAAAAGAGTTGCGGCTAAAGCGAACACGGCTCACACCTTTCTTTTTGTCGTTGTCAAGGTAAGCACGTTCGACAACTCCAATCGGCCGGTCCATGTCGTGATTGAACAAAAGCGGTGCGCCGTCGTTCAATCTGCTCAAATCTGCAGCGCCTTCGTCATGACTCAACACTTCTGAACCAAACGAACGCTCAACCGGATATTCAGAACTAAAACTGAACTCCATAACCCGGTCTTCCTGCTCTTCAAACTGAGTCTCACCAGCTCGCTTCAGCAATGCAGTTGCAGACCGCAAAGCATTGATTTTGGTAAGCGTTGAAAAGCGATGTCCAGACTTAACGTCAGTTGCCTCAAAGCCTTCGTCTGTTTCGCGATAAACAGTGATTAATGCAGCCGGATCATCTTCATCACCATTAATAGTGAACTCAGATCCGGGAACGTTGATTGTTCCGTCTCGTTCAATGCTGTCGATCTTGCCCTTAGCGGTGCCGCCTGAACTGTCCCATTGAACAAAATCACCAACGCTTAACTCATCAGGTTCTGCCCTGTTTGCAAGATCTTCAGACATTGATAACTCGCGAATATCTTTGATTCTATCCGCCTTCCCCGTTGACCACACTTGACCAGCATCTCCACCCCATGCAGCCCAGGCCACGCGACCATTTGACGGGTAGCCATCTTCACCAGGCGAAAAGCCTTCGCCTTGCTTGTCAACTTCATGACGGGCAAACCATGCCGCCATAGCAATCACAACATCCCCGGATAATTCATTACCGCTCAGGATCTGAGTTGCGCGCCGTGCCGCCACTTCTGTGCCGCCAGATTCACCCTCAGATTTCCATTCCCGGTAACGCTCGGCCTCTTCTTTCATGCCCTTGGTAGGCATTAAATCGATTTCAGTGCCGTTAATAGTTGCCACTTTCTTCCTCGCCTACGTTCTCTGCATCATCGCCTGATGGCGGTGGGGTGTCCCCAAATGCGTCGATCGTATTGATTGGCTTGTACTGGCTAGCGCCGGAACCATTGACCGCTGATGGGTCTGTGTCCGTGATGATGTTCATCTCATCGAGCTTGGCTAGCTCTGCCTGACGGGCAACAAGCAATTCATCCAGATCACCGCCATTTTCAGCGACACAATCAGCAAGGGTTTTGAACCCGCTGCGAACCGCTGCTTTTTGAGCGTTGATTTCTTTTTGTGGGTCAACGTAGGAATAGCCACGGAATACCCAGCGAACGGCTTCATAGCGTTCGGGTTCGGTTTCGTAAGTAGGCAGATTTAAAGCACCACTAAGCACCGCCATCTCAAGCCAAGCCTCATAAATAGGCTGATAGAACTGCTCACGCATCAATTGTTGAATTGACCGCCAGTTGTCCCGATCCTGCAATAAGGCCAGCCGAGATGAGCTGTAATTTGATTGTGAATAATCGTTACTAATCGTTTCGTAGCTGCATCCAACGCCAGAAGCAAGGGCTCTTAGCTGTGCTCTCAAAAATGGCTCATACTCCCCAGATGGTGAATCCATGTCTGGAATGCTGACGCTTTCACCCGGCTGCAAATACTTGAACTGGCCAGGCTCAAAGCCTGAAACGCGCTCATTGTCATAAACCTCACCGCCTGGATCAAGCTCACCCTCTGGGGATGTAATAAATCCCATCAATGCAGAACTGGCACGAGCCCGAACCACACTCGCTTGTTCCCATCCGTCTAGGTGATGCATCCGCTGCATTCCACTAGCTAGCCAAGGCACACCACGAGTCTGCCCCGGCCTGCCAGATGCACGATCAAATAAATGAACAACATCTTTGGCCGGAACAATAATGTGGCGCCGTTCTTTTGGTTGCGTTGGAAATGCAGTGTCCCCAGGGTGATGGCTTAAAAACGCATAGTTGAGGGCTCGACCAAACTTGTCGATTTCAATTCCCATGCGCCACACAGACCCAGCCGTGCGAGCGGGGCTTTGATAATCCTCGTCAAGCTGGTCAGCTTCAAGCACCTCAAGCGCAAAATTGACCTTGCTTCGCCCAAACTTTTGGCGAACAACGCGCACAAAGACTTCGCCGCTTTCGCACATTGACGAAACTGCAAGCTTTTCAATGTCGGCAAAGCACAGCTGCCCTGCTGTGTTGCAGCTATCTTTGCGGCCCCAGTTTGACCAAGCCTTTTCAATTTGTTCGTTGATTCTTGTATCTAGCTTTCCGCCACGTTGTCTTTTAATTTGCGCTTGCATCCTGACGCCGGTTCCAACGACAGAATTGCGAACAACGCGAACCGTTGATTTGGCGTAATCGTTATCGCGCACAAGTTGACGCGAACGCGAACGTAAACGCTTAAGGCTGCCTTTTATCTCTTGATCGGCAGAAGTTACAGAAGTGACCCAATCACTCGTAAGCCGGTTGGATTGAGCCCCGCCAAACATTCGCGCCCTTGGCTTAGGCATTGGCTCAAGATTTGAGCGCCATAATTCACGCCATGCAGATCGAACGCCCATGTCAGAACCTCACGTAAAGCGAATGTGGATCGCCCAAACCGTTTGCGATCATTGCGGCCTTTCGCTCTCTTGCAACAATAGCTTTTAACTGGCTTTCACGTAATACAAGATCAGGCAGATCAACCTTGGTAAAAGATCGCCCGGCGATCGCGTATGACTTCACCTTGTCAGAGACAATCTGACGAATTGCAGTCGTTACCGCGTCAAGGTCTTGCTCTGCCTGTGTCCGTCCGTCAAATGCCCCAGGCTGCCCGGTGTAGGCAAGGCTTGAAAAGACTTCTAGTCGTCCACTGCCAAGCGTAAACTTTTCTGAGCCCTTAGATGCCTCAGCGTAAAAAAACCAATCCCCGGAATCAAAATCAGCGCTGTCAGTCGCGCTAATACTGAACTCCCAGCCCGTGCCATAAGACGTGCCAGTAACTGTGTGGCCTTCGTGATTGGTGTTTGTCCTTAAGTAGTAAATAAGAGAATAATTGCCAGTTCCACTCGTAATGCTTTCGTCTAACGGACCTGTCGCCGCATCGTCTCGCCACTTAATCGTGGTCCCTGCGTAAATCTGTTTTGGGATGTTCACGTCACCAATGGTTAACGAACGACTTCACCGGCTTTGCCGGTTTATTGCTTGATTTTAGCGGTTCCTCCAATCGTTTCTCATACTGATCCCAAATAGTGCGGCGATCCCTTCGCTGATACAAATAATTAAGACCCGCGTACGCATAAACCAACGTGTCTAAGGCTTCATTGCGGGCGTTTGGCTTCTTAACCCACTCTCTGACGGGGAAACCGCCACGGGTATGCTTCAAGGCTTGCTTTTCAGCAGTCAATTGCTTGAAATACTCATCAGTGGTCTCAACCGGGAAATGCAAATAACCCTCGCCAGTTTTATTGTGCTTTAGTCGGGCAAACAACGTGGTCTTCGCAGTGTCCGTTCCAACGATGTAAACCATCGCGCCACGTTTTAGAGTTTTGCCTCGGCTATTTAAATCCACCTTGCTGCCCTTCCCAATTACTGGTTTGTTTCTGGCACTTGCACCTTTTACCGCGACAACGCCCTGCCTTACTCGCTCCCGCGCGTACTGATAAACCTCACTTGTGAAATGGCCGCCTGAGTCAATTGCCACCACATCGGGCCGGAGCTTTCGCCCGCTCGCGTGGTTCCATTCGCGCAGCACTGCTTCATCCACCTGTTTCCACAAATCTGCACGGCTTGGATCGCCATAAATTTCTTGGTGATAAATCAGCCAAGCTTCCTCATCTCGGCCCCACGCCCAGCCGCTGATTGCTAACCGATTGTCCTGCACATCAATTCCAAATGTCAACGCGCTGCTTCCCTCAGGTAACACACCCATCGGGAAGTCCTCGCAACGCTCACGCAATCCATCTGCACTTACCTTGCTCGCGTAGTCCTCCTCCCATGTTTCGCCAAGAATCGTGTTAACCCAAGTCTTAAGTCTTGGGGTATCGTTTTTGCTACGCAAAAAATCCTCAACAATCTCCTCCCAGCTTTTCCAACCCAATGGGCTGTAGAGAGACGACAAATGAAACCCTGCAGTTTTGCCATCACCAGGCGCAGTTGCTCTCCACTCTCCTTCTGTCAACATTTGAGTTTTATGAGATTCAGGGAACCGCGCTTTGCATTTCTCGCATTCGTAAAGCGTAGTTTTTGGGGCGTTATCCTCCCATCGAATCTGAGTCCATTGCAGCCATTGCATGTGGCCACACTTAGGGCATGGCACAAAATAGCGGCGCTGATCTGACAGCAAAAACTCAGACTCCACTCGGCTGTAATCTTTGATTGTTGGCGTGCTAGTCATGAAAATCTTTCGTCGGCTAAACGTTGAGCTTCTTCGCTCTGCCAATGTCACCGGATCGCCTTCTCCGCAGTCAGCTGGATACGCATCCACCTCATCTAAAAAGATATGACGGCATGGAGCTGACCTTAAACCCGTCGCACTATTGGCACCGGTCAAAATCATGATCCCGCCAGCCCATTCCTTGGAGAACATCGTGTTGCCGGAATCCCTGCTTCGAGCTGGCGCAACTCGTTCAGCTAAGCAAGGTGTCTCATTAATTAAGCTTTCTAGCCGTTGCTTGCTCAATCGCTTTGCCATATCAACTGTTGGCTGAACCATCAACATCGGTCCACCTGCGTGAGCTATGACATACCCCAACCAGTTACTACCGGCTTCAGTCTTTCCCAACTGCGCTCCGGCCATTAGCACCACCCTTTGCACATCGCTAGTAGTGCTTAAACAATCCATGATTTCGCGTAAATAAGGCGTTCGATCTGTGCGCCAAGGCCCAGGCTCAGCCGATGCCTTCCCCGAAAGCATTCGATGACCGTCAGCCCATTGGCTGACAGTCAGATCCGCTTCAAAACGCAAAGACTCAAGGCTAAAATCAACTAATTCATCAATAGCTGTTGGCATTTAACCCTTCCAATGCTTGACCAATTTCTTTAAGCAGAATCCTATGCACTTTTGATTGATCAGTCTCAGCCGCCAAAATTGGGGCAACTCGGTCAGGGACAGTCCGCAATGAATCCCGCACACTCATGTGCACTTTTGCCAACTTCAATTTTAGCTCAGATTTATCAACAAGTTTGGAGCTGCGTTGCTTAAACTCCAGCTCGCTTAACTTTGCCGCAAATGCTTCCCTGATCGCTCGGCTTCGCGCGAATGACGGAATAGCACGCTCATCTGCCTGCTGACGTTTGAGGGTTGCATCAATGTTTTCTCCTGGCTTGCTGCCGCCACGGTCTGGTGACTTGGCTGAAGCAACCTCTCGGTCCAAAGCTTGCGGATCGTCAATCACCCAGGCTTTGCCCTTTTTTTTTAACTCAGTTAGCCTGCCCTGCTGCGCCCATCGCGCCAATGTTTGGTAGCTCTTACCCCGATCTTCGGCATATTCACGCAAGTTCATTCAGTAGCCTCCTTGAACATTTTCTTTGTAAACTTATGGACCATCAGCCTTCTGACTCCTCCTGTTCAAAGTGTGCCGCAGATGGTTCACAGACGGCGGTGTTGCCGGTGAAGTCCTCCCAGCGTTTAACGATGACATCGCAATAGGCGGGGTCTAGTTCCATGAGGCGTGCGTTGCGGTGTTGACGTTCGCAGGCGATGAGAGTGGAACCTGAGCCGCCAAAGAAATCAAGGATTAGGTGTCCGCGCTTAGTAGTTGTATCCAGTGCTTGCTCCGCAAGTGCTACCGGTTTCTGGGTTGGGTGAACATAGTCAGTAGCTCGATCTTTGCCAATATCCCAAACGGAACCGATTCGCTTGCCTGTCAGTTCAGCCCCACGGTTAAAGACCAAAGCAATTTCGTAGTCGGTTAAGTAAGTCTTTTTCAGATCACCGATTCCACCACCGCCTTTGTCCCAAACAACCATGTTGGTTATGGGCGCGAAGTCTTTAGTGACTGCAAGCCATTGGTCAATGACCTTCCAAGTAGTCCAGACAAAACAAAAGCCTGAGGAGTAGGCGGTTGCAAGTGGTAGCCAGTCGGAGATGACTTTGTCATCGTTTTTTATGACTGCAAACTGCGCGGATTTAGTGCGCATGTTGGACTGATAAGACATGCCATAAGGCGGGTCGGTGAAGACCATGTCTGCCTTCTTGCCATCCATCAGGCGTTCGACGTGCAGCGGGTTGGTGCTGTCACCGCAGAGCAGGCGATGGTTGCCAAGGATCCACAGGTCGCCTGGTTTGGTGGTGGGATCTTCTGGGGGTTCTGGTACGTCGTCAGGATCTCTCATCTCCTCAGAGTCAAGCTCCTCTAACTCAGGCAGCAAATCGCTCAGCTCCTCATCGCTAAAACCAATCACACTTAGATCAAAATCATCCGCCACCAAATCTTGCAGCTCAGTCCGCAACAAATCCAGATCCCAACCGGCATTAAGAGCAAGCTGATTGTCGGCCAAAATGTAAGCTCGCCGTTGCCTGTCGCTTAAGTGATCAAGCACCACTATCGGGACCGTGCTTAGCCCTAACTCACGCGCCGCAGATAACCGCCCATGCCCAGCAACAATTCCATCGCTTGAATCAACAAGGATTGGGTTGGTAAAACCAAACTCAATAATTGAAGCAGCAATCTGAGCAACTTGTTCGTCGCTATGCGTTCTTGCGTTTTGATGATATGGCTTAAGGCGATCTATCGGCCACAATTCAATCTTCTTTGCCATCGAAATAGACAGCTTT
>TARA_R110002073_G_scaffold105839_11_pt1 | contig 13826 bp, 13 predicted proteins | sample TARA_R110002073 | Tara Oceans TARA_R110002073 (sample SAMEA4397174) | marine metagenome | biome: Polar Biome; feature: [DCM] deep chlorophyll maximum layer (ENVO:01000326); material: water (ENVO:00002006), including particulate matter (ENVO:01000060) such as... | depth 40 m
TTCGGCGTTCTCGGTGACACACCAGGCCGTGTTGTGCGCCACTGTCGACGCGCCGACACCGCCTTTGGCGCCGACAAAGGCAACTGTCTTGCCGGCGAAGGGCTGCTCGGGGTCGAGATAGAGATTTGAGATCGTGCGGATCAGGTGCAGCGGCGTCATCGGCGGCACCAGATATTCGCTGACGCCACGCTTCATCAGCTCGCGATAGAGCGAGATATCGTTCGCGGCCCCGACAATGATCACCTTGGTCTCGGCGTCACAGACAGCAGCCAGCTCTTCCAGCTGATCAAACAGGCCCTGACCGCGCATGCCGGTTTCAACGATCAGCAAATTGGGTGTCGAGGCGTCGTGATAGCGCTCGATCGCGGCGGCAAGGCCGCCCAATTCCACATCGACATGCGCTTTTGAAAGGCGGCGATCGCCGGACGCATTGTGAATCAGTGCGCCCGTTTGAGGTCGCTCGCAGAACGCGCCGATCGTGATCCGCGGTATGGGCTGGTCCGGCGCTTCGCCGTCCACTTCCCCGTAAAATGTGTCCACCGGTGCCGGGGCCACCACATCATCAAAGTCATGGTCCTCCGGATTGAACCGCGGCGCAGCCGGGCGGTGGGGTTCGGCAGGCCGGGATTCGGCCTCACACCACGACTCCGCCTCGGAAAAGCTGTCATCATCCGCAAATGCCGATTCACCCGTGGCCTTGCTGGCTCCGAAGGGGCGACGGACGGGCGGCTCATACTCGGACGTTCCGAAGTCATCGTCCTGCGACGCCTGGCTCCCGGGCTCGCCCAGCATCCGACGCTCAACTTCGCTGGTGTCCAGGAATTCGTCATCCCCGTCCAGGAAGTCATCTTCATATGCGTGAGATTCAGACATTGTTCTGGTCGTTTTCCGCTTACTCGACTGCGCTGGAGACAGCGCCGCTCTCATCATCACCACGGGTCGCGCCCGTCGTTTCCCCGGCGCGCCAGGCATCCATCTGGACACCGATCCGCCCGGCATCGCGCGGAGCCGTTTGGGTGGGACCAACAAGGTCATACGGATCGCCAATCATCGCCGCCATATTGGCCGCCATGAAGCAACCGAAGCGCGGCTGGGCGCGGTTATCGACCTCCATCGCGACATTTTCCCATTCCATCAGGGCGCACTCCTGCGGCACGCTGGCCGAGTAGTGCCGGAAGCTGACGATCAGCGGCCCGTTGGGCTGGCCCTGCGCGTCATACTCACCCTCGATGATGCGCTGCGCCGACACACCCCGGTCATCAAGATATCCGCGCGCTTCGCGCATCGCCGCTGCCATCAGGCCCGAATTGGCCGATTGCGACGGATAGGTCAGGACAAGCGGGCCATGCCCGTTGGACTTGTAGTAGGTCACGAACTGTTCGAATTCGCCCATCTGGGCCCAGGCGATACCGCCCTCCTGCGCACTGACCTGGAGGTCAATTCGCGCGGTTTCCTCACGCACGTCAGCGCGCGGCCAGGTGCCTGCCCGTTCCTCGGGCATGGTGTAGCAGCCGGATAGAGCCACGACTGACGCGGCCAGAGCGATACAGCGCAGAATGGTCATGGGTTTCGCTCCTTTAATCGAACAGGAAGCCGATGGGGCCCGACCAGGATTGCCCGTCTGTGTGGGCTCCGGGGACCGCATAGACACGGTTGATATGGCCAAAGAAGAAGGATTCGATCTCGCTGGCCGACGCGAAGCCATCCGACGGGGTTTCCAGATTCCCGCCATTCGTGGCGTCGACCAGATATGGCGTGACAATGACGACGAGCTCGGTTTCCTGGTTTTCGAAATCGCGTGAGCGGAACAGCGCGCCGAGGACCGGCACATTCTGGACACCCGGAACGCCATCGAGATTCTGCCGCGTTTCTTCCTGGATCAGGCCGGCCAGCACGAGGCTGCCGCCTGATGGAAGCTCGACCGTGGTCTCGGCGCGATTCACATTCAGCGCGGGAATGGTCACGCCTTCGACGACGCCTGTGATATTGCCTTGATCGTCGCGCGTGGTGCTGGCCCCCAGCTCCAGCGCGCCCTGGCTGGAGAGTTCGGACACTTCGGTCGAGATACGCAGGGAAATCCGGCCTTCCGACAAGACCATCGGGGTAAAACCAAGACCCACACCGAACTGCTTGTACTCGACCATGATGTTGCCGTCGCGATCGCGTCCGGTCGGCACCGGGAACTCACCGCCGGCAAGGAAGTTGGCTGGCTCACCGGAAATCGACGTCAGATTGGGCTCCGCCAGAGTCCGTACAAGGCCGACCCGCTCGAGTGCCTGGATCAGTCCGGTCACCGAGCTGATGTCGCCACCGCCCGTATTGACGTAGTTCAGATTGGACGACAGGCCGGACAGTGCGCGGCCAACCAGGGAAAACTGCTGCTGCGTTGCGACCGAAAATGCCAAGTCATCCAGCTGCGCCGCCGCAGACAGATTGACGCCCAGCTGCCGGACAATGGTGCGCTGCATTTCCACGATGCGGACCTGCAGCATGACTTGTTGGCGCCCTTCAACGGCGACCATCGACAGCACGTTTTCCGGATTGTCGACCCAGCGACGCGCCAGTTGCAGGGCGGCGTCCGCCGACGAGGCGCTCGGCGTGGTGCCGGACAGCACGATATGATCATTCATCGCTTCAACCTGGATCCGGGAATCCGGCAGGAAGCGGTCAATGGAGGTTTGAAGGGCGCGCATGTCGCGCTCGACCCGGATATCCAGGTCAAGGATCAACTCGCCATTGGCATCAAAGAAGAAGGCATTGGTCTGGCCAATTCCCTGACCCAGTATATAGGCCCGGCGGGACGTCCGGATCACGGCGTCGGCAATCTCCGGATTGGTCACCAATACATCGGTCGCATCGACCGGCAGGTAGAGAACGGCCGCTTTGCTGAGCGGCAGGTCAAGCGTTTGGGACGCAGGCCCGTCGCCCGGTGCTGTGATGTGCACCTGAAGGGTCGAACTCTCGCCCTGCGCCAGTGCCGGTGCCGAGACAAGTCCCAGGGCCAGCAGCGTTGAGATGGCGTGTTTGAACATTCTCCCGCCCTCCCTCAATCGCCCTGGAGCGCGACCTGGCGCCCCTGTCCGTAGCGGTAGACCTGGATTGTATTGTCGTCAGCGTCGCGGCCGGGACGCTCGATTTCCTCATTCCGTCGAGGCGGTAGGGCCGCCATGCGCGGGCCCCCATCACCGTCAGACAGGCTACGCAAGATCAGTGAGATATCGCCGCGCGCCACGGCCAGGGAGACCGCATTGGCTTGCGCGGGGGCCAGCTCCAGCGTGGCTGTCGAGCCCAGAACCGCACCTTCATCCTCATCATCCCCCGAATTTCCGAAAATCTGGTCGATGGCGAGGACGCGGGCATTTTCAACGACGGTCTCGGCAACATAGAAGCGACGGCGCGAGGAGCCTTCGGCTTCTTCCTCGAAGGTCACAATCACATCAACGCGGTCGTTGGGGAGAATGAATCCGCCGGCCCCGGTTTCCGCGGAAATGGGTACGGCGACGGCGCGCATGCCGGGCGCGAGCATGGCCGCCATGAAGCTTGAATCGCCGGTCGCAATGAGACGGCTGGCCGTCACCGGCTCGCCCTCGGCGATCTCCGCGCGGACAATGGCCCCGGAATAGGTTTCGCGCGCGTCCGGATCGCGTGATTCGACGACATAAGCCGGGCTGAGAGCTTCCTCTGGCCAGGCCTGCCAATAGAGGTCTTCCGCCCGCACGCGCGTCCCGGCACGCAAGCCGTTTCTGGCGGCCAGAATGCGCGCTGTCGGGGCTGCTTCCTGTTGTTGAACAACAACTTGCGGCTCGTTGCCCGCTGAAGACCGGTAGACAAAAAAGGCCGCAGCAACAGCAGCGACGCCGGCAGCGACGAGTATCAAAATCCGGGCGGCATTCATTGGTGCGAATCCCCTTGGCACACATGTGTTCAACCGAGAGGAGACGTGGAATTTCTCAAGGGCGCGTTAACATTGCCCCGCGAATGCATCCAAACCTATGACAATGGACGCAAATCCGGGGCCTAGATTCCAGCCGTCGTTAACAGGGCGCTTCCCGGAAGGGTCCAAAGTGCGCCGGCTGCCAGTGCAATACCGTAGGGAGCCGGAGCCCCGTCAGCCAGCGCAGTGCGCTCGACCCAACCGCCTGAAACGCCCAGCGCCGGCATGTATTTGCGCATCATTAGGAGGATAACCGCCAGGACGCCGCCCATCAGGGCCGCCTTACCGAGAAACATCATCGCGTCCGGCCAGCCAAACCACAGCGCCGCTGCCGCGATCAGCTTGGCATCTCCGCCGCCGATCCAGCCGGGCGCATAAAGCGCCATGCCGATGACCAGGGCACCGACGCCCACGGCAATGTGAAGACCAAAATCCACCCAGCCCAGCCCCATGACCGCAGCGGCGAGTGGAAAGGAAAGCGCAACAGCACCGGACAGCCAGTTCGGAATGGTAAAGCTCATCGCGTCCTTTAAACCCGCAAGGGTCATCAGGAAGGCAAAGGCCAGAACCGGTATCAGTGTTGCTGTCATAGCCAACTCCTCAGATCTCGTAATCCTGTGTCTAGCGCAACAGGCTTAACGTCTGGTTGGCAACGCGCGCCGGGCCGGACTTTTTTCATGCGGCCAAATGAAAAGGACCGCCCGTTGCCGGGCGGCCCTTATCCAGTCGACTGTCTGTCGTCGCGATTAGATCGCGTCGGCAACCGTCTGCATGTTGTCACGCACGCCGGTACCCAGCGCCGTAACGGCACCGATGATCACGACGGCGATGAGCGCAGCAATCAGGCCGTACTCAATAGCAGTTGCACCAGACTCGTCTTTGAAAAACTTGGAAACGAACTTCATGGGTATTCTCCCGTGTTTAGCTAACCACACATCCACTCTCCAGGAGAACAAGTCAGTCCCGACCCCTCCCGAGTGATTGGGAGTAAACATCACGAGGCTTTCGATCCGGTAAAAAGGCATGCTTAATTTTCAATGTACGAACGCAAGCCGCTTTGATCGGTCTGCCAGTCACTCTCTACACTATAAGTATAAGGGCAACCGATCCGTGACGGCTTCGTTTAGAAAGTCTTCACGCGAGAGGCGTTTCCTGTAGCACATCGTCTGATCCGGAGATCACCCATGCGCGCCCTTTTGCTCGCACTTGCCTTTGCAGCGACCGCACCGACCCTCGCCCTCGCCGAGGACCGCTATGTCGATGTCGAACATTCCGACGTTGTACGCCTGCCCGCACCGGCAGCGACGATCATCATCGGCAACCCGTCCATCGCGGACGCGGTGATCCATGATCGTTCGACACTGATTGTCACGGGCAAGCTGGCAGGCCGAACCAACATCATTGCGCTCGACCGCAATGGCCGCGTGATTTTTGCGGACGACATTGTGGTGGGGTCTTCAAGCCGCGGCATGCTCACCGTCAATCGCGGAACAGCGCGCACCACCTATGCCTGTTCGAACAATTGCGAGGCCGTGGCCGCTGTGGGGGATGATCCGGATTCATTCGACGGCCTCACCGCCCAACAGCAAGCCCGTATCCAGGTGGCCCAGGAAGCGGTGGCCGTGGCCGACGGCGCCCAGACCCTCGCTGGACAATAGCACTTCCTTAACCACGCGTTTTTACGTGGGTTTAAGCGTGAACGCGCATAGTGGTCTCTCACGGGTAAGGGACCATCCATGCGCGGGCGTCATTTTATAAAGCGTTTCAAGACGTCAAAACGGGGCTCCGCGGCTGTGGAGTTTGCCCTCATTGCAGGACCCTTCTTTTTCTTTCTGATGGCCCTCATCGAAGTCGCGGCTGTCTTCTTTGCCTCAACCGTCATCGAAAACGCCGTCCTGGAATCGGCACGCTTGATCCGGACCGGTCAGCTGCAGAATGGCGGCGGCGATGCCGGCAGCTTCCAGACCGCTGTCTGCGACCGGATCGAGGTCATCGCGGACTGTGACCGGATGGCCTTCGAGGTCGCGGTCTTTGACGATTTCGACGATATCGCCCCCACGGCACCGCTGGACGGTGACGGCAATCTTGCTGCTGGCAGCATCGGATTCGATCCCGGCGACGCCGGCGATATCGTTCTGGTGCGGGTCTACTACAGCTGGCCACTCTTTCTGCCCAACTTCGCCGGGCGTTTGTCCAACATGGCGGATAATCACCGCCTGATCACGGCGGCGACCGTGTTCCGCAACGAGCCCTTCGACGAATGACCCGCGCAATCCGCACATTCCTCAAACGCCTCTCCGGCGACCAGGGCGGTGTTTCCGCCGTGGAGTTTGCCCTGATCGCACCGGTCATGGTGCTGTTCTATCTCGGCATGATGGAAATCAGCCTGGCGCTGTCCGTCGATCGCAAGGTGACCTCTGCTGCAAGCGCCCTGGCCGATCTGGTCGCCCAGGACGATGTGATCACGGATTCCGAGATGGCCAGCATTCTTGACGCTGGGGCGGCCATCATCGCGCCCTACGACCCAACCCGCTTTTCTGTGCGCATTTCGAGCATCTCAATGGATCTGACCGGTGATGTCGAAGTCGACTGGAGCGATGCATCGGGGATGACGCCCTACGGCCAGGGTGCGGCCGTGCCGGCACCCAGCGGCATTCTCTTCCCGGGCCGCTCAGTCATCATGGTCGAGGTCGCCTATCTCTATGATGCGCCCTTCGCCGAGATCGGTGTCGGTCGATACAATATCAATGAGAGCTTCTACCTGCGTCCGCGCCAGTCCCTGGTCGTCAGCCGCGGCTAGCGCGCTTCGGCGAGCCTCAAGGCCCCGACGATGGCATGGTCAGCCGAGAAGGCGCGTGCGCCCAGCCGGGATACGGGCACAAGACCCAGCGCCGAATTGGTCACAAAAAGCGCGTCGGCCTGCTCGAAATCTCCCAGCGCAAACCTGCCCTCCTCGACAGACAGGCCCTGCGCGCCCGCCAACGCAAGAACACGCTCACGCATGACACCGCAGCGGATGGCGCACTCGGCAGAAGGCGTCCAAAGTCGAGAACCGCTGACCGCGAAGATATTGGCACAATCGCCACCCGACACATGCCCGCCGGTCGTCAGCATCAGCGCCATGTCGGCCCCGGCTGCAACCGCCTCGCGCCGGGCCGCCGCATTGTCAGCATAGCTCAACGTCTTGTGCTGCGCGCTGAGGCTGGACGGTGACCGCTTGTAGCGCGACACAGCCAGTGCCAGTGCGCGCGGCGGCTGCGCGGCCGGAGACAGGCTCAGCCATATGGTCGCGACCGCATTGGCAATCGGAGCCAGCCCCCGGGGGCCGGGTCCCCGCGTAACCGTCAAACGACCGACATGCCGGCCCGGCAGGGCCAGACGCGCCGCTTCCTCAGCGACCCGTGTCCAGTCCGGAAAAGCGATCTCGAGCGCCGCGCATGCGGCCTTCAGGCGGGCGGCGTGCTGCGCACCATGGCGGATATCCCCGTCGGTCACCACGAAGGTCTCGAACACGCCGTCACCGAGCAACAGCCCCCTGTCCTCCACGGACACATCCCCGGGGGCAGCATCGTGCCACTGAGCGGATCGAAGAAGCCGCACAATCATTCCGCAAAAACCCCGCGCAGCGCCGACATCTTGGCAAGTGTTTCATCAAACTCCGCCGCCGGATCGGAGCCGATGGTAATGGCTCCGCCCGATCGTATCGCGCCCTGCCAGGATGCACCGGACCGGGTCAGTGCTGCGGTCCGGATCATCACGTTGAAATCCATCGCCGCCCCACCCTCGCCGATCCAGCCCATGGCTCCACAATACGGCCCGCGCGCCTCGCCCTCTTCCTGCGCGATAATTTCCATGGCCCGGATCTTGGGCGCACCGGTGATCGATCCGGCAGGAAAGGTCGCAGCGAGGACATCGAGAGCGTCAAGACCGGGCCGAAGCGTACCGCGAACCGTCGACACCAGGTGATGCACATTGGCAAAGGACTGGAGCGCAGCAAATTCCGGCACGGCGACACTCCCCGGCGTACACACGCGCGACAGGTCATGGCGCATCAGGTCAACAATCATGAGGTTTTCCGCGCGGTCCTTCTCGCTCGCCCTCAAGTCGTCGGCGAGCGCCTGGTCCGTGGCGGCAGACGTGCCACGTGGCCGGGTCCCCTTGATCGGACAGCACTCCAATACGCCGCCGGACAGGGTCAAAAAGGTTTCCGGCGAGTTGGTCAGGATGGCGCGGTCTTCGTCGAGGCGAAAATAGCCGCCATGCGACGCCCGGCTCCTCTCAATCAACCGGGTAAAGGCCTGCCACGGATCGTCGTCGTGACCCAGCGCGACGTCGAAACCCTGGGACAGATTGGCCTGGTAGATATCGCCGGCCCGGATATGTGCCAGGATACGGTCACACGCCGCCAGATAGTCCGGCCGTGTCCGGCGTGCCTGCCAGCGCGCCCCCGACACGGCGCGCGGGTCTGCACGGTCGGTGCCGGAAAGCGCGTCGGCCAGCCGGCGTGCAGCACCCGGTACGCCATAGACCTCTATGGCGTGGCGATCCGCCGGAAAAACGGCCCAGGCCGGATAGGCTCCCAGCGACACGCTGCGCCAGTCCGCGGCACGCGGTTGGTCCAGGTCTTCCAGGGCTGCTGCAAACTCATAGCCCAGCAGTCCGGCGACCTGTTCGCCTTGCGTCAGGCGCGCGAGCAGCGTCGCGGCAAGGCGATCAAATCCGCCAGCAGGCACGTCCTCGTCCAGCGTCACCGATGGAAAGGCGTAAAGTCGCGACGCGCTGTCGCCGCCATGCAGCAGCAGGGCAAAGGCCGAGTCCTGCAGCGCCGCGAAAGCGTCTGCCGGCTCGCGCCATGGCAGTGTCAGACAGGGCTCTGGGCTGTATTCGGACATGGCGGCTAGCGCGCCAACAAATGTCTTTCGGTATTGGCGATTTCGTCGTCGCTCAGACCGAGGACCTCCCGCATATAGACACGCGGATCGCCGATGACATCGAACGCCTGATCGAGATAATCCGCATCGACACCCAGGAAGAGCCGCATTTCCTCAGTCGGGATGCGGCGGCCGTAATTGGACTCGATCGCGTCCGCGACTTCCGGGATCACCTTGTCGTAATCCACCGCGGTATTGGTCATTAGGTAGTCGTCGTAAATCGTCTCGCGCGCGACGCCCGCCAGCGATTGCGCAAGGGCACAGAAAATGCCGGTCCGGTCCTTGCCGGCCGCACAATGGACGACAAAACCGCCCGTCGTGGCCTCGCCGAGCGCCCGCAATCCGGCTGCAAACACTTTCTGGTTTCCCGGGTCCGCCGGCAGGCGGCGATAGGTCGACAACATGAAGTCGCGAATCCCCGCCAGGCTGTGGTCCCCTTCGCGCAGGAAGGCCAGATGGGGTGGCTCCTTGTGACCGGCAATGTCGGATTCAAGAAGATAGACACCTGAATCCTCGGCCCAGTTGGAAGGTTCGCGCTCGCGTTCCTGGGGCCGGCGCAGATCCGTGACATGGGTGATGCCCAGATCCACAAGATGCTGGCGATCTGCATCCGTCGCCCGGCTGAAATGACCGGACCGGTACAGACCGTCGCGCATTTGTGCGCCATCACGACCGGAATATCCCCCGAATGTGCGGAAGTTGCGGATGCCTTCAAAGGGAATGACGCGGCTCATGTCTGGCTTGCTACGATGACCTGCCCGACAGGGCAAGTCAGGAGCGTGTGAAGTTCTGGCAATATCCGGGCCTGCCCTCCAAGACAGGCGCGGATGATCACCGGAAGGGTGGCTCGTCAAAGCTGCGCAGCTTACGCGAATGCAGGGCCGCCGCGTCGTCGCGCTTGAGGATCTCGATGGTCTCGATCCCGGCCATGAGGTGTTCGCTGACCGAGCGCTGATAGAAGAGATTGGCTGCACCGGGCAGTTTCAATTCGCCATGCAGCGGCTTGTCCGAGACACACAGCAAAGTCCCATAGGGCACGCGCAGGCGGAAGCCATTGGCCGCAATCGTGGCCGACTCCATGTCCACGGCAATCGCCCGTGACTGGTTGATCCGGCGCGCTTCACCGGCATAGCGCAGCTCCCAGTTCCGGTCAGCATAGGTCGCCACGGTTCCAGTCCGCAGGCGGCGTTTCAGCTCGTCCTTTTTCTCGCCCGTCACTTCCCGCACGGCATCGGCCAGCGCAATCTGGATTTCAGCAATGGCCGGAACCGGAATCTCCAGCGGAAGATCGCGGTCGAGCACGCGGTCATAACGCAGATAGCCGTGCGCCAGCACATAATCGCCGAGGCGTTGGGAATGGCGCAGCCCGCCGCAATGGCCGATCATCAGCCAGCATTGCGGGCGTAGAACGGCCAGATGGTCGGTGATGGTTTTGGCGTTCGACGGGCCGACGCCGATATTGACCAGCGTGATCCCGCGCCCGCCGGGGGCTTTGAGATGATAGGCCGGCATCTGGAAGCGCCGCCAGGGCGCGCCTTCAACAGCCGCGCGCGGATTGGGCGTATTGGCATCCACCGTGACAAATCCTGCCGCCGACAGGGATTCGTACTCATTGTCTTCCTTGAGCTGGCGGATCGCCCAGGCCACGAAGGCATCGACATAGCGATGATAGTTCGTGAACAGGATGAATTGCTGCACGTCCTCGTAAGGGGCACCCGTGTAGTGCCTCAAGCGCTGCAGTGAATAGTCGACGCGCGGCGCATCAAACAGGTTCAGCGGGCGCGACTCACCCGGCACGGGACTGCGCTCGCCGTTCGGGACAGCATCGTCAATTCCGGCGAGATCCGCATAGGGAAAATGCCGGACCAGATCGGCCGGTACGGCGGCGTCGAGATCAATGTCTTCCGATCCGTCGAGCACATAGGAGAAGGCGATCTCTTCGGTCGAAGGCCCGGTCTCGATCGTGATCGGATACTGGCTGTCGAGCAGGGTTAGTTGCTCGGTGAGATAGGCGCGATACAGCGCCGGCTGCGTGATCGCGGCGGTATAGACGCCCGGCTCGGAAAACTTGCCGAACGCGCGACTGACGGGCGGCGGCGAGCCTTCGGTCTCATAGGTGACGCGGAGTTCGGGATAGGCAAAGCCGCCCGCCGCGCGGGCGTCTGCATCCGGCGAAATGCCGTCTTCGATATAGGCTTTCAGGGCGTCGCGGAGGCGCTGGGCCGCCGCGTCATACAGGGCCTCGAGGCGATCTATGGCATCAGATGGCGTCGTGGCGATTTCAAATTTCAAATCCATCCCAAGCTTATTGCGACGGATTTGGGAAAAGGTCCAGAGCAGCGTTTTGTGACAGCCCTACTCCGCCGGCAGCGTGTTGGCCGCCTTGGCCTTGTCGAAGCTCGCCCAGACGCCATCGGCCCCATGCCAGTCGCCCTTGGTCGCGCCCTTGGAATATTCCGTTGAGCGCGTTTCAAAGAAATTGGCGTGAGCACGCCCTGCGTGTAGTATGATCTCAACTCAAGGGGTGCGCGACATGGTGCGATGGATATTGCTGACGGCACTGACCGTCCTTTTCAGTGCCACGGCTCTGGCGGACACCGAGGTCCGCGAAAACCAGATCAGGATGTCCGTTCTGCCTGGCGCGCGCGCTATTGCCGACCCCGCCAATCCGGACATCTCCGTCACCACGGTTGTTGCCGCCCTGACCTTTGTTGGAGCCGAATCCGTGGAAAACTGCTGGATCGACGATTTTTCGACGACCTACCTCTATAATGGCTCTTCTGTTTTCACAGATTTCGCGGTGGGCGTCGATCACATTGAGATCGAACCCAACGGCACGATAGCCGGAACGCCAGACGAGCGATTGGCTTTCACCCCAGGTCAGACACGCTATTTTTATCTGACCGTCCTGGCCGCTGACACTTCCTCGGGGGGGTGCGGCGAGCCCTGCCGGCCACGCTTCGTCCTGCGCTGCGTGAATCCGGCGAATCCTGACAGGCGGGATTTTGATATTATCATGCCCACCCGCGATCTTCTGTTGGAAAGTTTTGAGTTCAACACGGGCGCTGACCGGCCCGACATCATTCCGATCCTGGCGACGACCAGCGAGGACGGCACGCTGAGAATTGCGCAGGCCGGCGGGACGAATGTTGCAGCTGTTGCCGCGGTCAATATCGGTGCACCGGCGGATATCGACATCGGCGTGGTGATTGATGGCGGTGCAAACGCGGCGATTTGTGAAACCGGAAGTGACGGCATTTGTCTGGCACCGCGCCAGGAAACCCTGCGCCTTCACATGGCAACCGGAACACCGCACTTGTTTTCCGTGCGGGTCGAGGACGCTGCGGATTTCTCACTGCCGAATTCTCCGGCCAACAATCGGCTCTTCGTCTATTTTCTTGCCGACCACCCGATCGCTGACGACAGGACCTCGCTGGTGGGCGTGACCAGTGTCGCCTACAATGAACCGCCCGCGACCACGCTCTGGACCGATTATCGTGGTGTCTGGCGGCTCCTGGATTGCACGTCCGATCCGAGGCGGCCCCTCTACCTGAATCGAACCCTGTCGGACCTGCTGATCGTGTCCGATGACGGACTGGCTTCCTATCTGCGCCGCAGCAATCTAGGAGGCCGAAGCTGTGCCCGCGGTGACGCTGCATTCACTTATCGGTTTCCCGAAAGCCTGCAGTCGGACGAATTCGTTGCAGAGGGCGTTCTTGCCAATGCCCCGAACCCGCCCGCGCGGCCGCGTGGAAGCTATGCCAGTGTCCAGGTCACGCCCTCAGCGGACAGCAGCCGAATCGATTCGGTGCACTTTAACGCCTCGCCATTCTTCTCGAGCGGAGCAGTCGATCCGGACTATGATATTCCCGTGACCCGGGACGATAGTTTTACGGGCAACCGGATTCCCGCTGGCGAATATGAAGTTGAACTGCCACCGCGCTATCCATATTCGGAGACTGTCCGGCTTCTCGTCGATGACGAAGGCCGCATGACAACGCGGTCAAGCACTCACTGCAATTTCACGGGTTCGCTTCGGCCGGTCTTGCTGCCATCGGGAGAGCTGACCGGCGTTTTTCGAGCGTCAATCACAGCCGGTTGCGAATACCCATACCAATACTACTCGCTCTCTCCTTTGAACGGAGTCGTGCTTGCCTATCAGCGCCCTGACGGGCGCTTCGCTTGGACCGGCAGCGTCTTTGCGCGGCATGTGAATGGTGCGACAGTTACCGATGTCGAATTGGTCTTCGACGGCATTGCATTGACAGACTAAACGCGTCCGCGGGATCGATCCGGCTACTCCGCCGGCAACGTGTTGGCCGCCTTGGCCTTGTCGAAGCTGGCCCAGACGCCATCGGCCCCATGCCAGTCGCCCTTGGTCGCGCCCTTGGAATATTCCGTTGAGCGCGTTTCAAAGAAGTTGGCGTGCTCCACCCCGTTGAGGATCTCGGTCAGCCACGGCAGCGGGTGCTTCTTCTCGCCATAGAGGGCGGGCAATTCCAGCTGCTTCAGGCGCCAGTCGGCGATGTAGCGGATGTAGGACTTGATGTCCTGCGGCGTCATGCCTTCGACATCGCCCATCTCGAAGGCGAGATCGATGAACTTGTCTTCCAGCATCACGACGGTGCGGCAGTTTTCGACGATATCGTCCTTGACCGACTGGGTCAGCGCGCCGGTTTCGCGCGAGAATTCGTGGAACAGCTTGATCATGCCTTCGCAGTGCAGGCTTTCGTCGCGCACGGACCAGGACACGATCTGGCCCATCCCCTTCATCTTGTTGAAGCGCGGGAAATTCATCAGCATCGCAAAGGACGCAAACAGCTGCAGGCCCTCGGTAAATGCCCCGAACATGGCCACGGTACGCAGAATGTCAGCGTCTGTGTCGACCCCGAAGCGCTGCATGTAGTCATGCTTGTCGCGCATCGCCTCGTAATCCATGAAGGCGGAGAACTCGTTGACCG
>TARA_R110002073_G_scaffold3139_3_pt1 | contig 13824 bp, 10 predicted proteins | sample TARA_R110002073 | Tara Oceans TARA_R110002073 (sample SAMEA4397174) | marine metagenome | biome: Polar Biome; feature: [DCM] deep chlorophyll maximum layer (ENVO:01000326); material: water (ENVO:00002006), including particulate matter (ENVO:01000060) such as... | depth 40 m
GATCGGCGAGCCGTGATGTGGCGTTCCCAGGCACACCACACGCCGCAGTTGTGATAACCACTCACTGCCTGACTGCTGTGCATACCAGCAGGCGCTGCGGATAACCAGTCCCCCCATACTGTGCCCGATCAGTGACAGGGACTCAACCGGCACCGGCCAGTTAGCGCACAGCTGTTCCAGTTGCGTCGCAAATTCCTGTCCGTTGGTGGATATATGACGCCCGGTGTTATAGCGAAGATACAGCGGCGTCACACCTAACGCGTCCTGCAGTCGCTGCCCGATACCAGGCGTTTCATTCCTGTTCCAGCACAGCTCCGACATACTGAGTCCGTGCACCAGTATCACCACGTGACTGCTGGCCTGGCCGATAGCGGTCTCCAGTGATGCCTGATCGAGCGCCAGCGGATGCTGTGGTGTCAGCAGGCGCATGGGCGTCGCGAGCGGATTGTCGGTAGCTTCCAGATGGTCGCCGAGCACACCGTTCAACGCCGCGATGGCTTTTATGCTGGCAGCGGAGTATTGCGGTTCCTCCGTCCTCTCGGGCAGCCATGCCATTGACAGGTCAATGCCTTCACGCAGCAGGCCGTTGACGCCCCTGATGGTGGCATACACGGTGGCAGCAATCAGGCCATGCGCCCTGGTGGGGCGCTCCGGTTGCGGCGACCACGGCAGCGGATGGCGCGCGATCGTTTCATGCATGCCTTCAACCGCGCTGGTAATCCCTGCTACGGAATCGAATATGAGTCTGCTGGTACCTCGAGCCATCTTTGTTGTGGTGACCACAATCGCACTCCATCATTCATTTTGGCGCTTGGCGCGTCGTTTTCCTGCGGCCTGTAACAGCCTTGGACGCAGGTTCCTTTTTTTGCTTCTTCGGCAACGGTTGCAGCTTGGGCGCAGCGGCGGGGGAGGTGCGCAATGCCAGGCAAGACAGGCAAATCAGAAGCGCGCGAGGACCGGTGGGTACAGCGATTGCGGCACTGTCGCCTAGTGGCAGGATAGCGTTGCACTGCTCACAAATTGCGTTTTTGTTTAGTATCACTGTCTGCCACCCGAGAACGGCGTCCGCAGTATCAGAAGCCTCTCCCGACGGCGCCGGCAGCGCGTTTTGGTCTGGGGGCCGTTTTTCCTGCCGGCCCGACAGTGCCCGAGCAATCTGTGAGCTGTCGGTTACGACGCCTTCTACCAGATCAAAAGTGTGCAATAGCACGTTGCGCACAATGGTGGAGACTGACAGGCCCAGTTGCTCGGCGCGGCCGCGCAATTCCTCATCAAGCTGCTCCGGAATGCGCGCTTGCAGTACACGATCTTTGGCCTGGCTGCGCTTGCGCGGTGTTTTGTCGTCAGCCATAAAACAGGCTCCGTGCGGATGAAGTGATGCTTGCGTGTGGGGCAGTGTAATTTAATGTAATACAAAAAACAACAAATGTATTACATTGCGCTTCCTGCTGCATGGGCGGGAGAGGGCTGGGGTGGTGAGTATGACCGCGCTGTGCATAGGCGGGGGGTGGTTGCACGTGTGTCGCAGCACTGCCCAGGGCATTGCGCGCTCAGCCGCAAGTACTCACCCTGCTCTCCCCGCATAGGGCAGGACGGGGTAGCCCGGCAGCTGTCCTGACGCCTTTAGTATTCCTCCACGCCGTACATCGTGTCGGGTTCGATCGAGTTTACCGGGTTGTCCCAGTCTTCAGGGTGCATGGGTAAATCGGGATCAATGAGGTCATCGTCATCCAGTTCGAAAGCAGCTCGCCAATCCTCCGGGGCTTCAGCTTCCTCCAGACGCATTTCTCGCCAGGCGTCCAGATCGTACTCAGAGACCTCGCCATCCAGATACTGGGTTTCAATGGTGAAGTTACCTGGATCCCAGTCGATAACCTCGAACAACTCCTGAGTCTGCAAGTCCTTGTACCAAGCACCCACGACAGGGCTCAACATTTTCATTTGGCTTCCCCCATTGCCAGCACCAATTGCTGCACACCAACATATCACGATGACGAGGCATGTCTAGCGGGCGAATCTGCCGAGCATTGACCCGGCGCGATTCGTGTTGGAAAACACTTGAATAGCCTTTTTTAAAGTAGATCAACTGCTTGCGCTCACTTCTAAGAGTTGACAGCGCTCTGCGCTGGCCTTTATATAGCCGGATTCAAGTGTAAAGCGGTCTCGACATAAACAATTTGTCTAACAAACAGGGATAGAATGCTGTCGTACCAGGCCTACACCGCATCAACGGAACAGGAGAGTAGATTGAACACACACAGAGCGCAGAAAAGTCACCGTGTACGGTCCGACCGTATGCCGCGTTTGGCTGCTATTGGGGATGTGACAGTGATGACACCGGGGTGGCTGCTATGAGGCCGCTGGCCATTATCGGCGGTACCGGTATCGATGAGTTGGAGGGGCTGGAAGTGGTCAGTGACCATCGCGTGCAAACGCCATTCGGCGAACCTTCGCGGCCCATCCAGGAGGGGCGTCTTGGTAACACCACACTGTACTTTTTGCAACGCCATGGCAGTCCCGGGGCTATCCCGCCTCACCGCATTAATTACCGTGCCAATATCTGGGCGCTCAAGTCACTGGGCGTTGATGGCATCGTCGCGATCAACTCCGTCGGTGGCATTACCGAGGACATGCGCCCGGGCAGGCTGCTGATTCCCGACCAGGTGATCGACTACACCTGGGGACGGGAACACACGTTTGACGAGGGTGAGGGCGGTGAACTGATGCATATCGATTTCACCGAACCCTACGACAGGCGGCTACGTCTGGCGCTGTTGGCCGCGGCAGATGCTGCCGGAATCGCACATGAAGCGTCCGGCGTGCACGGGGTTACCCAGGGGCCGCGCCTGGAGACAGCGGCAGAAATCCAGCGTCTGGCGCGCGACGGCTGTGATGTGGTCGGGATGACGGGCATGCCCGAGGCCGCGTTGTCACGCGAGGCGCAGATGCCTTACGCCTCAGTGTGCATGGTGGTAAACCCCGCTGCTGGTCTTGGTGACCTGCCACTGACGCTGGCGATGATGCGGGAGATACTGGCGAGCGAAGCGGCAGTCGTCAGGAAGTTGCTGAGTGAACTGTTGAGGCAGCGCGAAAGCGGCTGAGGCAGGCCCCTGGCACATGGTATTGTGCTGGTTGCCGTTAACTAACCCTCAGGTGCGGATTCAAGCGGCGTGATGGTGACCAGCACGCCCAGCAACGGGTGGTCGATATAGACCACCTGGCCACTGCGCATGCGCCGTGTCTGCTTCAGCTGCACCGCGTGCCGATATGGGTAGTTCGCTCCCTCCTCGCTGAGGTCGGTGTCAGGGCGGGTTTCCGCTTCGAACTGTACCGCCACTTGCTCGGCGTCAGCGGGCTCTGCAAGCGATGCCGGTTGCGCGGCGACTACCGCGCTGCGCTGTTGCGCCGGGGATGCCGGGGCCAGCGGTGGGGCGGGCATACGCCAGTCGCCCGGCAGGTACTCTCCCTGTGTGTTTAACCACAAGTTTGTATCCAGGTAAAAGTAGCGTGACAGATAGAGTTTGATCGAGCCCTGCAGCGCTGGCCATGGGCCGCCATCACCGGACCTGTCCAGCACAATCGGCATTGCGCTCGCCTGGCTGCCCATGGGTTGAATCCAGGTTTCGTGAAACAGTATGCGGTAGCGGCCGCTGCGCTGCATGGCGGCGGCCTTTCCGGCAAATCGGCGCTGTCCGGCGGCGAGGGTAGTGAAGGGTGCCGGTTGCGATGTCCCCGCCATCGTGCCGCCGACCGGAGCCGCAGTGTTATTGGCAGTCGACGTTGTAGTGGGGCGTTCCACCTGCTCGCCGGGATAGCTCAAAAAGCGTGAACGCGCGGGATAGGCGAGCTCCGGGATCGCGTCCCAGTGTTCAGCGCCGGCTCCGGCAGGGCGGCTGAATACCAGCAACTCAACCTGGTACAACTGCTCCGATTGCGCTTGCGCCCATTGCGGCAATAGCAGGGTGGCGAATAGCAGGTAGCGATAGAGACTTGTCTTTGAAGAGTCACGCATGGGCAGAGGTTTTCCCCGGGTCTGTGGTGAGTGAGTCCATGAGTTGCTCCAGAAAGTGGTACCGGTCGTGTATATCCAGAAGTTCTTTTTCGAATCGCAGGCGGGTGGCACCGGCAAGCTTATAGCTGCGTGGATCCGATTGCACTAACTGGACCAGACTAAGAGGGTTCACCGGCGTCGTTCCCTTAAACTCGATACTACCACCCTCGGGTCCGGCTTCAATAGTGCGAATGCCCAGATCCTGTGCCCGCAACCGTAGCCTGGATACCTGGAACAGGTTATCCACCTGGCGCGGCAACAGGCCAAAACGGTCAATCATCTCGACCTGCAAATTGCGCAGCTCAATATTGCTGGTGGCCGCCGCTATGCGCTTGTAGAGGATAAGGCGGCTGTTCACGTCGGGCAAATAGTCGTCGGGGATCAGCGCGGGGGCGCGCAGGTTGACCTCTGTGCCCTGGTCCAGCGGTGCATCGACATTAGGAATCTCCCCGCGCCGCAGTGACTCCACTGCCCGCTGCAACATATCCATGTACATCGAGAACCCGACACTGTGTATTTGCCCGCTCTGTTCATCACCGAGCAATTCGCCGGCGCCGCGGATTTCCAGATCGTGGGTGGCCAGCAGATAGCCCGCGCCGAGGTCGCCGGCGGCCTCGATCGCCTCCAGCCGTTTGCCGGCATCGGTGGAGATGGCCGACTGCGGCGGCGTCAACAGGTAGGCGTACGCCTGGTGGTGAGAGCGTCCGACGCGCCCGCGCAACTGGTGCAGTTGCGCCAGCCCGAACTTGTCGGCCCGGTCGATGATAATGGTATTGGCATTAGGGATGTCGATGCCAGTCTCTATGATGGTGGTGCAGAGCAAGACATGATGGTGCCGGTGGTAAAACGTCGACATCACCTGCTCAAGCTGTGTTTCGCGCATCTGGCCGTGCGCAACGGCGATGCTCAACTCCGGCAGTAACTCCCGCAGCTTGCGCGCTGTCTCCTCAATCGTCTTGACCTCGTTGTGCAGGTAGTACACCTGGCCACCGCGCAGGGTCTCTCGCAACACCGCCTCTTTGATCAGCGCCACATTGTGTTCGCGTACGAAGGTTTTGATCGAAAGTCGGCGTGCCGGTGGCGTTGCGATGATGGAGAGATCGCGCATGCCGCCGAGGGCCATGTTGAGTGTTCGCGGAATCGGTGTGGCGGTCAGCGTCAGAATATCGACTTCAGAGCGCAGGGCCTTGATAGCTTCCTTTTGCTTGACGCCAAAGCGGTGTTCCTCGTCGATAATCAGCAGGCCGAGGTCCTTGAAGCGGAAGTCACTTTGCAGCAATTTGTGCGTACCGATCAGGATGTCCACGTCGCCGCTACGTGCGCGGCGTGTAACATCATTCAGTTCTTTCGTGGTTTTAAATCGTGATACGACCTCTACAGTGATCGGCCAGTCAGCAAAACGATCACTGAATGAGTTGTAGTGTTGCTGTGCCAGCAGTGTCGTCGGCACCAGCACCGCCACCTGCTTGCGGTTGCAGGAGGCGACGAATGCGGCGCGCAGTGCGACCTCGGTCTTGCCAAAGCCGACATCGCCGCAAATGAGCCTGTCCATCACCCTGGGGCTTTGCATATCGGCAAGCACGGCGGCAATGGTCGCCTCCTGATCGGGCGTTTCCTCGAATGGGAAGGCCGCGCAGAACTGCGCGTAACCGCGATCTTCGGTGTCGAAACAGAAACCCTGTCGCGCTTCGCGGCGAGCGTAGACCTCCAGTAACTGGGAGGCGATATCATTCGCTTTTTCGCTCGCTTTACGCCGCGCTTTTTCCCATTGGTCCGAGCCGAGTTTGTGCAGCGGTGCCAGTTCCGGGTCACTGCCACTGTAACGGCTGATCAGGTGCAGTGATGCGACCGGCACATAGAGCTTGGCACCCTGTGCGTACTCCAGTGCGAGGAACTCAAATTCCTGATTGTCGACTTGCAGTTTTTGCAGGCCGATATAGCGCCCGACGCCATGCTCGAGGTGCACCACGGGGACGCCTTCACGCAGTTCATTCAGCGCCTTGAACGCGTTGGTCTGGGCTTCCTCACTGCTGCTTTTGCGCCGCCGCCGCTGCGCGACGCGGTTGCCAAACAACTGCGCCTCGCACACCAGGGTCGGTTGCCCCGGCCCGAGGTAGAGGCCGCGGTCCAGAGGCGCGGTGGCGATCGCAAAGTCCAGCCCGGAGGCGATAAACTCGTGCCAGTTGCCAACCACGGTCGGATTCAGTTGGTGTTCCCGCAGCGACTCAAGCAGGACCTCACGGCGCCCGGCCGACTCGGCGCACAGCAGCACCGGCCCCTGATGCTCCGAGAGAAAACGTACCAGGTTCGCGGTGGTTGAGTCTGCGGGGTGTTTGGCCGCAAGGTTCGGCGGCGGTAGCACGGCGGTGGTTTGGTGAACCGCGGCGTCCGGGTTGTGTCGCAATTCCAGCACCGGGAAGCGCTTGAACAGCCGGTACAGCTCCTCCACCGGAGTGAAACAGCGCTGCGGCGGCAGTAGCGGGCGCCTCGGGTCGATCCCATACTCGTCAAAGCGCGTTTTGACTTCTTCCCAGAAGTGCATGGCCGCACCGTGGTGGTCGCCCGTGGTGATGATCGCGCTGTTGTCGGGCAGATAGTCGAACAGGGTGGCGCACTGTGTGAAAAATAGTGGCAGATAATATTCACAGCCGCCTGGACTGCGCCCAGCGCTGACCTCGTTATAAGTGGGACACAGGTCGTGATCGACGTCGAAACTGTCATACCAGTTCATCTGGAAGCGCCGCACAGCGTCCGGTTCCAGCGGGTACTCCCGTGCAGGCAACAGGTTGATGCCGGCCACTTTTGCCACGGTGCGCTGGCTCTCTGGTTCAAATGTGCGCAGGGAATCGATCTCGTTATCAAGCAGGTCTATACGAAACGGCAGATCGCTGCCCATCGGGTACACATCCAGCAGTGAGCCGCGCAGAGCGAACTCGCCGTGTTCATAGACGGTCTCCACATTCGCATAGCCACTGCGCAGCAGATCCTTGCGAAAACGTTCTACATCCAGTGTTTGCCCAGTCTGCAACACCAGGCTGGAGCCGGCGATATACTCTCTCGGGGCCAGGCGGTGCATCAGTGTCGGCATTGGCACAATCAAAATGCCTGAAGTGAGGGCGGGCAGACGGTACAGTGTGTCCAGGCGTTCTGAAATGATGTCCTGGTGCGGTGAAAAATTATCATAGGGCAGGGTTTCCCAGTCGGGGAACACCAGAATGTCCAGCGGCTCATCGAGGAAAAAGGGCAGTTCGCGCTCCAGCGCGAGCGATGCGCTGGTGTCGGAAGTAATGACAACCAGTAGCCGTTCCGGCGAGGCAAGTTCTGCGATACAGCGCGCGTCGGCGCTGCCACTGAACGGCCCGATTGCGGTGCGGGATGCCACCTGCTGTGGCCATGGGGTCTTTTCGACCAGCTTACTGAACATAAATCGATGCCGCTTCAGGGTGAATCCGGGTGGGAGAGGAGCTGCGCAATTATAGCGAAGGCAGTGGCGATCGCCAGCACCGGCAAGGGCGCAGACCGTGAATTTGCCGGATAGCGGCTTGCGAACCCTGACGCATCGGATAATAATACGCGCCCTGAACTAACTTGCGCAAAATTAAGGTATCCAATGGCGAACAATCGCAAGCGTACGCGGCCCGACGACTACTTCAAAGACTGGAAACAGCGCGAGGCGCTGGCGGAGGGCATGATCCCGCTGGTAGGCCGGTTGTGTCGTGAAAAAAACGTCAATTGCTATATCTATGGCAAGCCGCTGGTCAACCGCTCGGTCTACGAGATCATGAAAGACCACCGCTATGTGCGTCAGGTTGAAGGCAACGAACTGTCTGAAAAAGAAACATTTCCGGTTTTCAACTGGCTGAGCCAGATGGACCTCGGGCCTGCTCATATCGATGTGGGGCGGCTGGCAGTAGGCTATTCCATGCAGGGTGTGGCTGAGGGCCTGAGCCTGGAGCAGTACCTCGATCGCGAACTGGGCTCCCTGGTCGGATTCAAGGGCAAGCCACTGGAACAGCCGCAGGATGTTGTGCTCTACGGTTTTGGCCGTATCGGTCGCCTGATGGCGCGTATCCTGATCGACCAGACCAATGGCGGCGACTGCCTGCGCTTGAAAGCGATCGTGGTGCGCAAAGGCAAAGCGCCCAACGACCTTGAGAAACGTGCGAGCTTGCTGCGCCGCGACTCTGTTCACGGAGCCTTTGACGGCACTATCCGTATGGATGAGGAACGGCAGTCATTCGTTGCCAACGGCAACGAAATCAAGGTCATTTATGCAGATGCGCCGGATAATATCGACTACACACAGTACGGCATCAACAACGCCATCATCATCGACAACACCGGTGCCTGGCGTGATGAGGCCGGTCTCTCCAGACACCTGAATAGCAAAGGTGTCAGCAAAGTGATTCTCACCGCTCCAGGCAAGGGGGCGCTGAAAAATGTTGTAGCCGGTATCAACAATCACATCATCGAGCCCTCAGACACCATTATCTCCGCGGCATCCTGCACCACGAATGCGATCGCGCCCCCACTGAAAGCGATCGATGATGAATTCGGTATTGTCGCCGGTCACGTGGAGACCGTGCACGCTTTCACTAATGATCAAAACCTGATCGACAACTACCACAGTGCGTCGCGTCGTGGCCGCGCAGCACCCCTTAATATGGTGCTGACCGAAACCGGCGCCGCTGTCGCTGTGGGCAAGGTTCTGCCGCAGTTGGTCGGCAAGCTCACCGGTAACGCTATCCGCGTGCCAACGCCGAATGTCTCAATGGCGATCCTCAACCTGACGCTCAGTCGTGAGACGACTGTTGAGGAAGTGAACGAGTTTATGCGGCACCAGGCACTGCATTCACCGCTGCGCAACCAGATTGACTATTCGGCCTCACCGGAAGTTGTCTCCAGTGATTTCGTCGGCTCCCGGCACGCCTGTATCTTCGATGCCAAAGCGACCATCGTGAATGGCAAACAGGCGGTGTTGTACCTGTGGTATGACAACGAATACGGTTACAGCTGCCAGGTGTACCGCATACTGGAGCAGATGGCGGGGCTCAATTACGCGGTATATCCGCAACAGGGTTAAACGACGCGCTGACCGACGGCAGTGGATTCACTGTCGTCCCAGTTTATTATTGTTTCGGGGCACTCCAAATCGTTCTCATACGACAACATCAGCGTCAACCAGAGTGGTTTTTTGGGGGGGCTATCCGGTATAATGCGCGCGGCCTGAATTCAAGGGGCCGGCATTGTACCTTGCGGAGTGATGCTGGGCAGTTTGTGGGCTCCTGTGGCCCTGGCCAAATGCGGGTTGTTCCCGCAGTAATTTCAGTCCACTCACATTTGTTTCGAAGCTGTAGGCAGATCGTATGATCAAGATCAAGCGGGGCTTGAATATTCCGATTCAGGGAGCCCCCCGTCAAGTTATTGAGGACGCACCTGCTGTGCGTGCCGTGGCTCTGGTGGGGTTTGATTACGTCGGGATGAAGCCCACCATGGCGGTTCGCGAGGGCGATCGCGTCAAGTTGGGGCAGGAATTGTTCTCCGACAAAAAAAATGAGGGTGTGTGTTATACCGCGCCTGCAGCGGGTGTAGTGGCAGCGATCAATCGCGGCGCCAAGCGTGTGCTGCAGTCAGTGGTTATCGATATTGACGGCGATGACGCAGTGGAGTTTGAAACGTGTTCGCCGCAGTCGCTCCCCGATGCGGCGGCAATACGCGAGCAACTGGTCCGCAGTGGCCAGTGGACGGCGCTGCGGACCCGGCCCTACAGCAAGGTGCCTGCTCTCGAGTCGGAAGCGGCAGCGATCTTTGTCACAGCGATCGATACACAGCCGCTGGCGGCCGATCCCGCCATCATTATTGCGGAGCAGCCAGAGGCGTTTGCGCTAGGCCAGGACTTGCTGGCCCGCCTGACGCAAGGCAAACTCTACGTTTGTACCGCTGCCGGAGCGCAGATTCCACAGGGTAGTGCCGCTAATATCGAAATGGCCCAGTTCGACGGGCCGCACCCGGCCGGCCTGGCCGGCACTCATGTGCATTTCCTCGAGGGCGTTAGTGTCACCAAGTGTGTTTGGACCATCGGCTATCAGGACGTGATCGCAATCGGCCGGCTTTTCCTTGATGGCAGGGTGTACACGCCGCGAGTGGTTTCCCTTGCAGGACCGCAGATCGAGAGTCCGAGGCTTGTGCGCACGCGTCTTGGTGCAGATCTTGAGTCCCTGTGTGCCGGCCAGATGAAGAGCGGCGAAAATCGCATCGTCTCGGGCTCAGTGCTCGGCGGTCGAGCGGTGCAGGGTGGCTCGGCTTATCTGGGACGCTATCACAATCAGGTATCCGTGCTGCTGGAAGGGCGTCACCGCGAGTTTATGGGCTGGCTGTCGCCAGGCCTGAAGAAACACTCCAACCTGGGAATCTATGTCACCAGCTTTACCGGCACCCAGCCGCTGCCCATGACGACCACCACCAATGGCAGCGAGCGCGCCATGGTCCCGGTAGGCAGTTACGAAAAAGTGATGCCACTGGATATTCTTCCGACCCAACTGCTGCGTGCGCTGATTGTTGGTGATACCGAAATGGCCCAGGCACTGGGTTGTCTGGAACTGGAAGAGGAAGATCTGGCCCTGTGCAGCTATGTCTGTCCGGGAAAATACGAGTACGGGCCTATTCTGCGGGATAACCTCACGCGCATTGAGAAGGAGGGCTAATCCGTGGGATTGAGAAAGATTCTTGACAACATGGAACACCACTTTCAGGAAGGTGGTCGATACCAGAAGTGGTTCGCGGTGTACGAGGTGTTTGACACCTTCCTCTACGCACCCAATTCAGTCACCAAATCCACTGCCCACGTGCGCGATGGTGTCGATCTGAAACGCATCATGATCACGGTGTGGTTGGCGACGTTCCCGGCAATGTTTTACGGCATGTACAACCTCGGTGCCCAGGCCAATGACGTCATGCCCGCAGGTTACGCGGTTGAGGGCTGGCACGGCTGGCTGATTGAACTGCTCGCCGGCTACGACGCCAACAGCATTTGGGACTGTTTCTGGTATGGCGCGGTCTTCTTCCTGCCCATCTATATTGTGACCTTCCTGGTGGGCATCTCCTGGGAAATACTGTTCGCGGTCAAGCGGGGCCACGAGGTCAACGAGGGGTTTTTTGTTACCTCGATACTGTTTGCGTTGACCTGCCCGCCAGATATTCCGCTGTGGCAGGTAGCACTGGGTATCAGTTTCGGTGTGGTGATCGGCAAGGAGATCTTCGGCGGCACCGGCAAAAACTTCCTGAATCCGGCGTTGGTCGGTCGTGCATTCCTGTATTTCGCCTATCCCGCGCAGCTGTCCGGTGATGCGGTATGGGTTGCAGTGGACGGCTATACCGGGGCCACCCCTCTTTCCGTGGTGGCATCCGGTGGGATGGACGCGCTGCAGCAATCCTGGACATGGACAGAGGCTTTTGTGGGGTCCATTCCCGGCTCAATAGGGGAGACGTCTACTCTGGCTATCGCGCTCGGCATGGTGCTGCTACTGATTACCCGGATCGCGTCCTGGCGCATCATGTCAGGCGTATTCATTGGCATGTTCGCGTTCTCTTCACTGCTGAACGCAATAGGCTCTGACAGCAATCTGGCCTTTGCCATGCCGTGGTATTGGCATCTGGTGACGGGCGGATTTGCTTTTGGTATGGTTTTCATGGCCACTGACCCGGTGTCAGCCGCGATGACCGACACCGGCAAGTGGGCGTTCGGCATACTTATCGGTGTGATGACTGTGCTGATTCGCGTCGTCAACCCGGCTTTCCCTGAGGGAATTATGCTGGCGATCCTGTTCTCCAACCTGTTTGCGCCGCTGATGGATCATTTCGTCGTGCAGGCCAATATCAAACGGAGGCTTGCCCGTGTCCAGTAATGACAGCATTAGCAAAACACTGATCGTTGCCTTTTCACTGTGTATCGTTTGCTCTGTCATCGTTTCTACCGCGGTGGTGATGCTGAAGCCGGTTCAGGAGATCAACAAGACGCTCGATCGCAAACGCAATATCCTCGCTGCGGCCGGAATGCTGGTTGAGGGAGAGTCGATCGAGCAGCAGTTCTCCCGTGTTCAGGCACGCGTGGTTGACCTCACCACAGGCAAGTTTGCTGACGACGCTGTGGATCCGGATAAATATGACCAGCACAAGGCGGCAAAAGATCCGGCGCGCTCCACGGACCTGACGCCGGAAGAAGATATCGCCAAGATTTCGAGGCGCGAGCAGTATGCGGTGATTTACATCGTCAGGGATCCGCAGGACGAAATCGAGAAAATCATCCTGCCCATTCGCGGTTACGGTCTGTGGTCCACGCTCTATGGTTTTATCGCACTGGAGTCCGATGCCAATACTATAGCCGGACTGGGTTTTTACGAGCACGGAGAGACGCCCGGCCTCGGTGGTGAGGTGGATAACCCTCGCTGGAAAGCCATCTGGCCCGGCAAGGAAGTCTATCGCGATGGCGAGGTGGAAATCAGTCTTATCAAGGGCTCAGTAGATCCTGCCGCGACCAACGCCCCCTGGGAGATCGACGGTCTGGCGGGGGCAACACTGACCAGTAAAGGGGTAACCAACCTCGTACACTTCTGGCTCGGTGAAAATGGCTTTGAACCATTCCTGAACCATCTGCGAGCCGGGGAGGCCTGATTATGACAGCCATCAAAGAAACGCTCACAGCACCAATATTTAAAAACAACCCGATTGCACTGCAGATTCTGGGAATTTGCTCGGCGCTGGCTGTCACCTCATCCATGCGGGTAACGCTGGTGATGTGTGTTGCGCTGACCGTGGTGACAGCGTTCTCGGGTATGTTTATCTCTTCCATCCGCAACCACATACCGGGCAGCATCCGGATTATTGTACAAATGGTGATTATTGCATCGTTGGTTATTGTGGTGGACCAATTTCTCAAGGCGTATGCCTTCACTATCAGCAAACAGCTGTCGGTGTTTGTCGGCCTGATTATCACTAATTGTATCGTGATGGGGCGGGCCGAGGCCTTCGCAATGAAAAACCCACCGCTGGCCAGCTTTATGGACGGCCTTGGCAACGGTTTGGGCTACAGCGTGGTGCTTATCGCCGTAGCGCTGTTTCGCGAGGTACTCGGCGCCGGCAAATTGATGGGCTATGAGATTCTGCCCTTGGTGACTGAGGGTGGCTGGTACGTTCCCAACGGTATGTTGCTGTTGCCGCCGAGCGCATTTTTCCTTATCGGTGGGTTTATCTGGGTACTTCGCAGTGTGCGCACTGAGCAGGTCGAAGAGCCCGAATTCAAGCTTGCCAAACACACTCCCGTGGGCGAGGGCGTTTAAATGGAAGCCTTACTGAGTTTGTTCGTACGTTCCATATTTATCGAGAATATGGCGCTGGCCTTTTTTCTGGGGATGTGTACGTTCCTTGCCATCTCCAAGAAGATACCGGCGGCCATAGGTCTGGGGATCGCTGTTATCGTCGTGTTGGGGATCACTGTCCCGGTCAATAACCTGATCTACAATTACCTTCTGGCAGACGGTGCGCTGGCGTGGGCAGGCTATCCCGACATGGATCTGAGCTTCCTGGGGCTGCTCTCGTATATTGGTGTGATCGCGGCCATCGTCCAGATTATGGAGATGTTCCTCGATAAATTTGTACCTTCACTGTACAACGCCCTGGGTGTCTTCCTGCCACTGATTACAGTGAACTGCGCTATTTTGGGTGCAGCTTTGTTCATGGTGGAGCGCGATTACAATTTTGCTGAGAGTGTGGTTTTT
>TARA_R110002073_G_scaffold306012_2_pt1 | contig 13804 bp, 11 predicted proteins | sample TARA_R110002073 | Tara Oceans TARA_R110002073 (sample SAMEA4397174) | marine metagenome | biome: Polar Biome; feature: [DCM] deep chlorophyll maximum layer (ENVO:01000326); material: water (ENVO:00002006), including particulate matter (ENVO:01000060) such as... | depth 40 m
TTATAACTGTTTTATCAGTTAATGGTTTTAGTATTTAATTTCCTAACATTGTAAAATAGTGGGGAGAGCAGGATTCGAACCTGCGAAGACGTAGTCAACGGAGTTACAGTCCGTCCTCGTTGGCCGCTTGAGTATCTCCCCAAAAACTTTACTATTTTAATGAACTTTTTTTGTCCTTTAGAGCCGATGGAGGGACTCGAACCCACGACCTGCTGATTACAAATCAGCTGCTCTAGCCAGCTGAGCTACATCGGCTGTTTTTAAACAAAAACAATCCGTTATTTCTAACGGACTGCAAATGTATAAAGTTTTTTCTATTTCTAAAACTTTTTATATTCTTTTTTTAAGGTTTTTATAGAGGCATAGAATCTCTTAATTTTTCCTTTGATTTTTTCAACCTCCTTTTTAAAGATTCAACTGCTGTACTCACTCCTTCCTCAAAGCTTTTAAACTGCTTTTTCACAATCAATTCGTTTCCTGGAATATTGATTTTAATCTCAGTAATTTTATTGTCTTTATCACTTGAGTTTTCTAATTTAAAAAAAACTTCAGCATCAACAATTTTATCATGAAACTTTGCGAGAGAAGCTACCTTTCTTTCTGTAAAGTCTATCAAGGTAGATGATGAATTAAAATTAACTGATTGTGTATATACTTTCATAAATCCTTTTTTATATTGCTCCTAGGATGAGCTTGGTTGTACACTTTTTTTATTTGCTCCAAGCTATTGTGAGTATAAACTTGGGTAGAGGCTAAACTTGAATGTCCTAGTAATTCTTTAACCGAATTTAAATCAGCTCCTTCATTTAATAAATGTGTCGCAAAAGAATGCCTCAAAATATGTGGACTCTTTTTTACCTTCGAAGAAACTCTACTAAAGTAATTATTTATTACGCGATAAACAAGTGTTTCGTATATTTTATTCCCTTTTTGAGTTAGAAAAAAGGCAGTGCTTTTTTGCTGTAACTCACCTCTTAGTTCTAAATACTTCTTCACACTCTTTAAGACGCTTGGTAAAAGAGGAATCAGTCTTTCCTTGTTTCTCTTCCCTAATACTTTTACCATATCTTTCGAAAAATCAATAGATCCTATTTCTAGATTTATCAATTCAGCTCTTCTCATTCCTGTAGAATAAAACATCTCAACAATTAACTTATCTCTGACCCCTTCAAATGTATCTCCTGATTCTATTACAGAAATAACTTTAAGAACTTCTTCTTTTGAAAATGGAACTTGAATTTCTTTGGTCGTCTTTAAAGCCTTATGACTGGCAAGTGGGTTCTTCGATATTTGTTTTGTTTTTTGCAAAAACTTATAGAAAGATTTAAGTGAACTAATCTTTCTATTAATTGTCCTATTAATAACACCGTCATCTACCAAGCTAACAATCCAAGAACGTATTTGAGAATAGTTAACATCATCTATAATATCTTGATCATATTCTATTGAGCAAAAATCTCTAAATGATATTAAATCATTTTTATATGCCACTATAGTATGTTTTGAGTATTTCTTCTCAAAAGTCAAGTATTCTAAAAAAGCTGTGATTTGATTCATATAGATTAGCAAGTTCTTCAAAGTTAGTAAAAAGCGTGTAATAAAAAACCCGTATCGGAATGATACGGGTTTTTTTATCGAATAGAAAAAGTTTAACCAACTTCTTCTTGTGTTCTTAGTCTTTGGACGTAAGAGGCTTTTATTCTTTGAGCTCTTTTCGCTACAGATGGCTTTGTAAAATGCTTTCTTGCACGTAGATTCCTCATTGTCTTAGTACGATCAAATTTTCTTTTGAAACGCTTTAAAGCTCTGTCGATGTTCTCTCCTTCTTTAACTGGAATAATTAACATATGTTAGCACCTCCCTTCAATGTTCTCTTTTTAAAATTGGACTGCAAAGGTAATATGAATTTTTAATTATCAATTATGAATTGTGAATTATTTTTAAAGAATATCTTTTAATAGGTAAGTAATCAATAAACAGTCTATATATATTGAAAAAACCAATCTTATAAGACAATTACACTTTATGTAGCTGGCTTGTATTCTTTTCTGTCAATAACTATTTTTGCGAATTGAAAAACAATTTTCGCAAAAAAACTAATGTAGTAAACTAAGTAGCTGGCTTGTATTCTTTTCTATCAATAACTATTTTTGCGATAATCTCTTTTAAGATTTCTGAAGTACCTCCACCTATTGGACCTAGCCTACTATCTCTTAGCAATCTAGCCATTGGATATTCTTCCATATAACCATACCCTCCTAGAATTTGCAAAGCATCATAAATTACTTGATCTGCCATTTTAGTCGAAACTAATTTAGACATACTCGCTTCTTTCACAACATAATCTCCATCATTCAATCTTTTTGCTATCGAATAATTAAACTCTTTACACATTTCTATCTCACTTGCCATTTCAGCAATCTTATGTCTCAACGCCTGAAATTTATCTAGCGATTTTCCAAAAGCGTGTCTCTCAGACATGTATTGAATAGCATACTCTAAAGCGTATTCAGCTCTAGCATGAGCATTTACACCCATTATAAGTCTTTCTAAAGCAAAGTGTTGCATGATGTAAGGAAAGCCTTTCCCTTCTTCTCCCATTAAATTCTCAACAGGCACTTTTACATTATCAAATGCAATCTCTCCTGTATCTGAAGCTTTCCAACCTAACTTTTCCAGTTTTGTTGCTGAAATACCAGGCATATCTCTATCAAGTACAAAAATTGACATTCCTGCATGTTTAGATTCTGGATCTGTTTTAGCGGCAACCACTAAATAATCAGAACAAACTCCATTGGTAATAAATGTTTTTGATCCGTTAACTATATAATGGTCTCCTTGTTTAATAGCTGTTGTTCTCATTCCTGCTACATCAGATCCTCCAAAAGGCTCAGTAATACAAAGACAGCCAATTTTCTTTCCATCTATACTTGGTGTAAGATATTCTCTCTTAATTCTATCATCTCCCTCCTTATTTATATGAGTCATTGCTAAATAAACATGAGCCCACATAGCGGCGGCAAATCCACCTGAGTTAATCTTCTGAAGCTCTTCCAAGAAAATAACCATATAGAACATATCTAAATTCAATCCTCCATACTCTTCAGGAGAACTCAATCCAAAATACCCCATCTCTCCAAACTTCTCCCAGATAAATCTATCTATATCACCTGTCTTCTCCCACTTTTCAATATGAGGAACTACTTCTTTTTTCAAAAAATTTTGAAAACTTTTTCTAAAAGTATTGTGTTCTTCAGTAAAATACATATTCGCCATTAAGAATTCTGTTGTTTGTTATTCAGCCAACAAATATAAGACTATTCTATCGTATTTTTCCAAGGGAAAACCTTCGATATTTTTCAATTCAGAAATCAACTGAAGTTCTGCAACTTCATCTCTAAACTCAAAAATTTTCTTACATAAATTATAATCTATATAAGGAATAGATAACACCTCTTTAAAAGTAGCGGTATTGATATTAATTTTTTGAATTTTGGGTTTGGTCTTAATAGTAAATATTTTTAACACAGCACCTCCTACTTCTTTATTTAACCCCCAGACTTCATAAATTTGATCTGGAAAAGAAAACCCTTTAAGTTTTGTTCTGTACTTAATAATTCTTTCAGATATTTTTTCACCAACTCCGTAAATCGTTTTAAAATCATTTTGAGTTGCTAAATTCAAATCCGTTGTAGAAACTTTAGTTTTAGTGACTTCCTTTCTCTTTGATTTATTCACTTTAGAAAGAGTTTCTTTTTTAGTAATCCATTCTGGAAATTTAAAATAAGGAGAGATTATATTTAACAGGCTATCAGACACTTTAGTTATAAGTTGAAACTCTTTAACTGAATTAACAAACAAGCCTTTCTTTCTATTTGCTAATAAACGATCTATCTGATCTGGAGACATCCCTAATTTATACCCTTTATAATCAGTTATGTAATTAGGGTTGAAAGGAAATATTTTAGGGCTTCTTTTCTCTAATACTTTTTCTTTTAAACTGTCAATCTGATTTTGGAAAGCGAAAACTTCTGGTTTATTAATATTAATAGGCACTCTATCAGAGAAATCAACAAAATGATAAACTAGCTGGAGAGATATAATCAATATTAGTAAAAACAAAATCCCATTTCGTTGGTTTTTTGAATACCAGAAACGGGATTTAATATTTTTCATTTTTTCTTTTTCTTAGCTTACCAGTAAATAACCCTAAACTCTATAGAGGATTAAGATTTCCCAGCTTTAATTGCCGTCATATACTTTGTCAATTCAGTTTTAACCTTAGGGGCTAGTATCACTAGTCCAATCATATTAGGAACCATCATGGCAAAAATCATGGCATCAGAGAAACCGATTACAGAACCTAAACTAGCTGCTGCACCAATCACTACAAATACACAAAATAATAATTTATACGTATACTCCATTTTCTTAGTTCTTCCAAATAGATAAGCCCAACCTTGGAATCCATAATAAGACCATGAGATCATTGTACTAAATGCAAACAATACTACTGCGACAGTTAATACATATGGGAACCAAGAGATAGAAGATGCAAATGCACTAGATGTTAACAAAATTGCTTGAGCATCGTTAGCTGGTGGGTTTAAAGGATCAACAAATCCTGTAATAATTAACACCAAAGCAGTCATTGTACAAACAACCACGGTGTCAATAAATGGCTCTAGTAGAGCTACTAATCCTTCACTTGCTGCGTATTTTGTTTTTACCGCTGAGTGCGCAATAGATGCCGAACCAACACCTGCTTCATTAGAAAATGCAGCACGCCTAAATCCTTGTACTAAAACACCGACAACACCACCCGCAATTCCTTCTGGGCTAAAAGCTCCGTTCCAAATTGCTGCAAATGCGCTACCAATCATATCATATTTAGCTATAATTACAAATAAGGATGCTGCAACATAGATAACCACCATGAAAGGGACTATCTTATCCGTTACTTTTGCAATTTTTTTGATTCCTCCAATAATAACAATACCTACAAAAACAGCCATCACTAAACCAAATAACCATCCTTTACCATGTAAAAAAGATTCACTTCCTCCAGTAATACTTTCAACCAATTGGAAAGCTTGATTTACTTGAAACATGTTTCCTCCTCCAAAAGATCCACCAATTACGAAAATTGCAAACAATACTGCCAACACTTTTCCTAAACCACCTAATCCTTTAGATTTTAATCCTTTTGTAAGATAATACATTGGGCCACCGTATACGGTTCCGTCTTCTGCTATATCTCTATATTTTACTCCTAATGTACATTCAACAAATTTTGATGCCATCCCAAGAAAACCAGCGACAATCATCCAAAATGTAGCCCCTGCTCCACCAATTGAAACAGCAATTGCTACTCCTGCAATATTCCCTAGACCTACGGTAGCTGATAATGCTGCCGTTAATGCCTGGAAGTGAGTAACCTCTCCCTCATGACTTTCATCTTTTATAGTATCTGAAATATCACCATCAATAGCCAATTCAGAATCTCCTGCTGTATGCGTGTCTAGATGATCATACTTTCCTCTAACAATATTTACGGAAGTAAAAAAACCTCTAAAATTGATCAATTTAAAATAGAAAGTAAAATAGGTAGCTCCAATAATCAATGGAAACAATACCCAAAAAACTTTAACTCCGCCTCCAAAGTCGATTTGATAAAATATAAAATCCACAAACCATCCTGTTGCACCGCCGAAGGCTTCATCAATTTTTTGATCCAATCCTTTTTCCTGTGCGAATGTTAACATTGGGACTACTAAAAATAGTAGTGATAGAAGTTTTTTCTTCATGAGAAATAGTTGTTTTTAGTTTTAGTGTCCGCAATATCTTAAAAAATAGAACTCCGAACAACTTTTAAGGTGTTAAAAGTTGTTTTTAGATGATGCTTTGCTTAAATCTTTGTAAATCTTCTTTAAACGATTTTGGATGAAAATTTAATTCTCGATTTGTTTTTGATAAATCGAATCCCGTTTTAGCTGGTCTAGGCGCCGTTTGATTTAAGGTTGAAGTAGAAATAGGTTTAATTAAGTTTTTATCTAAATCAAAAGCTTCAGCTACCTGTTGTGCGATTTCGAAGACACTTAATAGTTCATTACTGGAAATATTGAAAATACCTTTTGCTCTTTTATCGATAGAGATTTTACAAGCCATCGCCAAATCTTCTACATAGGTAGGTGCGCGAAACTGATCATCTACAATGGTAATTTCCTTTCCGTTCTCCAGCATTTCTTTTACCCAAAGAACAATATTATTTCTTCCTAAATTATTGACTTGTCCATACACTAAAATGGTTCTTAATATGGTGTAGTCGATAATAGATTCAATTAGCACTTCTTCAGATTTCAATTTAGACATCCCATAATAACTCAAAGGATTTGCTACATCTGTTTCTTTGTAATATCCTTGTTTTCCATCAAAAATAAAATCTGTTGAAATATGGATTAAGTGTGCCTGGATTTCCTTAGAAATTGTAATAAGATGTTTTACTGCTTCTACATTCAATTGATCACAACCTTCTTTATCATCTTCACAAGCATCAACATTGGTCATTGCGGCTGTGTTTACAATAAAATCAGGTTGGATTTTCAATAGACAATCTCTCAATTGATCCTTATTTGTAATATCTACGGAATAATACTCGAAATCATTTCTACCGCTTCTATTCTCTCCTCTAGACAATCCGTAAATCTGATATTTATCAGGGCCTTTAGATAAAAGATTTACCAAGGTTTGTCCCAGCAAACCATTGCTTCCTGTTATTGCTATTTTCATTAAAATAAAGCTCTTAATTTTTGAATTTGCTCAGGTCTTCCTAATACAATTAAATGCGAATTTTCAACCAATTCAATAGAAGCCTCGGGATTTATAAGGTAACTATTATCTGGCGCTTTAAATCCGATTACAGTACAGCCTGTTTTCTTTCTTAGATCTAAATCCAAGATTGTTTTTTGAAGATATTTTTCTGGAAGATCATTTACCGAAATCTCTTCTAAGTTGGCAGTAGTTTCTCCTTCTATAGTAAGTCTTCCTACAAATTCAATAACATCTGGCGTTACAACCAATGAAGCCATATGATCTCCTCCAAGTTTATCGGGCATAATCACATTATTAGCGCCAGCGATTTTTAATTTATCATAAGAACTTTCGTTTGAAGCTCTACTTATAATTCTACAATTCTTATTGAGTTGTCTTGCTGATAATACAACAAACAAATTGTCTGCATCAGAAGGCAATGCTGTAATTAAATTGGCTGCTTTTTCAATTCCAGCTCTCTTCAATATTTCATCAGTCGTTGCATCTCCTTGAACATTTAAAATACCTTTTAAATCAATAGCGCTTACTACCTCATCGTCTTTTTCGATAATTACAAATTCCTTCTTATAATTATTCAACTTAACCATTGCTTGCTTTCCATTTCTTCCAAAACCGCAAATAATGGTATGTCCTTCTAATTTTTCGATCTTTTTTTGCACCTTCTTCAATTTTAATTGTTGAAATAACTGACCACTCACAATATATTCTGTAAACGCAGATACTGTATATCCAAAACTAATGATACTTGTGGTGATTAAAAATATGGTAAATAATTTCTCTTGATCGTTTAAAGGGTGTAATTCACTAAAACCAACTGTAGAAATTGTAATGACAGTCATGTATAGAGCATTTACAAATGTGTCTCCAGACATGAACATATAACCAGCAACACCTATTGCTAAAACTAGCAATAAAAGCCCAAGTGCTTTCTGCAATTTTGATCTAAATATATTCCTCATAAATCAAAAACAGAACTTCTTTTAGTGTAAATCATATCTTTCAATCGCAACAAGAAAGCTAAGGTTAAATACAATGCAAACGATAGCCCTATGGTTACAAAAGAAATATAAATAAAAAACAACCTTACATTTTGAGCCCTCATTCCTAATCGATCTGCAAATCGAGACGAAACATGATATCCATGTCTCTCAAAAAAATGCCGTACGGAATGCACAAAGCTCATCTGTTAAATTTTAATGCAAGATACTGAAAAGTTGAAAGCCGTAAAGCCACAAAGTTTTAAAATTTTCACATGTTTCAACAGTATCCTATTTAATAATTTCATTCTTAGTTTATAAGTAAAAATAAATAGGATTCTGTAACTTTGCGTTTTTCTGAATTCCACCTATATTGAAAGAGCAAGAATATATTGAAGTTTTTGGAGCTAGAGCTCACAATTTAAAGAATATTGACGTTAAGATTCCGCGTGAAAAACTTGTTGTTATTACAGGTTTGAGTGGAAGTGGAAAATCTTCTTTAGCTTTTGATACAATTTATGCTGAAGGACAACGAAGATATATCGAAACTTTCTCGGCATATGCTCGTCAGTTTTTAGGTGGATTGGAGCGTCCAGATGTTGATAAAATTGATGGCTTATCACCTGTTATTTCCATTGAACAAAAGACCACCAACAAAAGCCCTCGTTCTACCGTTGGAACTATTACTGAGATTTATGATTTCCTAAGACTTTTATTCTCTAGAGCTGCCGATGCTTATTCTTACAATACTGGAGAGAAAATGGTGAGTTATAGCGATGAGCAAATCAGACAATTAATTATGTCAGATTTTGAAGGAAAAAGGATTGCTATTTTAGCACCTTTAGTCAAATCTAGAAAAGGACATTATAGAGAATTATTTGAGCAAATCTCCAAACAAGGGTTCCTTAGAGTTCGGGTTGACGGAGAAGTGAAAGAAATTGAAAAAGGAATGCGTTTGGACCGATACAAAACGCATGACATTGAAGTAGTCATAGATCGATTAGTCATAAATAATGATGTTGAAAAACGTTTAGAGGAAACTATTAAGACAGCACTATACAGTGGAAACAACATCTTAATGGTGATTGATGTTGATGATGAAAAACCACGTTATTTTAGTCGAGAATTAATGTGTCCTACATCAGGAATTGCATATCCAAATCCTGAACCAAACACCTTCTCTTTTAATTCCCCAAAAGGAGCTTGTTCTAGCTGTAACGGGCTAGGAATTACAAATGAAATCAATTTCACTAAGGTAATTCCAGATCATACCGTTTCTATAAAAAGCGGAGGAATTATTCCGTTGGGGGAACAAAAAAATAGTTGGATTTTCAAGCAACTACAATTAATCGCTGAGAGATACAAATTCAAACTAAGCGACCCTATAAAATCTATCCCTCAAGAGGCATTAGAGGTGATTTTGAATGGTGGAGCTGAAAAATTCTCTATTGCTTCCAAAACGATGGGAGTTACACGAAATTACGAGATTGATTTTGAAGGAATTGTCTCTTTCATCAACAGTCAATACAAACATAGCGAAAGCACTTCTATAAAGCGTTGGGCAAAAGGCTTTATGGATGAAGTTACCTGCTCAACTTGTGAAGGAAAAAGATTAAAAAAAGAAAGTCTTCACTTTAAAATTGCTGGTAAAAACATTAGTGATCTAGCCAAACAAGATATTAATGAATTAGCAGATTGGTTTCAGAACATTGAAAAACAACTATCTGAAAAGCAGCTGATCATCGCTTCTGAAATTTTAAAAGAAATCAGGACACGAATTCAGTTTCTATTAGATGTAGGATTGGATTATTTAGCTTTAGACAGAACATCAAAATCTTTGTCTGGTGGAGAAGCACAACGAATTCGTCTGGCTACACAAATCGGATCTCAACTAGTTGGAGTCTTATATATTTTGGATGAACCAAGTATTGGCTTACATCAGCGAGATAATCAAAAATTGATAGACTCTCTAGTAAAACTAAGAGATATTGGAAACTCTGTTTTGGTGGTTGAGCATGATAAAGACATGATTGAACATGCTGATTTTGTTTTTGATATTGGCCCAGGAGCTGGAAGGCATGGTGGAGAAATTGTTAGTGAAGGTACTTTTGAAGAGTTAAAAGACCATGACACTCTTACTGCTGACTACTTATCAGGCAGAAGGAACATTGAAGTTCCTAAAAAACGCAGAAAAGGAAACGGAAAAACAATAAAAATTACAGGAGCAACTGGTAACAATCTAAAAAATGTTTCTGCTGAGTTTCCATTAGGAAAAATGATTTGTGTTACTGGTGTTTCTGGAAGTGGTAAATCTACGCTGATTAATGAAACCCTCTACCCTATTTTAAACAAACACATATATAGAGCTATAAAAGAGCCAATGACTTATAAGAAAGTTACTGGTTTGGAGCACATCGATAAAGTTATTGATATCGATCAATCTCCCATCGGTAGGACTCCACGTTCCAACCCTGCAACATATACTGGTGTTTTTAGTGAAATTAGAAGTTTGTTTGCAAAAATGCCAGAGGCTTCTATCCGTGGATACAAACCTGGACGGTTCTCTTTTAATGTAAAAGGAGGACGATGTGAAACTTGTCAAGGTGGTGGAGTACGTGTTATTGAGATGAATTTTTTACCAGATGTTCATGTAGAGTGCGAAACTTGTCAAGGAAAACGTTTCAACAGGGAGACATTGGAAATTCGATACAAAGGAAAATCAATTTCTGACATCTTAGATATGACCATCGATGATTCTGTCAGCTTTTTTGAGCATGTTCCTAAAATATATAACAAATTAAAAACGATTAAGGATGTTGGATTAGGATACATCACCCTAGGCCAACAATCTACTACATTATCAGGTGGAGAAGCTCAACGAATAAAACTAGCTTCTGAACTTTCTAAACGCGATACGGGGAACACATTCTATATTTTAGACGAACCCACTACTGGCCTTCACTTTGAAGATATTAGAGTATTAATGGAAGTACTAAACAAACTTGCCAACAAGGGAAATACCGTGTTAATTATTGAACACAATATGGACGTGATTAAATTGGCCGATTATATTATAGATATCGGTATGGAAGGTGGAAAAAAAGGTGGTGAAGTTTTATGTACTGGAACACCTGAACAAGTTGCTAAAAACAAAAAAAGTTACACTGCTAAATTTTTGGAGAAAGAATTATAGATTATAACCAATACTAAACATTAGTACTCTCGGTAAAACAAACGTCTTAGTATCTGAAATTAGAAATTGAGAAAAGGAACTATTTCTCTTGAAACTAGTATTAAAGGCATTGTTAGAAAAGACCTTATAGGTCCAAGCGCTATTTTCTTTCCTATAAGACAATGTAAAGTTAGCCACATCGTATGTGTTTCTTTGATTTAACGCTTTATTTTTATAGTCATACATGGTATAATCAAAAGAAAAAATAAATCCTTTTAAAAAGTCATAATCGATATTTAAATAAGGTTCGTTTGTTGTGAATTCTGAAGTATTATTACTCGAAGTAAATCTCCCTATACTTCTTTTAAATCCTACATCAATTGTTGGAAAGTTTTTATACAGTGTTTTTAATCCAAAACTGTAAGAATAGTTATCATTCTTATTTGTCTGCAGAGCATTATCAATTTCTTGTATATATTTAGATGATGAGACAGAACCATCAAACTGATATTGTATATTCTTTATTTTTTTTTGGATATAAGCTCTAGCACTTAAGTTTTCAGAAGGGTCATTAAATAACCTTGAAGTCAAAAACTGATTTACACCATCAAACTCTACAGTATTTCTAACTCCTTTCAATTGTTTAGAATAATTAACACTAGCATTCATTATTAAACCTCTGTATAAACTAAAACGACTATAATAAATTCTAGCAGAATGAAACAAGTTATTCTCTAGGTTTTCATTCCCTCTAAAAACCGAATTATAAGATTGTAAGTAAAAACGACTGGCAAATTGAGACGCATTAACAAAAGATGTTTGTAACCTATAATTTAATTGAATCTTTTTTGACTTATTGAATTCTATTTCTGTTTGAAAATCTGGTAATAAGAGCCATTTGTTTCTATTGAGACTAATTAATTGATCTATTTCCCAAGAGTAGTTATGAAGATTAAACCCTTGCTTTACTGTAAAAATTCCAGTTCTAAATTTATAATGCAACCCAATAAAAAAATCATTTAAACTAAAATTCAAATCGTTACCAAAGCCATTGGTAGAGAAATCATTGACACTTCCATCATCTAATTCTTGAAGATCGTTTGTGTAAAACATTTCATATGAGTACTTATCCCCAAGAGTTGTGTATATATGATTGTTATTGTTAATTTCCCAAAAATGCTTAAAAACGCCATCAAAGTTATGCTCTTTTACATCTTTTAATTGCTGTAATCTCAACAAGCTTTGATTGTTAATTATAGGAATTAAACCTTGCAAAATATCATCTTGAGTTTGCCATAATGAAATTCTATCATCCTTTTTATAACTATAATTCAATATGCTAGAAAATGTATGCTTCTCTGATTGTTTTTTATGCCATTCTATATTTTGATTTATATCAATTGACTCTAAATCTCTATCAGTTGAAATAAAGTTACTATTACCGTTGATTAATGATTGAATAGTATTTGCTCTGGTATTATCTGATCTATTTATTTGAGTTCTCGCATACCATTGTTCTTTTGCGCTGGATTTATATTCTAAATTGAATTTTCCTATTCCTAAGAAGTCGTCTGCTTGTGTCCTATTCTCTCTAAATTCATTAAATGTTGAATAATCATTCTGAGTTTCCGAAAAATTCTCAACATCAGATTTGGAGAAAATAACATACCCCGAAACATCTAGTTTATTTGTCGCAACTTTTGTGATATTAAAAGCTCCGAATTTCTGTTTGCTTTTTAGCACATCTCGGTTTTGCAAAAATTGAGAAAAATCACCTCCACCAAAATTAAAATTTCCACTAAAAACAGCGTTAACACCACCATTAAAGCTTAGGTAGTCTTTAAAGGTAAATGTCTTCTCTCCTATGTTGTTCAGGTTTCCGATAAAGTTAACGTTGGTTTTTGGCGAATAGTAAAACAGATTAGCGTGCGTTTTATAAAAATCATCATTCCCTTTTCCTGCTTCTACATCCCCAAAAAGAAAACGCTTCTTATCTTCTTTCAATTGAATATTCATTGCTAACTCATCAGAATCAGTGAGTCCTTTCAAAAAAGCAACTTCATTATAATTGTCAATCACTTGTACATTACCAACAGCATTTGCAGGGATATTTTCTACGGCTAACTTAGAATTACCTCCAAAGAACTTCTTACCGTCTACCAACATTTTGGTCACTTTTTTCCCTTGTACAGTAACATTTCCTTTTTTATCTACCTCTACACCGGGTAATTTTTTGAGAACATTTTTTAGTTTACGTTCTTCTCCTGTAATAAACTTATCTGTCCTATACGTGGTTGTATCTCCTTTAACAGTAACTGGCATCTCTATCACAATTTCATCTAATTGCTCATTAGAAGCCTGCATGACAAAATCTTTGGTTGTAGATTCCTTTGCTATGAAATCAAAATTGAGAGGCTTATATCCTAAATAACTTATGGAAATAGTAACGGTATCACCTTTATTAAAAATCAATCTATAATAACCTTCATCATCGGTAATAACGAACTGTAAATTTTTAGAAATAATTTTTGGTTTTGCAATGACATTAGCAAACGATAATGGATTTTGCAGGCTGTCTTTTACAATACCAGTTAGTGTTACCTTCTGAGAATAACCTGTATTAAAACTAATCAAGAAAACAACAAACCAGAGCCATCTAAAAAACACATTTTTCTTTAACAATTTCTATATTATTTTATGAATTATGATAAGTTATTTTTAACCTAAATTGTAAAAAAATCATCTCTTCTTTTTAGAATTTTATGAATATTCTAAAAAATAACAACTTTTTCATTCTTAAAACGGAGAAATACTTTTAACAAAT